>Ga0255336_100991_pt1 | contig 27279 bp, 25 predicted proteins | sample MeOH1_35cm_T3_17_FD_189102 | JGI IMG/M metagenome (GOLD analysis project Ga0255336, IMG submission 189102) | Sandy soil microbial communities from University of British Columbia, Vancouver, Canada - MeOH1_35cm_T3_179 | ecosystem: Engineered > Artificial ecosystem > Sand microcosm > Unclassified ...
TCTCTCGCTTTGCGTCGCATCCGTTCTGGTTGCCGCGCTTTCGTGGTGAAGCGCCCGTAGCTCAATGGATAGAGTACTGCCCTCCGAAGGCAGGGGTTGCTGGTTCGATCCCAGCCGGGCGCACCATCTGCAGTAAGGTGTTCATCGATTTTCCTCTAGAAGTTGCTCCGCCCCGAAGCCCGCCAGGGCAGCCATAGGGCAAAAACCGCGAAGATTCTACCGATTTCATTTCGGGTGGAGTTTTCAGAAACGGCTCTCCCAGCTTGCCTTTGGCAACAGACCGTCGTTCCCTTCTCCCGCAGTGAAACACCTAAAGTTGAACTCCGTTGGGCCGATATTCATATCGGATGGCATTGCGTTAATCAATGTTTTAGTTTGACGTGCACGCATCCGAAAGCTACATTCTCGGAAAATCATTTCCTAGTTACGTAGACGAATCTACAAGCTGCCTGGGGAGTCTTATGGTCACTCGCGTTCCTAGAAATAGAAAAGTTACCAAGCGCGACGGTAGTGAACAGACTTCTAGCGCGGTGAGCGCCTCTGCTTCGCCGACGGATTCCCCACTGACTGCACTATCAAACCCTGAATTGGTATTCGGGATCGTTGGCCCGGTAGGGGTTAACCTGGATCCTGTGATCCTCGTTCTGGGCCGAGAGCTGCAGCGGTTTAAATACGTCTCAAAAACTGTCCGCCTAAGCAAACAGATTGAGTCTTTTTTTTCTTCTGACCATAGCAAAGATCCTGAGGATCAGCGGATCAGTGCCCTGATGAACGAAGGGACTCGGCTTCGACTCGAAAGTGGGCGCGGGGATGCCGTCGCCCTTCTTGGTATCGCCGAAATTCGACGCATTAGAGAAGAGGAGTTAGACGGGAAGGCCGAAAAGAACGCGTTTATATTGCGATCGCTGAAGCACCCGCAAGAAGTGGAAACGCTGCGGAACGTTTACGGTCGTGGCTTCTTGCTTATCTCTGTGTATTCGCCCCGAGAGGTCCGAGTTACCGCTTTGTCTGAGCGGATAAGTCGATCAGCTTTCGGGAAAGGGAGTAAGGCCCGCTCGAAGGCGGAAGAGATTGTCGAGCGAGATGAATTGGAGGAAAGTACGACGCTTGGACAGGACGTCAAAGATGCGTTCCCGCTGGCAGATCTGTTTGTCGACGCTAGAAACAAAACATCGTTGGATGCTCAGATAAGCCGTTTCTTGGAACTTCTATTCGGAAATTTATTCCATACTCCATCGAAAGACGAGCATGGAATGTACTATGCACGCTCCGCTGCGTTACGATCCGCAGATTTGGGCAGGCAGGTAGGGGCGGCAATTCTGAGGCCGGAGGGGGACCTAGTAGCGGTAGGCTGTAATGACGTTCCCAAATTCGGTGGCGATTTGTACTGGCCAGGGGACAAGGGCGACGCCCGTGACTTTCAGCGGGGCATGGATTCGATGGCAGACGAGCGTCTACAAGTCATCGGGGAGCTAATTGACCGACTAGACCAAAATCATCTTCTGGTACGGGACCGCAAAGACAGTGACGTAAGTAATCTTGTGCAATCGCTTGTCTCCGGAGAGAAGAAGGCAGTATTGAAGGGGACGCGGGTGATGAACCTTCTGGAGTTTGGTCGAAGCGTGCATGCAGAGATGGCAGCCTTGATGTCTGCCGCAAGACTTGGAATATCTGTTAGGGGTGCTACGTTATTCTGTACGACCTTTCCATGCCACATGTGTGCGCGTCACATCGTGGCAAGTGGGATCAAGCGTGTTGTGTATGTAGAGCCCTATCCAAAAAGCAAGGCAAAGCAGTTACATCAAGATTCGATCAGCGTTGATCCCGCAATCAGATCTTCAGATCATGTGAATTTTGAGCCATTCGAAGGGATCGCTCCGCGCCAGTACCAAGAAATTTTCAATGCCAAAGAGGCGCGGAAGGATGACGAAGGAAAAATTGTGGATTGGCGGGCAACCTACGGGCAACCGCGTTTCATGCGTTTCCGGAACACATATCGAGACATTGAGAACGCAATCGTCGCGATAGAAATCCCTCTCTTGGCACAAAGTCTCAATGTTAAACTCCCTTGACTTCCCCACCGTCCCAACGAAGGAGCGTCCGATGAAAAAGCCAAGCAGCTTGTCACAACAGGTTCAACAAGCCCAACGCTTAATTGCGAGCTGGCCAGATTCGCGAAAGTTGAACCTTCGTCTTGAAGGGTCCGATCGTTTTTCTGCTTCAGTTCGGTCGCCATCTGCAACCGTGCGAACGATCGAACAGAAAAAAGTAGTTGCTGAGTGATGAGACAGTGGTAAGCATCTGTAGGACGTGCGCCTTACGGTCCTTACCACTGCAGTACTCAGCCTTTAACAAAATGTTAAAGGGTAAAAACAGCTTATCTAGTCTACCTGTCCGCTCTGCCTAGCGTTCGTGCCATCTCCATTGTTAACATGATTAACAAATTCCTCAAAAGGGAAAATTTTCTGCACGTGCGGGGACGGTCGGTCTGTACCGCCGTTAGAGGTCAACTTCTGATAGCCCCCTCCCTCAATTCCGCCGAACCTTGGCGCACCAAATCACTCCGCTATTCAGTGATGAAAACTTCCAGCGCGGGCGGCCCCGACAGCTGAAAATGATGGATCCGGGATGCCCGCACGTCGAACAGCAGCCGCTCCACCACGTCGGCGCGATCAAGTCGACGCTCCGCGCCGTGGGCGCTCGGGCCGTTTATCTCGTCCCGCAGAGCCTGCCGCAGTTCCAGCAAGTGGGCAATCGCGCGACGACGCGTCATGAAAATCCGTTCCATTTAAGCAAACTCTTACAAACCTTGGGAATCGTACCTTAGATGGCGAGGCGAGATGCCGCAGTAAAAAGCCCCGCTGGAAATCCATTGTGACCAGCAGTCGAGTGCCGCCGACTCCAGCCCGCAGAACAGCATCGCCCTCGATAGAACATAGGGGCAAACAGGCGGATTTTCTGAAAAGAAAATGGGATACTTCGGCCATTTTTTGTTGTAATTCCTACCTGCTTTCCCTAATGTGGCGCGGGTTTGCGGCGCGACCTTTAAATTTCATTTTTCGCGGGCGTAAAAATTTGACTGAACGGTCGGTCCCAGGCTGATGGGCCACCAACTTTGCCTATACGCCCCCCTGCGCGACCAATGAAAAAGCCGCGCCCGGAACATCTGGGCGCGGCTCAGTGCAGGTGCCTCGGGTAAGACCGGCGAGGCCAGGGCGCCGCTGGACAGCGCCACTGGGCATCGACGGGACCTGATCACCTGCTGCGCGGGTTGTTGAGGACACCCATCGCTGGTCCTATTACTCAATTCGCGGCGGCGAACTGGCCGACGATGATCCCGGCCGGGCGCGTCACGGACATTTGCAGTCGCCGCTCGACCAGCAACGTGATTGCGTTCTTGATGAACTGGTCGCTGACATAGCCCAGTTGCAGGCTGGCTTCCTCTCGGTCCCAGAGCACAGCGCTGTTCAGGAAGTCGGCGACGACGAACTGACCTTCGGCAATCGCTTCCGTAACAACCGGCGCCATGCCCCAGATCGGGCTGCCCGGCGCAACCAGAAAGCGGCCTTCGGCGTCGCGCAGCAGATCGATGGACTCGGCATCGGTGGGATTGATGATGAGTGCGCCGGCGATAAAGAACGCCTTCTGCAGTTGCGTTTTTGCGCGCCGCAGGTAATCGAGCTGGGTCGTTTTGCCGAGGCCCGTGCCGTCGAATGCCGTGTGATTGCCTGCCAGCAGCAGACCACCAATGTCGCCCTCCGCGCCGTCGCCGTTCAGTAACTGGTCTTCGGTCGCGAGATCCAGACCGAAGCGAAGGCGCTGCTCGATATACGCCTGCAACCCATTCTGGTCGTCAAGGACCTGCTTCGAGGCGGTCACGAAGTGGGCAATTGTCGCGATTTCAGCGGACTTGTTCTCGAACGTGAGATTCGATTCGGCCTTGGTGTCGAGCTGCTTCTTCTGTGCGGCCGCCGCGTTCGTGAAAGCGGATTCGCGCAACCACTGCACCGAGCTAGTCGTCACTGGCGTGGACGGAATCAGAGCTTCGATGGTAAGGCGACGCACCTGCGGCGCCTGGATGCCAGGTACGTTCTGAGCGAAAGGCGTGATATTCGGCGTTGCGCCGTCCGATACGATGGACTTCAGTTCCAACGGGATACGCGTCGTGGGCGTCGAGCCCTTCCTGAACATCTCCAGCTCGGGCATGTCCTTGATCTGCGAACCGATCGATTTCGTAGCGATGGTGCCCAGCGGACCACTCGCGCCGCCGCGGCGCGCGCTCTTTTGCTCAAGTTCCTGAATCCGCGCCTGAAATTCCAACTGCTTCGCGCCGACTTCATCGCCGATGCGCTTCATCTCGGTCTTTACCAGGGTAACGACGTCATCATCGCCGTTACCGCCATTGCCATGCTTGCGGCCCATCTCGCGGGCTTGCGTTGCGATAGTCACTGTCTGTTCTCCTTAGCTGGGTTCGTGCTGGCGCACGGTGAATGTTTCGATGCCGACTTGCCTCAACCAAGCGGCCACTCGTTCAAGATCGGCGTACAGGCAGTCGTATTCGTCACCGGTCACGAGGATTTCGCCGTTGACGACTACGCGCCACCGGCGGTATTGCTCCACCCGCATCACGATTACCGATGCTTCGGCTTTCTGCTCTGCGGTGAGGTTTTCAAGGTCTTTGCGTCGCACGCTGTGCGCTCCCGATTGGTCATTTGGAAACGTTGCAAACTTCACAACTCGCAAGCTTTATAACTTCCAAATTTCACGCTGAAAAGCAAAAAATAAGGACTGCTACATTGGCGGACGTTGGCGAACAATGGCGTACAGAAATTATTTTTCGGGTGCGCGCATGCTCAACGGTCATACCTCCAGGCGCGCTTTCCGATCGCATCGCGCGCCGCCGCTTCGGCGGCCGCTTCCGTCAATCGTTGGCCGAAGTGGCGCAGGTTGGGCAGCAGGTCGGCGAGCGGGCCGCGGACCGCGCGCGTCAGCACGTCGTCGCGATGCTCGTCCGGCCAGTGCTCCATGTCGGCCAGCTTCTCGATGATCCCGACAAGCTCGGTACGGAATCGCTCTACGTCGGCGGTGGTCAGATACGGTGCCCACGGCCAAAACTCGCTGGCTTGCTGCTCCATGTCTTGCAGGTAGGCGAGGATTGCCGCCTTGTGCGGAGCGAGCTTCGGCTTCAGCGCCTTCATGGCCTCTGCATCGCCGCGCAGTTTCACCTTGCCGTCGTGCAGGTAGAGACGGACTCCTGCGGCCTTGGCCTCCTGAATGAGATCTCTGATATTCACAGTTCGTCTCCCGGTTCGCCAGCCTCAGATTCGCGAGAATTCTCCGAAGGTGTCACTCCGTCCGTGTTGGCATCTTCGGCAGCAGACCCAAAACTGACCGCCCGCAAACCCGCGTGGTTACGGAAGGTGCCACGTCCTCCCGAAGATGCCACGGTATAGAGAGTGGCATCTTCGGTGGCACGTTCGGAGATTGGCATCTTCGGTAACGCCCACTGCCAACCCTCTTTCATTCCGATCTTGCGCTTCTCGACCCCCAGGGCGTCCGCAGCACGATGCATCGTTCGCCAGGCATAGCCGGCTTCGTCCGCGTCCTTACGAATCTGCTTCGACGACATCGGGCCATCGGAAAGGAGACCTTCCAGGAACTCCGCAGCCTCGCCTCTTTCTGTCTTGGCTTCGTCGTCCTGCTGCTCCACGTCGCCGAGAATCTCGCGAGCCGTGCCGTCGATCATGTCGCCCCACACAACCCGGCTTGCCTGAATGCCGCCCGCATCTGCCATTTCGAGCGTATAGCTCACGCCGCCGTCGTCTGGTGCGATGTTGGACTTGGCTCGCGCGAGGATGCGCCGCTCGGCAGCCTCGTCTTTGCCTGCCACCAGCACCATGCGGGCGAGCGCCACGAACGCCTGAGAGCCGATAACCCGCTCGGCCGGCGAACTGCCCTTTGTGTCCTTCGCAAAGTGGCTGATACCCAGCACCGCGCACCGATAGCTCGCAGCCATATCGACCAACGCTTGCAGGTTGCGGCGTACATCGTTGACCCGGTGGGCGTCGCCGGATACTGCTGAGACGATCGGATCGACAATCAGCATTGCTGCGCCGCCCATCTCCGAGAGCCGTTCCGCCAGCAGCGGAATATCGTTGGAAGGGTCGAAAGGCTGGATCTCGCCGTTTGCGTCCGTGCTACCCGTGACGATGTGGATTCGATGCGTATCCGCGCCGGCCGCCATCAAACGCGGGACGAGCGTATCGGCCGGATTGTCTTCGCCCGACCAGATCAGCACGTCGCCGGTGCGGTTGCAGGCGGTCCCGTCCGGCCACTTGCCGCCGCGCGACACCGTTGCCGACAATGCCAGCGCCAGCGTTGTCTTGCCGGTGCCCGGCGAGCCCGCCAGCAGCGTCAACTTGCCTTCAGGCAGCCAGTTCGGCCACAGCCAGCGGATTGCCTCGGGAACGATGTCGCTCGCGCGCGTGAGCAGGGCGGTCGGGCGGGTCGCCGCGGGCTTGGCGACACCGCCGGGCGCGGTGGCCGCGTCCACACAGCGGCGTAGAGCGTCGAGCCCGTCAAGCGCGTGCAGGTCGTTGAAGTCGCTGGAGCGGTCAGGCCGATCCGGGCCGAAGTCGGGCACGGCGAGCAATGCGCCTACCGCGCGCGCCGCCTCCGTGGCCTTCGTCATGCCCGGATTGCCTGCCGTCTCGGTGTCGTCGTCGGCGCAGATCACGATGCGCACGCGCGGATACTTGGCCCGCCACGCCTTCGCGACGTTCAGCAGGTTGCCGGCGTTCATCGCGGCGGCCACCGGGTAGCCGGTCGCTTCGTGCAGCGAACAGGCGGTCGCGAAGCCCTCGGCTATCAACAGGGGCGTCCTGGCGTTCGGCTTGGCGCCGGCTGTCACTGCCGCAAAGCATCCGCTGATGCGCCCGCCGGTCTGAAACGTTTTGCTACCGTCCGCCTGAATGTACTGGGCGGAATGGTGGGTGCCGTCCACGTCCTGAATCCTGATGACGAGCTGCTCGCGCAATTGCTTCGCGCCGTAGGGCTTGATCTTCTTCGAGCGGATATAGGCGTGGTCGGCGTGAACTTTGCCGGCCTTCCCCCACAATTCCCGCGCCTTGTCTGCGGCTTCGGCCTGGCTGCGCTCATGCTGCACCGCGGCTTCCTTCGCTTCCTGCTCGCGCGCCGCGCGGTGCCGGGCGTGCTCAGCCGGGTCGATCGGCTTGAGCGGCTCGCTCTCGGTATAGCCGTGGGCGATTGCCTCCTTGAACAGCGTGGCAATCGTGATACCGCCTGCCTTGAACGAGCGCCACACCGCGCGCGCGTCGCTCTCGCTGTAGGTCTCGCTGATTTTCGACCAGTCGTCCCACAGACCGAAACCCGCGTCGCCCAGTTCGGCTTTGACCGCCATGCCCATCTGCACCCAGGTATCCCGGCTATCGGCCGGAACGTGGCTCAGTGCAGCGCGTATGCGGTCCTCTTCGGTGTGCACATTCATTTGGCCTCCCGTGAGGAGTCCTCAGCGCTACTGATACGCAGAGAAGCGTCGTTGGTTCTGAAAGCCATGCGCATCAGTTTGCGATACGTGCAATCGGTGTCTGAGTTCGCGCCAATCACCTCGACGCCAACAATGAGCCATCCGCTTTCGCGCTCGCTGCTGCGGCGCTCCCGGAAGAGCGCGAATGCTTCGGGAAACGTCATATCCCACGCGTAACACATGCCCTCGGGCGAGAAAACCCAATACAGGGAATCGGAACCGCAATGCTCATAGCAGAGAACGGTAAGACCGCCGTCGTTGAAGCCAAAGTAGGGAAGTGAATTTGCTTGCTCAGGACGAGCGAGTGCTTGGCGCATGGTGCGGCCTCCTGTATCAGCGGATCGAAAACCCGCCAACCCCTCCGCGAAGAGAGGGTGGCAGGCGCAAGGCTTTGGGGTTCGCGGACCGGCGATACAGGAAGCCGGCACACCCGAAGGTGTCCCCTCAGCCAAGGCCCGCCATTGAAGGAGACGTGCGAAGGCCGGACGAAAAAATACCGCCAGCTGGCGGTTGTCCGCCTGTATCAGATCGAGCCGCGACGCCCGAATCGCTGTTGTTTCAGCGATGGGAAAAGTATACGCGCCGGGGTTTACGACTTGCAAGGTCTTTTTGCGAAGTTGCATCAAGCGGACTCCTTCGGATCGAAGGATTGAGCCGCCAAAGCGATGCCGCGCAGCAGCTCGGGCGCAAGCGTCGGCTTGACCATGATGCCCTTGCTCGACGGGCGATACTCGCCGCCGGCGTCCACGTACCACACGCGAATGTCGATGTAGGTGTTGCCGCGGTAGGTCTTCACGTCCACGCGCAGACGCTCACTTCCGTTCTTCACTGCGTCCAAAAAACGAACAAGGTATTCGGAGCCGCTGCTAGAATTGTCGGTGTCGTTCCGGCCTGCCTGGGCTTTGCCTTGGTGGGCTATTTTTTTGTCTGGCATTTACGCGGCCCCCGTAACGGACGGTGGGAGCACAGGCGTTTCCATGGCGCGGCGCCAATCGGCTGCTGCCTCTTGGCTGACGAGGGTTCGGCGACCGATCTTCATCAGCCGCGGGCCTTTGCCTTCCTTGACGAGCGAATAAAACAGCGTGCGCGACATGCGGCCGTGCGCTTCGCAGAATTCGCTGACGGTGAATGCGGATTGCAACATTGTGGATGCTCCTAAAACACTGGTTGTTTGTCAGTGTCCGGCCGGGACATCCACACTCTATTTATTCTGCCTTTTCCTGCCTATTTGTATATTCGCCGCGCGATTTATACTAAATGGCGATTTCAATACTTCTTCTAAATTTCAATCTTCTAATTTGGAAAGGTTCGGATTGTCTGGATTTTGCGATCTGAGTATGTCGACAAATTGGCCTCGGTATTTGTAGTAGTCACCTGTGACTTTTTGGGGGGAGACCTTGCGCTTTGCAGCCACTGTCGCAGTAGCGTGTGTTGTCAGATCTCCGGCCAATATTAGTCGGCAGACATCGAGAGCGATTGCACGCGACTTCTTTTGTGCCTTGGTCGCCATTTGATCCTTTTGCAGGCCCATCGGCAGGAACGTTACGCGCCAATTCTTAACGTCGTCCGGGAAGCCAGATAGCCGCATCGCAAGCGCGCGAGCCGCTTTCTGACCAACGCCGGTAATCGCTTCATCTTGGAAAGCGGCGGCGCAAAAAATCTGAGTCGCCATGCTCAAAAATTCGTCGCTGTTCACGGGGCCAAACAACGAGTGAGCGTCATAGGCTCGCTCGAATTCCTGTTCGATTCGCTTTTGCTCGGCGAGCATTTCGTCGTCAGTCACGCTTCTTTCTCCAGACTTGTCGGGGCGCTGCTTGCAACCGGTGAACGGTTGAGTTTTGCCACGGCCGCAGACAGGTGCTCAGGCGCAAGGTGTGCGTACCGCAAAGTCATAGTTAGGTCCGCATGGCCCAGCAGCTCGCGCACCGTGTTGAGATCTACGCCGGCCATCACCAGCCGCGACGCGAAGTGATGACGCATGTCGTGCCATCGGAAATTCGTGAGCTTTGCGTCTTTCAGCAGCTTCTGCCAAGCCGTTTTGACATCGACGCGCACGGCGCCATCGGCGTTCGCGAACACGATAGAGTGCTGGGACTGCTGGCGCCACGCCTTGAGTGTCGCGAGCGCCTCGTCGTTGAGCGGAATGTGTCGCTGCTTCCCGGACTTGGCGGAACTGTCGATTACGGTCAGGATTGCGCGATCGAGGTTGACGTGCTGCCAGTCGAGTTTCAGCAGCTCGCCTTGCCTCAGGCCGGTGTTGATTGAGAGCAGCACCGCGGGCTTGAGGTGGTCGGTGAACGCCGCTTCGCGCAGGTCCGGCAACAGATCGTAGCCACGCGCCGCGCGCCAAGCGTTTGCGCTCGCCCGCGCGGACCGTTCGCGTTCCTCGCGAGCGTCGAGCGCGGTCCGCAAGCGAGTTTCCTCATCGTCCGACAGCCAGCGCACCTTACCGCTGGGCGCTTGCAATGCCTTGACGGTCCGCATTGGGTGCTCGGCGATCACCCCCCATTCGAGCGCCCGCGAGAACAGCCCGCGCAGTGCGGAAAGATCTCGGTTGACTGTGGAGGCGCCGATTCCTGTCTTGAGGCGTCCGGACCGCCACTTCTCGATGATCCACGCATTGAATTCTCCGAGCGGCTTGTCGAGATGGGCGGAAAATGACTTGCGCAGGCGCGCGAGCGTCGCGGCGCTGCTCCGCGTGTTGGACGCAAGCCAGTCAGAGTAACGGTCGTCAATGAACGAAGCCAGGCTTGGCGTGCCGACGATCTTCTCGGCCTCTGCTTTCCGGCGGCGACGCTCGAGCACGTCCGCCGTGGTGTCGCCGCGCTTGTCCACGTCGCGCAGCTCAGCCTTGGCGAGATCGCGCGCGGGCTTGGGATCTTTCTCGGGCCAATATCCGATGACGCGGCGGCCCTGCCTGCCGTCAGGTTTGGTCCAGCGAATCGTGTACGACACGGTGCCAGCCGGCGTCACTTTGACCACGAAGCCGGGCAAGACCGAATCCACGAATTCCTGATATTTTCCGGATGGCTTAATCGCCCGCATAAAATTGCGGTCAATTTTGAATTTCTGACCCATGCCCTGACCCCTGCAAGTAGGGCAAAAGTATAGCCTAGGGCAATGGTAGGGCAAATACTGCGCCGTACAACGAATTACGTACGCGAACAGAGAAATACTAAGTGATTGATTTTAAATAGATCATAAAACGTCAGAGAACACCCAAAAACATGCTTGGCGACTCTCCGAAGGCAGGGGTTGCTGGTTCGATCCCAGCCGGGCGCACCAATAGCCGTAAGGCTTTCAGCGGCTTCACCTGTTCCAGCTCCCCCCGAATTGCGGCTAACTGCGGTCCTGCTTTCGCCATCATCGGCTGGACCCACTGGCTGGTGGTGGGCGCCTTTAATGCCTTATCTGGCACGCCTTCAGCCGGTTTTTTCGATCCCAGCCGGGCATAAAAAAGAGTCGACCTTAATCTAAGGCTTGCGCTGTGTGCGCCGAATCCCTTTATTTTCCCAGCCTTGTGATGTCCACCCAAGCGCCGTACTCCATCCCAGAGCCCGCAGACATGCCCCCCGCCGTCACTCCACGACCCCCCAGCCCAACAGAACTATCCAAAAACATCTGTAAATTTCCGTCCATCAATTCAGAATCAGACGTGTAAACGTTTATCTGCAGAAATTTCCAATTGCCCTAGTCTGTCCCCTTAATTAGCATGCGTGCACCATGCAAATCTCACGACGCGTGGAATTCCCGGGGCGGTATTTCAGCAATCGCTTCCCCACTTAATAAAAGGGCTTTCGCGAAACCATTCGCACGCCAGTGTTTTATTTGCAGGTCATGTACAAAACAATCCGATTGATTTTAACTGCATCTATCATGATGCTGTCCAACCTCGCGCACGCGCAATCAGTGCAGCCTCTCTCGAGCGCAAGCCAGTTTGCCGGCCCATACCTGGGCTTCAAGGTAGGTGTGAATAGTTCCAATGCTTCCGGTGTCATCAGCAAAGCATCGCACACTACGGTTTTCCCAGGTTTCACGGCCGGATATAATTTCGACATCGACCGGTTCATAGTGGGCGCCGAGGCCTTTGCCGATTTGCATCACGGCTCGACAACCTATAAGGACGGCGGAATCGATGCAAAATTCGGCATGCCGTTCAATCAGATATTGCCTTATGTCCGCATTGGATTCACCGGCGACGATCCAGACACGCGTTTCCATTGGGGCCTGGGCATCGAATATAAATTTGCCAGACACATAAGCGCCATAGGCGAATGGACAACCGACACCAGCAATCACGACGGCACCAAAAGAACAAATAACAGTTTCACAATCGGTCTGCAGTATCACTTCAATTGATCTGCCTGATTAGCGGCTACGCGGGGAGTTACCAAGGCCCCCGCCACCCCGCCGCTCTTTTCCCCCTACCAAGGTTGTTGAAAGCGTCCCCTGCCGTTAGAATCGCCCGGTCACTGGGGAGTAGCCTTCCTTCATCCTTTGAAGGAGAACGCGTCAACATACTTGGCCTCGTAGGTCATGGCGCGTTCGACCGTGTCGGTTTGGCGAGACCATTGACGCACTGCCTCGTTCTGGTCGGACGGGCGGCGGTGCGTCATTGGTTTGTCATCTACGTCCGACCGCGGAGTTGCCTCGTGATACATCGTTGTGCCCCGCCAGTTTCTCCCGCTCGCCGTCTGCCGCGCCGCCGCCCCTCCGTGCTTGCGGGGAGCCGCCTATGACCGGTCTCCTGCTCGAACTCGCTGTCATGCTGGTCGTCATTCTGGTGGCGGCCGAACTCTTCACCAACGCGCTCGAACACCTGGGCGAACGCCTCAAAATTTCGGAGGGCGTGACAGGTTCGCTATTCGCAGCGGTCGGCACCGCTTTGCCCGAGACCCTCGTGCCGCTGCTGGCGATCGCCAGCGGTACGACCGATAGCGCGGTCAACCAGGAGATCGGCGTCGGCGCAATTCTCGGCGCGCCGCTGATGCTCTCCACGCTCTCCACCTTCCTCATGACACTCGCGATCCTCGGTTCGCGCGGCGCGAGCGGCTGGGTCGCGCCGGAACGCAGGGGCTTTACGCGCGACCTCAACTACTTTCTGTGCGCGTTCGTGCTGGCCGCTGCGGCAATGTACGTGCCGCACGAGCAGATGCTCGTGCGCGCCCTCTTCAGCGCAGCGCTGGTCGGCGTGTACATCACGTATGTGGTGATGACCTTCCGCGCATCAAACGAGTTGGTCGAGGCCGGTCACGGCACCGAAGCACCGGGCAAGATGCTGATCTCGCGTCTCGGCGTGCCGACCAACCTCGTGACCATCGTGGCGCAACTAGCGCTCGCCGTCGCGCTGCTGGTGTGGGGTGCGGAGGGCTTCATCCACGGTGTGCGCGGCGTGTCGCAGGCGCTCGGTATCTCGCCGCTGCTGCTCTCGCTGCTGATCATACCGATCGCCACTGAGCTGCCGGAGAAGGTCAACAGCATTCTGTGGATTCGCCGGGGCAAAGACACGCTGGCGTTCGGCAACATCACCGGCGCGATGGTGTTCCAGGGCACCTTGCTGCCCGCGATCGGCATTCTGCTGACGCCGTGGATGCCGCGCATCGAGGTAGTGACCGGCATCGTGATCACGCTCGCCGCCGCAGCATGGTTGCGGATCAATGTGCGCGAACGCGGTGTGCCGGTGTGGGCGTTGCTGGTTTGCGGCGTGCTGTATGCGACCTATCTGGTCATTACGCTGACTCGCTAGACGCGCCGCTCAACGAGCCACCTGACCGCAAGTGGAACAATCGCGGAAGGTTGCGCACCGGCAGGCCTTCTGCGCTTCACGCTCACTTGACCGTTGCGTCCTGCGCTGCCGACGTTGTCGCGTTGGCCGGTTTGAACACCGTCTTCCAGTCGTCCTTCATGTCGACGACGAGCCAGCCTTTTGCAGCGGCCTCGTCCAGAGCTTTGTCGAGCTTGCCGCTCTTCGACGCGCGGTCATACTGATATTCGCGTTCCGCGTCCGTATGATGCACGAGCGCGGCAAGGCGCGGGCCGTCGCCCGCCGAGGTCCATTCGAGCATCGGCGCGTCGCCGTCCGCGTTGCCGAACGCGATCACCGGACGCCTGCCGATCACGTGGTCGATGGCAAGCGGTTTGGCCGCGCCATCGACCAGCGTGTCGACTTGCGCGAGGCGTGTCAGCGAAATCGCGCCATTGGTCTGGCTGTAACGGTACTTGACGGCGCTGCCGATCACCTGCTCAGGCGGAATGCCATACATGCGCTGCGCCACCTCGCGAACGAACTCGACGTCGCCGCCCGTCACCAGATAGGTTTTGAAGCCGTTCGCGCGCAGGCAGGCGAGCAATTCGAGCATGGGCTGATACGCGAGATCGGCATAAGGCCGGTTAAAGCGCGGGTCGCTCGCGGAGTCGAACCATTCGTGCACGAGCGCGGCGAACTGCTCGCTCGTCATGCCCGCGTGCGCCGCGGCCAGCACCCGCAAAGAGCCGGCGTCGCCGCCTGCCGCCACATTCCTGAGATTGCCCTTGAGGATCGAGCGGAACGGTTCCTGGCGCTTCCACTCCGGATGCCGCCCGGCCACTGTCTTCACGCGTTGCAGCGCGAACACCAGTTGTACCGGCGCGGGTTGCTCCGGCCACAGTGTGCCGTCGTTGTCGAACACGGCGATGCGGTCGGCGCGCGGAATGAAGTCCCTGGATTCGGGCGTCGTCACGAGCGTGACGAAATCGACGATCGAGCGTTTGGTCACGGTGTCGTTCCACGATGCCAGGGTCACGGCCGTCGATGCGCCTGCCTGCGACACGCCTCCGTCCTGGTGTGGCGTAACGGAGCAGGCGGACAGAAGTACGACAGTGAAGGCAATGCAATACCGGTGCAACGTGCGAATCATGAAAGCCTCATCGAAAGCGGTGGATCGAACCTCGAACGAGCGCCAGTCTAATGGGCGCAAGGCGCTTATTGCAGTCTTTGCAGAATTTTTTCCGGACGGCGGAGGAACCCGTGCCGCCAGCACAAATACCAATTGAATATTTCAGGAGGCCGGACGGCGCCTGGTTGGACGCGGCACCTCGGCCGCGTTACAAATTTATCTCTATAAAGCCATGAAACATTGCTAGTATTCCCAACGATGCCAGCGTGGTGAATCGTCCACTTTCCGCATGCTTCGTTTGATGCGGCGTTTCTCGTTTTCAAGGAGCGCTCATGCAAGCCCCGTATCCCGCCGCGCCACCTTTCCCGATTGCTCAAGTGACATGGCACGCCTCTTCCGCGTGGTCTGGCGTCCATCCGTGAGTGGTCGCTCAGCCGCACGAACAAGCGCGCCAAATAAATTGAATATAAATCGGACACACGAACGCGACCATCACTTTGAAACAAATTCGCATCAGGTAAAGGCAGGCGCTCGCCGATAAGAACACTCAGGACGAGACTGGAGCGATAACCACTACACTCCAACGGCGATAGCGAAGTCGAACGTCGCTGTCAATAACGCGAGCGAGGCAAAGTGTTTTTATTCGGACACCGACGCATCTGGTCAAATCCTTGATGGCAGCGGGCGCTACACTGTGAGCTTCCCTAAAGATCGGCTATCTCCTGGCAAGGGCCTTCGGTCGCTAACGGTATATAACGCACATCACTTTTTTACTCAGCCCACAGAACCGCCATGCGCTGGGTAAGAAGATCAAAGACCCGCAGTTCAATGCAGATGGCTTGCTCGCGCCCTACGTGAAAAACACGAGGTTCAGTGAAGACAAAAGTTTGCCAATTGGTTGCAGGCGCCGGGTAGTGAAAAGTTCTCCCTGCACTTACGCGCCCACGGTCTCAGGCAGGCAATGCTCGACGACAACTGGGCACTGCCGCCAAATGTGCGAGAAACCTGACGCGCGCGCACTTGCACGCGTGCGGCTTTGCGACGCAGACGGTCCGTATGCGGTTCGGCCGGAGTGAGAATGTCGAACTCCTATTTGATAAGGACGATTATGAGTCAACCTAACGGTTTCTTCCCGACGAGGCGGGTTGTCGCCCGACTGTGCAAGGGTGCGCTTCTGGCGACTGCCGGCGTGAGCCTCTCGCAAACAGGGTGGGCGACTGAAGGCGGCATAGGCCGGCCCATTACCGGCATGCAGGTGACACCCTACGGCGGCATCGTGCCGCCCACCAACGACTGGATTGTGACCGCCGCCACGATTTATTACGAAGGCTCGCTGGGCGCAAGCAAGTCGATTCCGATCGCCGGTCAGGTCACGGCGGGCGTCGACGCGACAGCCGAATACACCATCCTCGCGGCAATCAAGACATGGGGCATTACCGTGGGCGGCTGGAACTTCGCGTCCTCGTTTGGCGTGCCGGTCCAGTACACGGACATTTCGTCATTTCATGGCCGTTTGCCGAACGACCACGGCACGCAGTTCGCCGACTTCTTCTTCACGCCGGTTATTGCCGGCTATCACCTGACCAAGACCGACCATATCGCGTTGAGTGTGCAGATCTATGCGCCGACCGGCGCGTACAACCCTAACCGGCTCGCCAATGCCGGGCAGAACACGTGGACCTTCACACCCACAATCGCTTACACGAAATTGCTGCCGAAAGAGAACATCGAGTTGTCGTTGAACTATGGCCTCGAGTTCTACACGCCCAATAACGACACCCATTATCACAACGCGCCGGTCAGCGTGCTCGATCTGCTTGCGCTCAAGCGCTTCAGCAACGGCTGGGGTGTCGGCGTGGTGGGCGGCTACATCCAGCAGATCGGCAATGACAGCGGCGGCATCGCAGATGCCGTCGGCGGCAGTCAGGGCCATTCCGTTGGTCTTGGGCCGATGGTCACGTGGTCGGGCAAGATCCAGAAGACACCCGTGTCGGCCTCTCTGCGCTGGGTCAATGAATTCAACACCAGCAATCGGCCGAAGAGCAATGCGGTGCAACTGTCGGTCAATGCGACTTTTCAGTAACGCGGCGCCTTGGGAGCAGCACGCTGCGGACTTACGGCAGCCGGCTCAGGCCGGCTGCGAACCAGATAGGGCGGCTCGACTCGCCCCGATCAGTGCGCCGTCTCGCGCTCGCATATCGCGTACACGCTGGAGCACAAGTCGGGATAGACGCGTCCCAACTCGAAACAGCCGTCGAGATACGCTCTGGATATGATGCCCGCCTCCAACGCCGCATCGATCTGGAAGTTGGCAAGGCCCTTGAAAAAGACGCCGCCTTCAGTGACCGGTCGCAGCTTCGCCGCCCGCAGGTCGGCCCGTAGCGTATCGATCGAATAGGTCACCCGGTGACCGTGCGCCGCTTCCGCCAGCGTCACGGCTGCGTGATGGTCGATCAACCCCATGTTGACCGCGATCTGCCGGGATCCGGCCCGCGCGTTCGGCGCAGCCACGAACAGCCTGCCGCCTTCGGACAACCAGCTGCCAATCCGGCTCAGGACTTCGACCGGATGATCGAGGTGCTCGAGCGTATGGATGAGGAAAATATTGTCGTAGCGCCGCGCCGGTTCGAAGGTCTCGAACGTCGAGTGATGGAACTTGACGGCGCCCCTCGTTTTATCCGACGCAACGGCGATACAGTCCGCCGAGGCTTCGACCACTTCCACGGAATCGAAGCGCTGCGTCAGAAGGCGCGTGAAGTTGCCTTCGAAGCATCCCAGTTCGAGCGCGTCATCGCCCGCGAGGAATGGCTCGAATGTGCGAAGCATGTACTCATGCATCAGGTAGTCGAAGTCGTAAGCGTACCGATGTTCGGGATGATCTTTTGCTTCTGCGTTGTAGTCTCTGCTCATATCGTCAATCCTGTCCGCGTTGATAGAACCGCTGCTCCACAGGTACGTAAAACTCATCGAGCGACTCCGGCACCCGGGCGTTGAAGCCGAGCACCTGGCGCATCCATGCATTGCAGCGGCCGAGATTGCCGTAGCCGAACAGGCGTGCGTAATCGAGCTGCGGCTTGAAGAACGGGCTGGTGAACGTCAGCGTCAGCGCACGACGCGGCGCGTTGGTGGTATTGCGTCCGGTTGCATGCCACATGCGCGAATCGAACAGCAGAATCGAGCCACGCTCTCCGGTCGCACGCGAGGCGTGAGCGTAGAAATGCTCGTCGGTGGGCTGCTCCAGCATGTTCTGCGAGTGCGGAAGAATATGCGTTGCGCCGTTCTCCAGCGTGAAATCATCGAGCATCACCAACGCGTTCACCATAAAGCGCCGCGTGTCGGAGCCGAAGCGGATATCGCGATGCACGTTCTGCACGTACGCGCGCGAGTCGCGCTCGTTGATGACGCCACCGTACGAATTCAGAACGAAGTTGCCTTCAAAGTACCCCTTGAAAATCGGCTCCAGCGCCGAGAGCTGCGCCAGCAATTCGACGTAACACGGGTCATCCATCAGCAGATGGTGCAAGGTGCCGGCGCTGTTTTCCAGCACGCCGTTGCGGTGCCGGATTTCGTCGCGCAACGCGAGCGAAGGACCCAGCGCCTCGACCACCGAATCGAGCAATTCGCTGCGAATCAGCCGGGGAAGCACCGTCCAGCCTGCCGTTGCAAGCGCAGTGTGGTGTTGAGCATCAATCGTGTTCATGAGTGGGGCGAAGCAACGGCAAAAGTGAAGGGCTCAGCGTCGATCATCAGCCAGGATGGCCATCGGAACGACGTCGAGATAGCGGCCGCCTTTGAAGGCGGCCTGGCGCAACAGACCTTCGGCGCGAAAGCCCACCTTCTCGTAAAGGGCGATGGCGCGCGCATTGGACGCGAGCACGGTCAACGAAATACGGTTGAGGTTGAGGTCGCCGAATGCGTGGTCGAGCGTCTGGCGCGTCGCGGCCTCGCCGATGCCGCGGCCGCGTGCCGTCTGCGTGCCGATCTGGATCGAGAACTCCGCGCAGCGGTGCACCCAGTCGATGTCCAGCAGGTATGTCACGCCCACTAATTCCTGGGTGGAGGCGAGGCATACGGCGAGCCGAACATTGGCGGCGCGGGAGCCGAGGTAACTATCGAACCATCTGTTGTCGATCTCGGCGCCCACATACCGGAAGGCGCCGCCCAGCAGGCTGACTAGCGCCTTGTCGGAGCGCCACGCATTGATAGTCGGCAGGTCGCCGCGTTCGATCTCGCGCAGGAATATCGTGTTGTCGCTCATGCGAGCCGGTCCAGTAAGTGTTGCACCATCGGCGCGAGATCGTCGCGCGTAAGCCGCTGATCGCATGGCAGGCAAAGGGTCGAGGCCGGGAGATTGCGCTCGAAGTCCGGCGCGCCTTCAGCGTCCGCCACGTCCGGCCAGTAAGTGGGCGTATAGATGCGCTGCGCGCGAAGCGTTTCCCGCGCGCCAGTGGGTGCGTCGAAAAACGGGTAGCAGAGCGGCACCGCATGTTCGTCGTGGCGAAACGTAAAGCGGTTGTAGCGCTGCAACTTCTCATGCAGGAAAGCGAAATTTTCGATGCGGCGCGCCCGCACATCTGCATAGTCGATACTGGCGAGCAGCCGCTCGGTCAGTCTCGACATCTGCAACGGCTCCTGGTACTTCAGACCTTCTTCGGCGGCGGCGTAGCCGGCGTAGCCGGCTTCCGCATCTTTTGCGAGCCGGGTCAGCAGGTGTCCGCAGCGCAGCAATGAAGCATCGTCGATTGCTTCCGGCATATCGATCGGCTGCCGGGTGACGAGATAGCCGCCGTCCGGCACGCCGAGAAACTTCCGCGGCGAGTACAGCGTGGCGAGACAGTCGGCGGGCTGCGCGAAGAACGCTTGCGCGTTGTCGATCAACACGCGTTCGCGAGGAAAGCGGCTGAGCACGTCGTCGACCTGGCGGGCGCACAGGTCGAAATAGTTGACGTAGAGGAGCCACTCATCGTCGCCGATATCGGCGGACTGCACACGCAAGTCGGCATCGAGCCGATAGCGTTTGACCGGCGTGCCGGTCATGCGCAAAGGCTCGATCATCGCGTCGCAAATGTACCAGGGCATCCAGACGGCAGCCGGCCGCTTCGCCCGAAGCAGTGCGAGGAACGCCGCGCGCGACGACTGGAAACGCAGCGCGTCGCCGTGAAGAGGCGCTTCGACTCGCGGCAGTTCGAGTTCGAAATAGCCGCCGATTGCGCGCGGCTCGCGCGCAATCATGCTGTCACCTCGACGCACAGCATATCTCTCACGCTGTTTTTGCTATTGAACATCAGGACGTCGAGAATGGATAAGGCGGGATGAAAGGCGCCGTCGTCGAACTGCGCATAGGGACACAGGTTCGGCTCGATGAAGGCAAGCTCCACGCCGCGCGCCGAAAACGCCGCGCTATCGTAAAGCGCGCGGCCGCCCGGAAGGTTCACATAGGTGCTCGCCTGCTCTTTTGCGCAGATGTCGAGGACCCGCTCCGTGCCTTTGAGATGCGCGTTGCCATATATCGTCGACGACGGGACGAATTCGGTGTCGATCTCGAGGTACTTGCAGATTTCCATGACGGTGTGCGAAGCGAGCAGCGAAACTGGCGCGAGAGGCTCCGCCAGAATCCGTGCGATCAATGCGCTGACCTGCGGGTAGTGAGGCGCTTTGGCATAGGCGTGCCGAATCGATTCAAGCAGTTTGCGCAGCCACCGCTCGCGCGGTTCGACCAGCACTTCGTTAATCTTCAACGAAGGACTCGCACCGCTGAGCGGCACGGTGAGATAACGCACCTGGTCGCCCTGCAGCATGCGGTTACGGTTGATCCAGCCGTTCTTGATGAAGTTCACGTCGTCGTAAAAGACGAACTTGTCGGCTGCCGCAGCCAGCTGAAAATACCCGATGTACGGGAGCAGGTAGGGCTGCATGATCGCGAGCTTCATGACGTTCAGGTATCCGCGATAATCCCGATGATGCGATCGAGCATGTCGTCTGTCAGCGCCGGGAAGATCGGCAGACACAGCACCTGTTGCGCGGCGGCACGCGCGACTGGCAAGTTGTCCTGGCGCGCGGAAGGCAGGCCGCGATAGATCGGAAAGTCCGAGATCAGCGGATAGAAATAGCGGCGCGCGTAGATGTTGCGGTCGCGGAACTTCTGATACAGCGCATCCCGGCTGATCGGATACTCCGGTCCGACGAGAATCGGAAAGTACGAGTGGTTCGCGACTTTCTGGCCTTCTTTGGGCAGGCAGCGGATACCGCGCACATCGCGCAGCCGTTCGCGATAGATCGCGTCGACGCGCGCGCGCTTTGCCAGCGCTTCATCAATGTGCTGCAGTTGCAGCAGCCCGAACGCGGCGTTGATTTCGCTCATCTTGCCGTTGATGCCGGATGCCACCACGGTCACTTCGTCGACGAAACCGAAGTTCTTCAGATGGTCAATGCGCTGTTTGGTCCTGGCGTCCTGGCAGATGATCGCGCCACCTTCGAACGTGTTGAAAACCTTGGTCGCGTGGAAGCTCAGCACCGCGAGGTCGCCGTGTTCGAGCACACTGCCGGTTTCGGTCTGCACGCCGAAAGCATGGGCCGCGTCGTAAATCACCTTCAGATTGTAGTTGTCGGCGATTTTCTGGATCGCTTCGACGTCGCACGGCTTGCCGTAGCAATGCACCGGCATGATCGCGGTGGTCTGCGGCGTGATCGCGGCCTCGATTTTGGCGGGGTCGAGATTGAGCGTGTGCGGATCGATATCGGCGAATACCGGCTTGATGCCGTTCCACACCAGCGAGTGCGCGGTTGCAACGAACGAATAGGGTGTGGTGATCACCTCGCCGGTCACGCGCAGCGCCTGCAGCGCGGTGAGCAATGCCAGTGTGCCGTTGGTGAACAGCGCGAGATGCTTGACGCCGAGGTACTTGCACAAGGCCGCTTCGAACTGCTGGTGAAACGGGCCGGCATTGGTCAGGATCTTGCTGTCCCAGATCTGTTGAAGATAGGGGATGAATTCTTCGAGCGGCGCGAGATGCGGCTGGGTAACGTAAATGCGGTCGTCGATCTGCGGCTCGATGGCCCCAAGCGGTAAGGCAGCGTTCACTTGTTTTCCCCTGTTTCGGATGGCGCGGTGTCGCCTGTGGCGGCAATGGCTTCTTCTGCCGTTACTTCGAACGGGATCGCCGGTTGGCCATCGCACCAGCGTTGCCACATGATTCGCAAGGCGCGCGACAACCCTGCGGCGACCACTTCGGGCCGGAATGCCGCCGAGGCCATGCAGCGTTCGCGCAGACCGATGCGCAGCGCGGCGAGCGCGGGAATATCGGAGGACAGCGCAACGCCCTTAGCGACGAAATCCGCCTTGTCCGTAGCGAGAAACTGCTCCAGCCCGACGTGCGACATCCAGGTGGTGCCGGCGCGGCTCGGTAGCGTGTTGCCGCAGATGGTCAGAGTCGGCACGCCCATCCACAAGGAATTCAGCACGGTGGTCGAACCCGTGTATGGGAACGTGTCGAGACAGATGTCGACGTGAAAATGCTGCTGCAGATAGACCGGGATGCTCGAGCGGCGACGGAACATCAGCCGCTCGCGTCCGATACCGACGCTGCCGAACCAGTCGATCAGGAGCTGTTCGTCATCGTCGTTGGCGATTGCGCCGAGCAGCATGCGCGACGAAGGCTGCGCGTGCAGTAATTCCGCCCACAGCGCGATCACGTCGCGGCGCAATTTGTTCATCCGGTTGAAACTGCCGAAGGTTACATAGCCGTTGTGCATGGCCGGCAGAATGTTGACCGGCGGCGCGCTCTTTTCGGGCAGGAACGGAGCGTTCGCCGGCAAATGGACGATCTTCTCCGAGAACATACGTTCGGCATCGCCGAACGGTACGCCGAATCTGTCCACCAGGTAGTAATCCATCGCGCTGAGGCCTGTGGTGGCCGGATAGCCGAGCCAGCTCACCTGGATCGGCGCGGGCTTGCGCGCAAACGTGAGGAGGCGGTTGCGGCCCGTATGTCCCGACAGGTCGAACAGAATGTCGATGCGTTCGTCGCGGATCTTGTTGGCCAGCTGCGCGTCCGGCATGCCGGTGATCTGCTGCCATTCATCGGCGCAATCGCGCAGCAATCGGGTGTAGTCATCTTCCATGATGTAGTTGTTGTACACATGGAGGGAGACGTTCGGGTCCTGGGCGAGATGCTGCATGACCGGAAGCAGGTAGGACGCTACGGCATGCCGGAACAGATCGCCGGAGACGAGGCCGATTTTGAGTTTGCGCGTCGGCGAGCGCTTGTTGACGTGCCGTGGCCACTGTGCGCGCACTGGCGCTTCGTGTTGCTGCGCGAATTTGAGGTGCTCGGCGAACAGCGTGCCCTGATCGATCTCAGGGTTGTGAGCGAGGGCAAACAGAAAGTTGTCGGCCGAGATCGGGTCTTTGGGGTTTTTCTCAAGCGCCACGCGGAAGTTTTGCTCCGCTTCCGCCACGAAGCCCAGGTCGAGTTGCAGCACACCCAGCGTGCTGTAGATGCTTGAATCGTCCGGCTTCAGTTCGATGGCGCGGCGTGCTGCGGCAAAACCCTCAGCTACGCGGCCCTGATGCACCAGCGACATGGCAAAGATGCGCTGCGCTTCGGCGTATTCCGGATTGATCTCGAGGATCGCGCGGCAAACCTGTTCCGTTTCTGCATACTGCCCCTTCAGGCGAAGCGTATCCGCGAGCACCGTGCGGCTCTCGAGTTCCTCGGGCAGCAGTTCCGCGGCTTTGCTCAACGGGGCGACCGCGTCGTCGTAACGGCCCAGCCGGTGCAGCGCGATGCCGAGCCATCGCCACGCGTTGCCGTCCGCGGGGAAGCGTTCGGTGAACGAGCGGGCAATTTTCACCGCTTCGGTGATATTGCCTTTGTTGTACAGCGCCGTGTAGCGATTCGTTTCCTGCTGGCTGATCCGGCGTCCCGACGCGATCGTGGAGCGGTTTTCCTGAGCGTTTGCCGAGGCGCCTTTTTCCGCGGCCGGCAGGGCGGTTCCCGGTGGCTCTTTGGGCACAACCGGAAATGTCGAGATGACTTTGTCCGGATTCGACATCCGGACGATGAGGCCATCCACTGCGGGGCCTTTCAGCCCTTGCTTCTGGCCCATCTCCAGGGCGAGCCACGCGGCGGCGGCTTCACCTGCGTCGATCAATGCGCTGACATAGGCTGCCCAGTACTGCCCGTTTTGCGGCTGGTACCCGAGGAGTTGCTCGAAAAGCGGCAATGCGTCCCGCGGCCGATCGGTCTGGCCGAGCAGCACGGCAAGGTTGTACAGCACGTCCGCGTGCTGCGGCTTCGCGTCGAGAATCGCACGATAGAGCGTTTCGGCGTCGTCGAATTCACCCTTGTGGTGGTGCTCCAGAGCCGTTTGCAAGACGAGCGCAATGTCCTGCTCGAGTTGCTGCTCGGACGTCAAGGGGTTGGCGGTGGGCTGCTCGTACAGGAGAGTCATGGTCTCAGCGCAGAATGGTCTATGAACGAAATTGTGCGACGGGGCAAGCGGTTCTGATGCTCGGAGATGATGGGGAAAAGGCCGCCTGTTTGGCGTATGGGGAGGACGGGTGAAAAGCCGAAAGACAAGAAAAAAACCCGCACGAGGCGGGCTGAGGGAACGAGCGCGCCTCACTTCGGCACGTAGTTCTTATTGTTGGGTCGGCCGGCTGAGCCGGCTGTTTGGGAGCGGACGTCGCCTTGCGCGGCTCCGCCCCGGCTGATTTTTCTACAGGCGGGCCATCCGCTGATATTCCCCGGCTGCCCTGGTGCGTCCGATCGCCGCTTCGAACTCGATGTGCAATTCGTTCTGGGTGACTTCAGCGTCGGCGAGTAGCGCGGCGTCGATCGCCTGGATCTGGCGGATCATCTCCAGCGCGGCCGGTTTCTGGCCGGCGGTGAGCGACATCAGCAGCGGCGAGCGCGTTTCGGTCAGGCGGGCGGCTTCCGGCCAGTCGGCGAGCGAGGCCGCCTGTTCGATTGCCCGCGTGATGGACAACACGCGTTCGACCAGTTCCGCCTGGGTCATGTTGTGCGTGTTCATGGCTTAGCTCTTGTTCGTGGCCAGCGCGCCTGCGCTGTTGGTGCCGCCGAACAGCGCGGTCAGGTATTGCGAATTGTTGTTCATGGTCGCCATCAACGTGTTCAGCGCGGTGAACTGCGCCTGATACTGGTTCGTCAATTGTGTCGTGTAGTCGGCGAGCGCGGTTTGCTGTGTGGCGATGCTCTTCAGGTCGGCGTTCAGCGCGCTATTGCGCGTGTCGATGATGCCGCCGGTCTGCGTGAAGGTGGTGATGCTGGCGTTCAACTGCTCGGCAATGCCGTTGGTCGAATTGAACAGCGATGCGACCGTGGCCGGGCTGCTCGTCAGCGCCGTGTTCAGCGCGTTGTTGTCGACCACCAGCGTGCCGTCCGCCGGATCGTCCTTCAGCGTGATGCCGATCGCCGCCAGGGTGGCGCCCGTGCTGCCCGAGCCAACCGCACCGCCGACGATATTGGCCAGCGTGTTCTTGATCGTCTGCAGCGTGGAGTCGCCCAGCAGCGGACCTTGCGACGTCGAGCCGGAACTGAACGACGTGAGCGTGGACATCGTCGTCACGACGGTGTTGTACAGGCTCACGAAATTGTTGATCGCGGTGTTCTGCGACGTAGTGTCCTGCGCGATGGTCAGCGTCTGCGGGGTGCCAGCGGGCGTGCCCACGGCCGCCGCCGTCAGGTTGATCGTCACGCCTGAAATGGCGCCGGTCACCGCGTTGCTGGAACTGCTGCCCGCGATTCCGCCGATCGTGTACTCCGCGTCTTGCGCGTAGCCACTTTGCGTCCACGCGCTGTTCGAATTAGCCGACGAGATCGACGACTGGCCGCCCGTGGTGCTGGCCGTCGACGTCACGCCGAGGCTCGACAGGCCGGTGTCGCTCGTGACGTTGCTGGTCGAGACGTTGATGACGTTGGCCGCCCCCGTGTTCGCCGCGCGCAGCACGAGGTGGGCGCCGTCCGTGCCGGTCACGATGGTGGCCGTGACGCCCGGGTTGCTGCTGCTCGCGTTGATCGCCGACGCGATGCCCGAGAGCGTGTTGTTGCTGCTGTCGACGTTGATATCCATCGACTTGCCGTTCATCGAGATCGACAGCGTGCCAGTGCCTAGCGCCGTCGTGGCGCCGAAGGCTGCCGACGATAAGGCTTGCGAGCTGGCGATCTGCGTCACGGCGATCGAATAACTGCCGGCCACGGCGCCGACGCCGGCTGTCGCCGTCAGCCCGGTACCGCTCGCGGTCGCCGCGAACGTTGCCAGCGTGTTGCCGTTGGCGAGATTCGTGATGCCCGACTGCAGCGCGCTGAGCGCCGAGCTCAGTGCGCCGTACGCGGACAGCGTGGTGTTGTCGGTGGTTTGCTGTGCCGCCAGAGCCGCGGTTTGTCCGGCGGTCTTGGCGTTCACGAGCGCCGTGACGAGTGTCGACACGTCCATCGACGAATTGCCCGTCGAGCCGCTGATGATCGATTGGGCAGCCGACTGCAGCGCGGCGTTGGCGCTTGCTGTAGAAGACGAGGTTGAGATCGAGGACATGCAGAGGCTCCGGGCGTCTGGAAATCGGTGTTGGTTGGTGCGCGATGCTACATCACTACGTGATGGAAATGCACGGCGGGAGGCATGCCTCCCGTCGCTTGAAACCCGGCGATGCGCCCCGTTTGCGCGCGGCGCATCGCCGTTACTGCGTCAGCTCTTACTGCAGGAGCTTCAGAACTTGCTGTGGGTTCGAGTTAGCTTGCGCCAACACCGAGATACCAGCTTGTTGCAGCACTTGCGCCTTGCTCAGGTTGGCCGTTTCTTGTGCGAAGTTGGCGTCCGTGATTTGCGACTGTGCCGACGACAGGTCGGTCGATTCAGCTTGCTGCGACGTCGAGATTGCGGTGAAGCGGTTTTGCGCGGCGCCCAGTGCAGCTTGCAGCGTGTTCACGGTCTGCAGCGCATTGTCGATAGAGACCATTGCCTCGTTCGCGCCGGTGACCGTGCTGATGTCGAGGCCCGAAACCGTCGGCGGGTTGTTGATCGCGTTGATCTGTGCGACCGATGCGATGGCGGCGGAGGACGCCGCGCCGGTCGTCGGAATGGCACCTGCGCTGAGCGCGAGCGAAGTAATTGCAGTGCCGGTGCCCGAGGCCGTACCAGCGCTGAAAATCGAGCTCACTGCCGCAGCCGAGATAGCCTGGTTGTTCTGGTCGGTGAACGTATAGCCGCCCTTGCCGTCCGACAGCACGTTGATCGACGTGATCGTTGCGCCCGTGCTCGTGTAGACACCCGTCGAGCTGAGGCTGACGGCGATCGTGCCGACCGTTTGACCCGTTTGCACCAGGCCGCCGCCGATCTTCGCTGCCGACATCGATTGGCTCAGATCCAGGCTGATCGTCTGACCGACGTTCGCGCCGACCTGGAACGTCACGCTGCCTGCCGAGCCGTCCAGAATGTTGGTGCCGTTGTACGTCGTTTGCGATGCGATACGGTTCACTTCAGCGATCTGTGCCGAAACTTCCTTCTGCAGCGCTGCCTGGTCGCTCGACGACAGCGAACCGGTCGATGCTTGCACCGCCAACTGGCGGATACGTTGCAGGCTGGAGGTCAGCGAGGACAGTGCGCTCGATGCGGTTTGAATCATCGACACGCCGTCATTCGCATTCGACACGCCCTGGTTCAGGCCGTTGATCTGCGTTTGCATACGCGTCGAGATTGCCAGGCCTGCTGCATCGTCAGCCGCGCTGTTGATGCGCTTGCCCGACGACAGACGGGTGATGGCTTGCGAAAGGGCGCTTTGCGAGCCATTAAGGTTTTGCTGTGCAACCAGCGAGTTGATGTTGCTATTGATTCCGAGCA
>Ga0255336_100992_pt1 | contig 27237 bp, 23 predicted proteins | sample MeOH1_35cm_T3_17_FD_189102 | JGI IMG/M metagenome (GOLD analysis project Ga0255336, IMG submission 189102) | Sandy soil microbial communities from University of British Columbia, Vancouver, Canada - MeOH1_35cm_T3_179 | ecosystem: Engineered > Artificial ecosystem > Sand microcosm > Unclassified ...
TGCTTTGCCGAACTACTCTCAGCTCTGAGTTTTTGTCAGCCATAGGTGTCCACCTCCAAAAATAGGTGGACACCTATGCTCCTCGCTCAGAGTGCTGTTGGGTAGACGACGATAATGGATCGCTTACTTTGATTCGGCCGTAGCCGTCGTTATTGTCGAAGTACGGCCTACGGAACGTTTTCTCCATGCGAAATTTTCAGCTTTCGAAGTTTCTTGGTGTACGCTCTTCACAGACTTATTAACCGCCTGCAGAAGCAACCTTCACCGATGTTGGAAGAAGCAGCAAACCACTGACCGTCGTGCCGTGCGTATTTACTCCACCACGGTTTTCGGTTGGAATTCGTCTTCCTTTAGCCCAACCGGTGCTGCCAAAACAAATCTTCCATTGATTTAGGGACAAATTCTGTCCTCGTAACAAGTAGAATCTGCGGCTACAAAAACGCAGCCGGAAGACTTATGGACCGAGATAGCGAAGTGCCGGATGAAGCCATCCTGAAGTGTTGCCGACCAACCAGCGCGACCTCAAGTGGATGTCGAGGTCCCAAGCCTGAAGCTGCGCTGGTGGCTGCGTTCCTTTGGGGACACGGTCGAGGTGCTCGAGCCGAAATCGTTGCGCGACGAATTCGCCAGGACCAACCGCAAGCTCGCCGTGCGGTACCGGCGAGGGGGCGAAGGGGAATTCGAGCTAATGCCGGTTACGTCGAAGTACGGCACTCGGCAGTAAAAAGGCGCATGACAACGCCGCAATACCCGAACCGCGAGACGATTGCTATTGCCGTGTCCGCAGGCGATGGTGGCTTTGTCTAACTACACTTGCGCTTCAGACCGGTTGCCAGCCATTTTGCCGTGACGCCTGTAAATTCCGTCGACGTAGTCCTGCGTTGCGGCCATCTTCGTCAGTTTCAGGTCGAGGTGCTTGATACCCTTATGCAGATACTGACGCAGGCAGGCGGAAGCGGAAAATACCCAGACGCTCTTGAACTCTGAATCCTTGACCCCTGACACCTCGAAGAAAGGGCTAGAGATTTTGACATTCCAGTTCGGGTGCAAAGGAGCCCACAGACAAGCCAGCGGACGCACCTCATCGGGCTTGCCTTCCCCTTTAAGTTCGTCCAAGCGCATCGGCTGGAGAACTTTGTCCAGCCCCTCGTCAAGAAATCGCCCCTTGGCCGCATTCCAGCATTTTTTGAAGTCCTTGCTCATACGGAGCCTGAGGGCCGCCCGGTCAGTGGGAATGGCCTTGCCGCTGCTATAGCCATGGAAGGACGCTGCCTTCACCTCGGTCTGGTAGAAAACGAGCTTTCCGGCATCTTCGACCTTAATCCACCTGTCGAGCCGTTTGCCGTTATTTCCCGATGGCGGAAGGCAGGACCTGTCGTCAAGGACGGTCCCCGCTTTTCCCTCTATTTCCTTGAGGTAATGGCAGAACAGTGCGGCAGCGAACTCTTCATGTCCAAGCGTCTTGACTGCGTTGGAATGCTTACGCGCATCTACGTTCTCGTCATAAAACTCAATCATTGCCTGGAGGTCGATACTGTGAGTCATGATTCCTGTCGCTGCTTGTTCGGGTCAATAGGGGCAAGTCGCGCGGGGTGAGCGCTTTCTTCTTTGACACGCAGGCGGTGCTGGAAAAAAATCGCACTCCCTGGAGAAGCGCGGGTATCTGAGCACGCCGACCTGCGTCAGGTCAATCGGAAAGCATCCTTGCCCCCTGGGTGCAGCTCATTTTCGCAAGGCCTGAACGGGCACTACTATCCGAAAACCTCCGGTTCTGCTGGGTGAGCTAACGCACTCACAGAAGATATGCGTTCGCTGGATGCTGGACCTCGTCGCAAGCCACTCCAAAACTCACCTCCCGAAAGGCAACCCTGGTGGACACATCAACGCTGCTCTCCGCACCGATGCCCCTTGACAACATGAAGGCTGGAAGGCGGCCATGAAAACAGCCACCCGAAATGTGTGGCTTTAGCTCTCTGTGCCGGCCGTCCTTCAAACCACCACCCGGGCGCTGGCGGGCATCTCCCTGCTCGCGCTGCGGCCGGAGTAATGCACGAGGGCACACAACGTGTTGACGAGTGCCATCTGCTCCGGCTTCGAGCACGGCACGGTGAGCAGGTCGGGACACGCGACCAAAATAGCGAGCGCCTTCGCCCGCGAGATTCCGACATTCAGGCGATTCTTGCTGAACAGGAACTCGATATCGCGCGGTAGGTAGTCCGCGTTGGACGTCGCCATCGACATGATGACGACGTGCGCTTCCTGTCCCTGGAACTTGTCGACGGTGCCGACGCGGGAGCCTGAGGGCAGCGCGCGTTTGAGCTCATTGACCTGCACGTTGTACGGCGCCACGACCAGGATATCGTCAAGCGTCATCGGAACCATCTGTCCGCCGTCGTCGCGCGTCCCTTGGAGGAGTTCGTTCACGAGGCTCGCGACCTTCTGTACTTCTTCCTTGCTCGATTGCGCGTTTCCGTCATGCTGAACGGGAATGAAACGAATGCCTGTCATCGGCGTGGCGCTCCGCCCTTCGAACGGTGCATTCACGACACGAGCGGAGGTGCCAGGCGCCGGCTCCAGGCGACTGTCGTACACGGCGTCCGAGATGAATTCGCAGACGTCGGGGTGCATGCGGTAGGTTGCCTTAAGAAAGATGCCCTTGTCCGCCGGGATGGTCGCGATGCCATCGAGCAGGTAATCAAGTGAAGACTCTCCGGAACGACCTGGATGCATGCCCTTGCTCGGCTGCGCAAGCTGCATCTGGTCGCCGAGCAGCACGATGTTCTTCGTACACATCCCGACGGCCGCGAGATTCGCGAGCGCCATCTGCCCTGCTTCGTCGACAAAAAGGTAGTCAAGCTGTTCGCGCATTTCTTCCTTGACGAAAAGCCAAGAGGTACCGGCGACCAAATCCGCCTCACCGTAGAAAACGTCCTCGTCGTCGCTCACATCAACAATGATGGAGCCGCACAGTTCGGATTCGCCGCCGGTGGACTTCTTCATACCGGAAAACATGAACTTCTCTGCATGCGCGCGCTTTTCCACCGCCTGCAGCAGATTGTTGATAGCGTGATGGCTGTTGGACGTGACGCCTACACGCTTGCCCTGCTTCAGCAACTCGAGGATGACGTGCGAGCCCGTGAACGTCTTGCCTGCGCCCGGCGGCCCCTGGATGAACAAGCACGTTTCGTCCATACCCTTGACGATATCAATCACTTGGGGAAGCAGGTCGGCATTCTCGTTAGTGAGCGCGGACCCGGGGCCGACTCCCTTAATTCGCGGCGTTTCCCGACGCAGCAGCGCATGCACGGCGTTGTAGCTCTTTACGCCGTTACGGAACTCAGCCGCGAAGTGAACCAGCGCGGCGCGATGGTACTTGGTGTCAACGGGTCCGGTCGGTCCGATGGACAAGGTGTCGTCCGGCTCCGCCGTCGCGGTGAACGAAACGCTCAGGTTGTCCATGTCGACCTGCAGGTTGGACAACCCTTTGCCCGTGAGCACATCCATGCAGCGAGAATCACTGCGCAGCTTGGTTTCCTGCGGCGGCGCGCTATAAAAGTAGCGCGTGGAGCGTTTCGCCGCTTCCGGCTTGCGCGTGATATCCCGCGTCAAGCCACCGAGGCATTCTGCATCCTCGATGAGCTCAACGTCCGACATCTCTTTGCGAGCGAATACCGCCCACCACTCCGGCTTCGCTTCTCGCTGGTGAAAAAAGACCATCTGCGCGATGAGCGCGCGGTACTGATGCTCGGGCGTCCAGTCGGATTCATCAGGAGGCAGCGTACTCAGAAGCGACTCGACGAGCAACTGAGCCAGGAGAATTTCCTCTTTGACGGCAGCTGCCGCCGCGGCTGCAACCGCGTTCGGGTCTCGGCGATTCGACCATTGAAGCGGCGTCGGCCGAAGCGAAAGTAACCACTCGAGCAGCTTGTACGTCGACACGACGTCGTCTTCGTTGTAGTCCGAGATGTCCTGCAACAGCTTGTCTGCGTCAGCTCTCTTCTCCGGGTCCTCGCGCAGCGTCTTCCAACGCTCGTAAAACACGATGCTCGCGCCGGCGTTGGTGACGTCGCCCGCACGGGCACCGCGGTAGAACCGCTCGACGTACTTGATAGAGTAGCTCGACTCGGAAACGCGCAACGCCTCGCGCACGACTGCGTACAGGTCGATGAGCTTGCCCTGACGGAGAAGGTTGTCCACGGACGATTCGCGAGTGCCGTGCACCGACATCAGCTTTTTGAGTGCGGTCGGCTCGTACGGCGCGTAATGATAAATGTGCGCGTCCGGGTACTTCTTCAGGCGCTCGTCGACGTAGTCCATGAACGCTTCGAACGCGAGCTTCTCTTCGGCTCGGTTGTGCGCCCAGAAAGAAACGAACTTGCCCTCCGGCTGGTCGACTTCCCAGACCCCGAACAGATACTCGAGGCCGCCGCTCTCCAACGGATTGCCTTCCATGTCGAAAAACATATCGCCAAGGCTCGGTTCCGGCAGACGTTCGAATCCGCGAAGTCGGGTGTCTTCCTTGGCTTTCGGGATAAGAATGACTTTCCGCTCTCCGGTTTCGCGGAAGTGGCGCTGGAGTTCTGCTTGCGAGCGCAAACGCGCGAGCGTCTCGTCCGCAATTTTGGGGACAGACGTGCCGGACGGCATCGCTGCAAGCGCTTCGAGCGTCGGCACGCCTGCACTGACAAGCTTGCGCACTTGCACGCGCGTGATGCCCGCGACTTGCGACAAGTGGTCGTCGTCGACACGGCGTTTATCGCAGAGCTCGCTCCAGTGACACTGGGAGCACTTGTCGCACGGGTCAGGATACGTCTCGACCTCGGCAGCGGTCACGCTCGCAGCCTCGTCAATCGTCACGCGCGCGAGGAAGCGCGACAGCGCCATGTCAAAATAGTGGCGATACTCGGCGCAGCGGTAGGTCGTCGTTTTGTTTGAGCCGAGGACGACTGCCATGTGCTCCGGGTAAACGCCTTGCGCCTTGGCAAGCAGATGCGAGTAAAAGGAAAGCTGCGTGATGAACTTGCCGCGCGACGAAAGCGCGAGCTTAGTGTCGACGGCTTCGTAGCTGAAGGCCCCAAGGTCGGACGGCATCGCAACCTTTACCAGAAAATCTGCGTAGCCGAGAAGATTCGAGTCGAGGAACGCGGCCTGGTAGATGACGTCGTAGCCGGCGCGCATCGCCTTGAGCGTCGCGTCCACGCGCGCCTGGATGTCCTTGCCTGCGACCGCGTTGATGTCGATGATGGACTTGCCGGATGCGGTCAGGTCAGCGAGATAAGCTTTCTCGTGTTTGAGGCCTCGTTCTTGCACTAGTGCAAGCTGTTCGTCCTCGGGATTGCGTTCAAGCGGCGTGTCCATATCGATAAGCGCCAGCGTCGTGCTGTGCTCGCACTCGAGAAAGGACACTAGGTCCGATGCCGAATAGATTCTCACCCCGTCAAGATGCAGCATCTCTTCTCCTTGTTTTGCGCTAGCCGCTCATGATACGGCGACAAGGGACAGGGAATGTCCTCTACTGACGGTATCGTGGCGCCCTTGAAACTGCGGTCAGTCGTATTTAACGACCGGATGACGGCGAACCTTAGGCAAAGAGCGCCTCATCCTTCAGAACTCAGTTGAGTATGCCGTTATTCCTAGATAGCGCCCGGCTTGCCGCGGCAATCACTTCAGCCGATATTTGAGCGAGGGACACCCCTTGAGTACCACAAACATCACTCCGACGCAGTATTCCCTTAGCCTTCGCGGCTATCAGAGCTCCATCGAGACGTGCCGCCAGCAGTTCCGAATCGTCAACAACGAGACTACGGCGTTCGGAGCCACGCCCGGCGCGTTTATGGGAAACCAGGCCGGACCGGAGCGTTACACCCCTACGGCCTATACGATTTACAACACTTGGGCAAAAGTGGAGCTGAAAAAGCTCAGCGCACTGAACCGGGACCGCAAACTGGGCGGGATGGTGACTTCCCCGAAATCCTTCGATGCGTGGCACGAGAGCCTGCTGGTCTCCCTGCATGAAGCATGGGTGGCTCAGGCGCATTCCGAGTTTTCACTGAAGCGCCGGCAATCGCAGAAACTCGTCAATCTATTCATCAAATGGCTTCGAATCAAGTCACTCCCGCCGGAATTCCGGAATGCAATCGAGCAGTGGGGGCACACTACGCTTAGCAGCCCAACGATGGAACGCATCGGCGGACTGCTTCAGGACAATACACTTGCCTTCCCGCCGGAGGAGCAGTTCGACGACTGGTACCGGACGACCCAAGAGCGGCTGCGCGAATTCACAAAAGAAAACGGCGGCTCGCCCATCCTTGTCGATATCTACTGTCGTCGCGAGTCTCTCGGCGACCCGGACGAAGACTGAAATTCTTGAGTGACTGAGCGCTGATTCACCTCAATCCTCGAGTCGATTTCAATCATGTCGCAGCCCCCGCCCGCCCATGACTCGCAGGGGCACGTCGGTTCATGTCGAGTGGCAGTTCGTAGTTCTCGCGCAGCCGCTTCGAGTTATAAACTAGCGCCCGCTTACCTTCGCGCTCAAGCTGCGCGGTGAGCGTCATGTAAGCCGCAATTGAGAGCATCGGCGCCATCTGAAAAAACTCGGCATCTTCCCAAGGCGAGACTTCCGTGAAAACCTGCCAGTAGTACTTGTAGACACGTCGGTTCTGGTTGAGCGAATAATCGCCGGAACACAAGCTGACTCTACCTAAAGACCGGGCCAAACTTGCTTTTGTTGGTCGAAGCATGTGCGCAGTTCTCTCAAACAAACCGAAGCCGCTTGCCTTCCCAGACTGCATATCCAAGTTCGACCAGCAATGGTCCAACGTACGAAGACATGCTTCTCTCCTTTGATTACATGCTCGATGCCATCCAAAAGGGATAGCTCATTTGTACTGCCTGTACTACGGATTTCGGCTGGAACCAGAATGTCTTGAGTCCACCCGTTGCGAGAAAGCGAATTCTCCACGCCTAGCGGACAAAATCTGTCCTCTTCTGCCGTAGAATCAACGGCGACAAAAAACCCGAGCCGGGAGACCACCATGGACCGAGAAAGTAAAGTGCTGGATGAAGCCATACTGAAGGTGTTGCCAACCAGCCAGCGTGACATCAAATGGATGTCCACTGCCAATGTGCGCGACGCGCTGCGGGACCGTGGCCACGAGTTCAAGTACATCAAGAAACTTCGTCGCCGGCTCGAGGCCCTCGAAGGCGCGAAAATGGCGGTTTCCATGCAGGAGGACGGCAGGCGGGATGTGATGTGGCAGCGCACCCCGTGGCTCGCGAACGACATGGCCTCGCGCATGGACGCGTGGGATGCTGTCGCCTTCAGCATGCTGGAACGCTTTGCCGCCCGGCGCCTGCCCAAGGCCGTCTTCAAGGATGTCGATGAACTCTTCCGGGTCGCGGAGATGCGCCTGTCGCAGGAGCGCGATGACAACCGGCTGCACCGTGCTTGGGCTGACAAGGTGGACTCAGTCGACGGCACGTTCGCGCTGATTCGCCCGAAGGTGAAAGACGACGCTTTTTCCATGCTCACGACCGCGATGTTCTTCGAGCGCATACTGGATGTGCGCTATGAGTCTCCGCAGAATCGCGGCAAAGAGAAACCGCCCCTGCGCGTCTGGCCGCTGGCGCTAGTCGAATCCGCCGGTCTGATTTACATCGTCATCCAGCTCGACCCGTCGTCCGTGAAGGAGAATGAGGATGGAACGCGAGATAAGGACGTGCGCATCCTGCTTCGGGCGGACCGTATCCTGTCCGCGACCGAAGTGCCGGCGGACGGGGGGAAGGAAGTCAGCCTGAACTTCCCGTATCCGAAGGACTTCAACCTGCGTAGCTTCATCGATAATGACCAGCGCTTCAACTTCTTGGTTGAGCCCAAGGTACGTATCCGTGTCGCATTCGACGGAAAAGCCGGACATCACCTCATCGAAGAGTCGCGTATTTCCGCCGACCAGACGCATGCGTTTCTGAATGACGGTCGGCTGGTCATCGAAGGCACGGTCGTCCCGAGCCTGAAGTTGCGCTGGTGGCTGCGTTCTTTCGGCGATGCGGGCGAAGTGCTCGAGCCTAAGTCGCTGCGCGACGAATTCGCCGAAACCTATCGCAAACTCGCTGCCCGATACGAGTAACCAACTTTTGTCGACGACTGAACCATGACTGCATATCTCTTTGATGAGAAGGCGGGCAGCGTCCTCACGCCGTTCGAGCGCGTGTCGCTGGCAGCGACCACAGGACATAGCGAGCGTTGGCTGCAGGAGCGACTCTACGAGTCTCCGCAACTGCTGCCGATGACGGAAATGTTCGGCTACGGCGAGAGTTTCGTGCCGCTTTGCCGCGAACTGCGTCTGCGCTACAGCGCGTCGAACGTCTTTCTGGACCTGCTCGGGGTTTCCGCGACCGGCAGGCTCGTTCTGGTCGAGTGCAAGCTGTGGCGCAACCCGGAAGCCCGACGGGAGGTCGTCGCACAGCTCTTCGAGTACGCGACCATCCTCGCCGGTCTGACCTATTCCGACCTCGAGGCCCAACTCAAGAAGTCGCGCGGCCTGACCGGCGAAAACCCGATTTTTGCTGCGGCCAAAGCCGTGCATCCGGACCTGGAGGAAGCGCCATTCGTCGATGCGGTAAATCAGTCTCTTGCGCGTGGCGACTTCCTGCTCGCCATTGCCGGCGACGGCATCCGCAGTGACCTTCACGCGCTGCGTCGCCTGCTGGCGAGCCAAGGAGGCTTGCTCTCGCGGCTTGCCTTTGTCGAAATCCGCACGTTCCGGGATGACGCCGGCCGCACGTTGCTCGTTCCGGCGGTACCTGTCCAAACGGAACTCGTAAGACGAGAAGTCCTCATACGGGACGACGGCAGCGCCGTCGAGCGCCTGCCTGAGTTGGGGCACATCCGCGCTGAAGAAGCTGGAGGTCGTGCTGACTCGACCAGTTTGAGCCGCAGCGAGAACCGCGAGTTCTGGAACAGGTTCATCGCGCAAGCTGCGTTCGACCATCCCGACCAGCCTCCCCCGAAGCATGGTGGCAACAATTGGGTTCAGCTCGCGCTGCCAGGGCCCGTGGGTGGCCTGACTGCTTACCGCGCCGTTCCAGCCACAGCCGGTTTGTCGGTCAGCTTCAAAGGCGCCGAAGGGCGGGAGGCTCTGCAATTGCTGCTGGATGACCAAGCGGCGCTTGAGCAAGAAATCGGCGAGCGCGTGCGGTTCGACATTGGAGCTGACGCTGACCCGAAGGCGGGAACGATGGTCGTCGACTTCAAGGCGCCGGAAGAACGCGCGCAGCGTGACGATGCGCAGATGGCCTGGCTGCTGCGGACCGCGAATGCGGTCGTGAATGCCTTGCGGCCGAGGCTTGCAGGCCTCGAAAATTAAAAATCAAACCATGGGAGACCTGGTATGCCGATGCTTCTCAAGCACATCGACGCCATTGCCCGCGAGAAACAGCGCGATGTCCTTTATCTGTCGTTTCCGGCGGCTGAGCAGCGGGAGAGCCGGACACCCTATGAGCAGCTCGACAGCCGCAAACGGATTATCGAGTGGTTCGACGCTCATCAGGTGAAATGGCTCATGTGCGGCGACGTTGCAAACGAGAACGTTATGCGCTCGTACGCAGGCCAGATTTACATCGACGTGCCCTATGACACGAACGACTCCGCGTATCAGGCGGTACAGGAATTCCTCGAATACGCCGACGGCACGATGCGGTTCGACGATGCGAAATTCTGGATAGTCACGCACGAACTTGCCATGAAGAACCGCCATCACGACGAGCCGGGCTTCTGGGAGAAGTGGGCCGAGGACTTCTGAGCAATCGGTCCCGCCTTGGTTGTCCTCTGTCCGCCGCGCCCGGCATTGGCTGAAAACAGTTCTTCGTCGGGACACAGAATGTCCCCGCCACCAATCAGAATCACCGGGTTGCGAACGAAAAGAAGAACGGAGAGGCAATCATGGAAAACAACCGCAAACCGGGGCCGGGCCGCGGGAAAAAAGGCACGGTTGAACAGCCGCGCCCGGCGAGTCCGTACACGGGCAAGAACGTCGACGGCGCAATCACACACCTCGAACGCGTGCTTTCGGTTCCCGGCGCGACATGCGTGCTGGGACGCGATTACTGGCACACTCGAGTAACCGAACTCTTCGTGTGCCCTGCCCTCGCGCCGATACAGAAAGCGCGTATTTCGCGGCTTGCGCAATTGCTCGCCTCGCGGCATAAAAGTGGGCGTTGTGGTGCGCGGTCGTGCGCGTCTTGCGCGGCCTGATGTGTGAGAGCAGTCAGGCGAACGTCAGCGTCGCGCCGACGGGCCTCTTGACGTGGTGAGTACGCGTGTGATGTTTTCATCCGTTACATCTCGGGCCGCTTTCGCTTCCAGTCGCCCTGCTCGCAGCGCGTCCTTGGCACGCAAGAGAGCCAGTTCACACCGGTCGTCTTGCGAGCCTTGAGTGAACAGAACGACGTTCCGCAGCAAGAAAGCTCAGCGTTTCTTGATGGGGTCTTTCCGAAAGCTTCGCTTGTTGAATCCATGCTGTGCGATGCGGTCCTTGTCACCAATGCCGACCATCGGCTGCGATTCCGGAGCCAGAACTCCACCCCAGAACATATCCAGCTCCTGAAAAGCCTCGGCCGGACCGAAGAGCCGATAGAACTTGGTACCCTTCAGCGGCGGATTGATTTCCAGGAGCGATTTATCGAATCGGCCGCCAATGTGCAATACGGCGATGGCAGTCCGGTTTTCTATGCTCCACTGCATGAGCTCGCCGCTACCCCGGCGTTGGAAGAGGCGCTCCGGGCAGCGCGTTGTACAGGCGAACAGCCTTTGTTTCCATCCGGACTTTCATGTCGTCCAGAAATTATCGAATCGAAACGTCCTTTTGGGACGGAAGATTGAGGAGGACGGCAAGCTGGCAGAAGCGTTCGTACAAGCGAGGACCTCCGGGGAAATCGGGAAGCTGCATTGTGCAACACGAAGGGGACAACTGGCGTCCCGAAATCTAGGCTTAGCGATAAAATCGACAAGCGGCCGCATCCGCGAATATGTTGAGTCTCCGGCGTAACGACGGCAAGTTCACGCCGGCGCGTCTCAAGCTTCGAGTCGGCAATGTAATGCGACATGCCTTTGCCGGTCCACCGGTGACGGCTCCTTCTACTTCCTTCCAGCGAGGCGTCACATTGCGCGCACTGCACGCGCATGTGCCCGCGCCGGCCTCTGAACTCTCCTGCGTCGCCACAGAACTCGCAGGTGCGCCTGCTTCGTTCATAGGCGGCGGTGACCAGTGCGTCAGCACCATCCGTTTTGCGGTGCGCGAAATACACGCGTAGCGTGCCGAACTTCTCCTTCACTTGCACGATGGCCAGCGGTGTCTCGCCTTCGCGCTGCTGCTTGCGCGCCAGTTGTTCAAGCGCAGCGGAAACGTCCGAAAGAAGCAGTTTCCAGCCGGCATGGCACTCGAAGCGCTCCCCCTCGGAAGACGTGACTTGAGCTCGCGGTAGATGAGCGGGTGTTAGCGAAGGATGTCGTTTTCGTGTTCGAGCTTCATGTGAGCAAGCCTCCATCCGGCTTCAGAGAAGCAACCCATGCTCGGAGATGCGTCCGAGCGCCCAAATACCACGGGTCTCGACGATTGCACAAACGACTAAGCGCGTATGCGACTTGCTTGGCATCAGCGTCCTTTTGCGTCAGGTTTTTTCGCGCATTCATGGAACACCTTCGAACATTAGAACGCGGAACTCAGCCTGGGCACATCGACCGTCCAACGGCAGAGCGCGATGCACGCAATACATTTGGTCCGGCAGGTACCGGGCCCATGCCCCAAAACAGCCGGCGCTCTCAGCACCGTGGCCGGTCCGGCGGCGGGAGAACCTCAAGACAGTCGAACGGGATGGTTCCGTTGAACCAGATAGCGCGCCCCTCGGGCCGCAAATCAAAGCCGCGGTCGTACGACCGCAACAAACCATTCACGTCCAGCCACGGCTCGGCAAACATTGAGAAAAGAACCTCGCACCGGCGCGCCACCTGCGATGTCACGACAGCGCTCGGTCACGCAGCGGCTTTCAAATCCTCCGGGTGCCGCTGTTTGATGCCCAAGTCGTCTCACAACTCCTCGGGCATGTAAACACTAAAATCTGACGCCGGGTTTCTGCATCAAGCAGCGCGCGTTTGATGGTGGGTCATCTCAAAAATCTTCGCATTAGCCAGTCTCCCGTCATCCACCGACGCTGAATGCGATGACACGGCGGCCTCTCAGGGCCGGGTGCTTTTTCATATCATCGTCGGTCGGCTGAGCGAAGTATCGCTGCCGCACTTAAGCACGAGTTGCGCTACTGCATAGGTACGTCGGAACGGCTGCGGTGCTCTGCAGAATTGACCATCTCCACAGCGCAACGAATCGCCGTGCAGACGTCCGAAGAATAGTTGCACGCTGCGCGCGCCCGCAACCGACGGATAATCACTTACCGGAACATTCCGTGTCGCAATTCACCCATGTGCCCCACGTTCGCACAAATTTGTCGCCGAGTACCGCATTACGGTGCCGAAGAAACCTAACTCAGATATCGTATGTTAGCTCCCGGTCCGAAAACCTCCCTCACCACAGCGACCAAATGGTCATGGTGGCTCAGGAAAATGACCTGGGTTCGCTTCGAAAGGTCAGCAAGCACACGTAGGCCAGCCCGAGCCCGCGTGTCGTCGAAATTGATGAACAGGTCGTCGGCGACGAATGGCAAAGAAGACGCCTGCTCCGAATGCAGCTCGAGGGCGGCCAGCCGAAGCGCCATATACAACTGGTCGCGCGTACCTTCACTCATGCCCGAAATCTGCACTTGCTCTCCGCTGACCCGAACGGCAGACAAACCCATCGGTTGTTTGTCGTAGTCCACGGTGAGTCGTGAAAACGCACCAAGCGTCAGCTCTGCAAAAATGGTGCTCGCGCGAGCCAGCATGGGGCCTTGGCGACGCTCGCGGTACCGGTCAATTGCCCAACGCAGCAACGTTGATGCAGTCTCCACCTTGATGAAGCGTTCGGCCGCGTCGGCCATGGCCGACAGCGCCTCCTGCCTCCTGGCCTCAGCGATGGCGGCGTTCGCTCCACCCGAGATTACGGCCAGTTGCTGACGAGCAGCGGCAAGCTCGGTTGCGATATCACCCTGCGTTTTGACGGACTCCGCCAGCGCAGCGCCGACGGCGGACAGCTCGGCCGGCACCGCTTGGACGTCAGAGTCCTCCACTTCCGACGCGAGTTCCTCCAGCGTCAACCCGTCCCCGCCCTTCAGGAGATTGCTTTTTGCATCCTCGATGGCTGAAAGCAATCCGCGCTTCCTGTCCGAACCCGCTATCAATGGCCGCAACAAATCCGGCGTGTCGACTGCTGCAAGGTCGTAAAGAGGTCGAAGTTGCGCCATAGCGTTGTCGACATCAGCCCTCGCCTTCGTAACCTGCTTTCTCGCACCGGCAAGTTCCTTTTTGAGGCGCTCCATCTCCGCGTGCGCTGCGCTGGCGGCTTTCATCCGCCTGGAGAGCTCAATCGAAATTCCCTTAGCATCCAGTTCCGACAGAGAAGTGTCGAGCTCTCCCGCGAGGCGCTTCGCGTCCGTGCAAAATGCGTTCAACGCTGAGCGCATCACGTCAATCTGACCCGTGCGAACCGACTTGACTTCATCCAGTTGTTCGCCAATTTTTTTCGCAATCACAATGGCTGCGTCCGTCGCTGCCTCCGAACCAGAAGCTGCCACGAGGCCAGCGTTGGCAACCGCGGCGGCCCAGTCGTTCTTCCAGCGGTTATATGCGTCCTTCGCGGCCTTTTCCTCGCTCCGTAGCGTGGCGAGGTCTGCTTGAGCTGTCGCAAGTTGTTCCTCGACGAGCCGGCGAGTGGTTGCGGCCTGCTCAAGTCCACCGATGTAGCGCTCTGCGGCAGCACACAACGCATCAGAGTCGGACTGTGCCTTTCTGGCCACGCCCGCGTCGAACAGATGCTCAGCAAGCTTCGCCCTGGACACCTCGGCGTCAGTCACTTCCCGTTCAAGGTCATCGGAGATTTTCCTGAGTGCTTCAGCTGCTTGCAGGGCATTATCGCGACGCGTCATCCAAGACGACACGTCGTCAAGCGCCATTCCGGCAAGTTGCTGGGCAGCCACGAGTGCGTCCCACCCCGCATCGAATTGGACCAAGCCTGCCTCGCCATCAGAAAGATTTCTCTTGTGGCGCACAAGAGCATCCTTCTCGGAGGCGACCCGCTTTTTCAGGACAAGGAGTTGTGTCGCCTCAGTAACCGAGCCCACCTGCAGGTCGGACAGGTCATCCGCCGCTCGCATCGTGTCTTCGAATTTCGTCGCGCCGCTCGCCAGTGGTACCTCGCCAGACTTGATTGCACTCCATGCCGCATCGCGGGCACCGCGCGCATCCTGTACCTGCTCACTCGTTACCACTAGATGAGCTTGCACGAATTCGTCGAGCTCGGAGCTGCTCACGCACGCAACTTCCTGCGTCTCATCGACTCTGTCGCGAGCGAGCTTCACTCGTGACAGAAGCTCCTGGCGTTCAGCGCGCAGCAATGAAATACGCTCCGTTGAGGGAAGCGTCATCAACTTCAGTTCGGAAACCGGCCGTGTCCACTTGCCTAGGGTCGCGAGGCTTTCATTGAGCGCATGTTCCGCGTCCCGTCTGGCATCTTCCAAACGGCGCTGCGTCGATTGGGTATCGCGATATTTTTGTGCTGCGCGTAGGGAGACCTGGAGACCAGTCGGAATCTCCGTGCATGGAACGGCCGCAAGCTTCTTGTTTAGCGCCTCGATATCGGCAAGCTGTTCCTCGACGGATTGTTCAGCCTTCAGGGCCGCCAGTTCCAGTTTGCCCCGATTGAGCATCAGGCTCGAGACGGTCTGCAGGGCCAGGAAGCCCGGAAGCGACTCACGCGCACCCTGCTCGTCGTCAGGCCAACCAAGCTCGGCGCATTCATCCGCAACCTCCCGCAGCAGAAGAGCGACCTCCTGTTCGAGCCGCGCAATCTCCTGCTCATGATTGCCGCACCGGTGTCTCGTCGCTTCAAGGTCCTGTATTTCCTTTTGCAACGAGAGCAGCGCGTGGTCGACGGAAAGACCATCCACCTCGGCCTGCAACTGCTCGGCCGACTCCGCGTGCACCTTAAGTGCACTCTCCGCCGCTGCGAGCTTCGTCAGCGCGTTCTGCAATGTCGCTTCCGCGTCTGCGGGCAGGTCAACAACCTCGTCAAGCGTGCGCAGTTCGCCCGCCTTCTCCCGCCAGACGCTCAGATGAGGAGCGACCCGCCGGATTCGCTCAAGCAGACTGCGCTTCCGTTCAAGCTCGCCGTGCTTGATTTCTTCGGCTTGCTTGCGCGCCTCCGCATCCTCAACAGCACTGTGCGCCATCCGCCAGGCGGACGTTCGTACCATCGCAGCTTTCAGGTCGGCACTGGCGTCATCCAGCTGCTTCTGGGCGATGTAGTATGCCCGGTCGCCCGACCTCCGCTTCGCCCAGAGGCCGTCCGCCTCTTCAGCAAGGCTGTCGCGGATACGCCCGAGACTCGCAATGCCGGCCGCTGACTGGAACAGCACCTGACCGACATCGCTGGATGCGTCGAGGATATTCTGACCGCCCCTGATGAGCGCTGTATGGTCCAGACAGTACATCTGCTCAAAGAAAGCCTTGTCTGCTGTGCCAAGGAAAGGTGCGAGGGCATCAGCGGGCAGCGCCTCGCCGGCTGACGTCGACAACGGCGCCTTTCTTGCTTTCGACCGGTGATAGACAAGCGACCGTTCATCACTTTCCAGCGTCGCTCCCAGTCTCAGTTCGCTCTGGTGATGGACGAAATCCAGAGACGAACTGTGGGGCATGCCGAACAACAGCTCCGAAATCGCGGTCTTGATAGTTGACTTGCCCGCCTCGTTAGGGCCGACAACAAAATGAAAATCGTGTTCGGAGTGGGGAAAGTCCACCGTCTCATCCGAGAACTTCCCGTACCGGATAAGCTCCAGCTTCTTGATGCGCATCAGCTCACTCCGCCTTTGCCAATTGCTCGACCAAACCTGAACGCACTTCGCGCACGAGAACCGACAATTCGTCGTTGCGCACGTGGGAAAGCGCCGGCACCATGTCCTGCAGCTCGTGCGGAGATTGCGTGACCAACGCGATTAACCGCTCCCTCAGCATCTTGAGAAACTCAGGGTCCGATTCCGCTTCGACGAGCAGGCCTTGAAGGTCAGCAATCGCGTCCACCCGTCCATCAAGGTTTTCAACATTGCCAACCGCCGTGGTTTGCACCCTGACCTTTTCTAGCCACAGGCGGTCGTGGCTGATAGCTGCAATCTGCGCCAGAACCTCCGAGCGAAGCTGAGCCTCCAGACCAAAGAGCTCTCCATGGGCCTCCGAGGCGCCCGTTATCGTTACTCGAACGGCGTGAGGTACGGCCGCGGGGGCAGACTTGACCAGAGCCTCCAGTTGAGCGCCCGCTGCCCGCGCAACGTCATTGAGCGTCGAGCATCGGGAAGCATCTACCACCACGGACTCCCACCGCAGGACGTCGATAAACAATCGGTCGACTGTGAGCTCATCCGACTCATCGACAGTGACCATGACTGCACCGCGTCGCCCGGTTTCCCTGATGTTACGCCCCTGCAAATTACCGGGGAACACGATAGTCGAGCTCTCCTGCCAAATGGCGTACTCATGCACGTGACCCAAGGCCCAGTATTGATAACCCTTTGCATGAAGTTCCGCAATCGAACAGGGCGCATAGTTCGCGTGAACTGTGTTCCCCTCCAGCGCAGTGTGCAGCACACCAATGTTGAAGAACCCGGTCACAGGCGGTGGATAGCCAGTCACGAGGTTCGCGGTCGTTTCCCGCTCCTTGAAGCTATGCCCATGCAGCGCAACTTTTAGCTCGTCGATGCGGAATGTCTCAGATTTCCGTGTCGAAAACGTCCGCACGTTGTCCGGTAGCTGCAGCTGCCTAGTCATCTCGCTTTCGGCGTCATGGTTGCCGAACAGCAGATAGACGGGAATTCCTGCGCGACGCAAACGGCCCATTTCCCTGCAAAAAAAGATGCCCGTATTGTGGTCGCGCCAGGTGCCGTCGTAGAGGTCACCGGCAATCACCATGAAGTCGGCTTTTTCATCGATAGCAGTGGACACTAATGCCGTAAATGCATCGCGGGAAGCATTTCGCAGCATTTCCGAGGGCGCGTCCGGATAGGCACTCAGCCCGTGAAGCGGGCTGTCCAGATGGATGTCAGCCGCGTGAATGAACCGCATGTTGCCGCCTCCTGCAGTGATTGAGACGCCGCCGATGCTGCGACGACAGGATGAAGATTCTATGCGAAAGGAACGAGCATCACGACGGTTTTACTTTCCTTGCCACGTACTTAGCTCATCGTCTCCGCTCGGCTCTCCATGGGGCACATGTTCCGACACCGGTCGCAGTTGAATATCAGCGCCCGCAACCAATCATTGGGACGCCAAGAGCGATTTACGCGTAGGGAGCTTAACCTGATATTGAGAAATTTGATGTCGCAATTCAACGATACCGGCACCGTTATCCATCACGTGCGGCCTCGTTACTAGCAGAACGGGTCAATTTGATAATGAGACGCGTAGAGTCTCGTACGGCCGGCAAAATCACCAGCTCATCACAGCATCCAACGCTCTCGCCGATGCTCTGAAAAACCGCTAGTCAAGCCGGCGAAAAGTTCGGCCAGACCGACAGGGCTTGCGCAACGCCATGTGTGCGACCCGACCAAATGCGACACCGCCTCTTGTATAACGCGAGCCTGCTGCTAGTCGAGGAACGGTCGATAACACATTGGGACGTCAGATGTCTCGATATGCCATGACAATTGGACGTACTCGCCTCGAATACAAACGTTGATGTTTGTGATGCAGACTTGGCAAGCAGTGAGCTTCTTTGCAACCTGGGTTGGTGCATGCGCACCGACCCAGGTCTGCCGAGGGCACAAGAATGCTTGCGATGCGGTGGTTTCGTGAAATGTCGGTACTGAACAGACTTCACGACCGCGTGCCGAAAAGTGTCTCTAGTACGAAGAACCTGAGAGAACCAAGTGAAAACTACCATCAAACGAAGGGACACCGATGTAAGTCCTTATACCGCACAGAACGTCGACGCCGCAATCGCTCATCTCGAGCGCGTATTGACGCTCGAGGGAGCCCAATCACTTTTTGGCCAGAGCTACTGGCGTGTTCGCGTAATGCAGGTCAATGCAACACCGGGGTTGATGCGCACGCAACGAGTTCGATTGCAGCGACTGCAGGACCTTCTTGCACACGCGGCAGGCACGTCTATCCGCGCAAGCGGCCATCTGCAGCATGCTTCAACAGAACGGGCGGGCATCTGATGTGCACGGTTTCTGACACTTCATGGACCGGGCGGAAGGACGATACGGCTGTGGACGCCGGCCTTCGGTTCGGCAACTGCGTCTTTTCGACACCTAGTGGCCTGTGCCAGCCGGCTATCGATACGCGACGAAAGCGATTGCCACAGTTGGAGCAGACTTCGTCTTTGCGTCCCTCGGCCGAGCGTCGCACCTTTTGCGGCTTCGTGCGCCGGGCTCGTGTTGGCGGCGCCAGCAGTGGCCCGGAGCGGCGCAACGCATCACAGATGGAGACCGGCGTCGACCGAGGAGCGCGCCAGCCGCCGCTCGCGTAAGACCCCTTTTTTAGGAAAGAGTTGAGCAACCCTGTCAGAAATCCAGACACTCCTTGTGTGAAAAGGCTGAAGCGATTCCCTGTTCGCGCAATGCCGGGCGCCGTCCACGCAATGAGGCGCCTTCATTCAGCCACGCTTACCCGTTTCATCGTGGGTAACGCGGCGACGCCGGAACCCGGCATCAGAACATTGCATAACGGCACTTTTGCTTCCTTCTAGAGCTCTTTTACTTTTCCAAATTTCTGGACCGAGCCTTGTTCACCACGCGGCGTTCCCCGCCATGTCTATGCCTCAAACTCCGAGCTCCCCGGGGCGAGGCGTAGACTTCTTTGAAAGACAAATACTCTTTCAAGTAGGTAAGAATAGTACGTGGCGGAATCGTCGCAAGAAACACTATACAAATCAATCCATTACGCTTCTCTCCTCGTCGCAATATGACGTGATTCCTCACCCAATATGACGTGGTCAGGGCTAATCCCCCACGTCATATTGCGCATGGCCCGGGCACCGCAGAGCCTAGGCGTTCAGGACGAGAACATCCGCCAGATTCCAGCCGCCAGCGGCGCGACCCTGTCGGCTTCGAGCGCACCCGAGGTTGGCATCGCCCGCACAGCTGATGGCGACGTGCGCCGCGACGTTGAAAGTGCATCACCCTTGACAAGCGGGTGTCGAGTGAACTGCACTGCGCCGTTCACCGTCGTCTTGACGGACCACGTCGCTAACGCCGTGATTTCCGACAGAGCGCTGAGCATCTGCTTGCGCCGGCGACGCTTGGCCACGGCGTTCGGTGATTCGGTGCCAACGTGTTCGATGCGACCGCGCCGCGGTCCATTACCGGCGTCCGCCCAGATATAGGTCGAAAGCTTGTCCAGATGGAACGCCATCGTCTTTCCAGGTCGAATGCGCAAGGACAACGCACAATGCAATGCTCGCGCGCATTCCGAACGCAGGCTCAATCGCTCCGAAAGGCAAACGGGCGAAAACTGCCCGCCGAACAGAATATCTGCCAAGCGCCAGTTGAGCACGACGGTCACGCCCTGGTCGTCTCCCACTTCCCACGCTAGCAACCGAGACTGAAACTCGACCCCACCTGGCTGCCGGGCCCAGACCGTCACCTCGCAAAGGCGCTGCAACTCTGCGCGACGCTGAATCATGGCGCTGCCACCTGTGGAGCATCCCAATCGGCGGCACAGCTCATAAAAGCTTACGGTAAGTCTTGCGATTCGAGGTCGTCTACTCTCAGTCAAGTCATAGAGCGACGACTCAATGTGACGTGATGCGTCATCCGCGCTGCCATTTTCCTCGAACTGCTCGGCGGCGAGCTCGAGCAACACAAGCAGAAGCGTTTGTTCGCCGATACCGAGTTGTTCCGGTCCACGCCACCGCCAGACGACTCCGGAGAATGTGAATTTGAGGTTGAGCTTGGGGCGGTCCCCACGCCACACCGGCTGAAAAACTGGCGCCGCGCACAACGCCGGGTCATATCGCACAATTCGCGACGCGGGCATCATTGCACCGCTCCTGGTGTCCGGCGGGTTTTCGCCACCGCATTTGACCGAGCAGGGCTTCTTCTACTGTTAGCCATAGCAGGCGTCCACACCGCCAATGCGCCCGTCGCTGGGTTCCTGCGCAGAACGACGGGCTGTTTCGCTGCCACGTAGTTCGCCTTCGCGATGTCGAGCTGCACATGCAGTTGTCGCTCGGCATCCGCAATCCGACAATGCAACGCCACACGGTCCGAAATGCCGGACAGATTCGCTTGCCAGCGTGCACCGTCTGTCAGCGCAGAAGAGCCACGTGCCGCCGAAGCCTGGTCACCACCGCCGTTGAAAACCGAGCCCCGGTTCGCATGATGAGACAGGATGACCGCAGCTCCGGCTTGACGCGCCACATATTCGAAGGCGGAAACGACCGATGACATGTGACCGGAGTCATTCTCCTCCCCAGCATGAAAGCGCCGCAGAGGGTCAATAATGACCAGTCTCGCCCCGTCGCACGCAGCAAGCATCCGCTTCAGCTCGTCGGTGACGGAGCCGTCGCCATCAACGCAGCGCAATTGCTGCCCTGTCCCAGCCAAAGGGTAGATGCACAAGTTCGACGCCAGCCGCTCGGCCAGAGAGTGCCTGCTGTTTTTCGTCTGAAACGCCGGCATTGTAGCCGTGCCCCCAAGCGCGGCTTGCAAGCGGTGGTGCATGATTGCCTTCGACTCTTCAGCCAGGAAGCACACGACACGCTCGCCGGCCGGGTTGAGCAATCCTGAAGTCAGGATGCCACCGCCCACCGGCGCGCCCGCCGCGATATCGCACGCGAGTTGGGTCAGCAAGGTCGTCTTCCCGGCCGCACCCGGTGCAACCAGCAAGCCAACCGTGCCGGTCAGCAAGCCAGGCAAAACATGGTCAAGTGCGGGCGGTGGCGTAGTGAGCGTATGTCGGATATCGAGCCGCAATTCGTCAAGCTTCATCATTGCGCACCTCCCGCCACGTGTTCGGCGAGCCATGCGTCGACATCACACTCACGCCAACGTAGCAGCCGGGTTCCTGGAATATGCAACCGAGGCGGTACTGCCAGCGGATTCCGACGCATGTCTTTTTTTATAGTCTCGGGGCTGCGCCCGAGGAGCGTAGCCAATTCATCGAGCTCGAGCAGTTTCAAGGTCATTTGGTCCCAAAGAAACGGTTTTTCGGGACACGCGTGGAAATGTAGAGACCGACACGTGCCGTTACGTGCCAGACGACAACGTAACGGGGCGTGTAGGGGGACGGATTTATATCTGCAAGAAATCGGGAGCGCTCAGCGGCCCCTAAAATGCGTACGCCGACATCGCGGCAGTGGCAAGCAACCCTGCATGGGCGTGTGAGCGCTTCGCTCGCCGCCTTATCAGTTGTGCCGCCAAAGCATCGCTTCGAAATGCACGCAGTTGAAGTCTTGGACCAGCGTATCGACTATCATCGCCGGACAAGCTCTGACAGCAGCGAAAATGGTGTGTTGAGCACTGCCGCATTGGTTGGGGAAATGCGAGCGGGCGGGTCCCGCCTGCCCTCGTCCAAACCCTTCTGATTTGCGCCGATGCCACCCCCCCTATTGGCCGCTCTTCACAACGATTAGATTGCGACGGCGTCATTGGCCAGTGCTACTTGCGCGTCGGCATCGAGCGCGGCCATCAGCTTCGACCACTCGGCGTGAGCCGCAGCCAGCTCTTCGGGGGAAAGGTGCGGGCCGTGCGCGGGCAGCGCACCTTGCGTTGCTTCGAGCCACTTTCGGAAAATAGGTTTTTCTGCAGAGGCGGTCGCAGTCCTCTCAGCCTTGAACTGCACCGCTCTATCGAATTGCGCTTGGATGACAGGGCAAGCTTGCTCGTAGGCGAAGTGGGACGACGGGTGGTTCACAACCGCTACCGGTCGATTTCCCGCCACCAACTTGACCCGGCTGCCCATGCGCGAACTGAAGCAAACGATGAGCTCTGGCTCAAGCACCTGAAGCACTTCGGCAAATGCTTTCGCACCGCGCACCCAAGCCTCTGCCGGCGGCTCAACCCGCTTGTCGCTGATGAACTCCTGCAAGAAGTTGAAGTACGCGACCCGTTCCCAAAACTCAACGCGATGTACCCCGCGAAAACCAGCCGCTGAGTGGCGATTGCTTGTCGCGGTCATGATTTTGGCAAAGTGCGAATGCCGCCTGAGCTTTTTCGTTGCGCGCGGATGTTTTCGACTCAGTGCAAGCGCCTTGATAATCTCAGGCGTGACCGTCGGACGTTCTCCATGCTTACGTCCGTAATGGGATTCTGCGACCAACAGAACGCGTAGCCCACGAAATCCTTCGGATGCGTACCGCGCGCCAATCCACGGCGCAAATCGCACTGAACTCATGCTGCCTTCCCGGTTTCTGACTGTAGTTGTCCAGCACTCAAGCGCGCCGAGCTTTAGCTTATCACTGGATTTCGACGACGCCTCTGCCGACTACGTTTCGGCGCATCGTTTAAGGCATAATTTTCCGTCCAAAACGGGGGAATTATGGCAACAAGAAGACGAGAGCCGGCGGCCATGTACGACATTGAGCTGTTTCAGGCGTTTGTAAGCGACCCTGACCTCGGACAGGCCATCGAGGCGCTCAAGCGCGCGAACGACATTTTCGACATCATCGAGCCACAGGAGACCCAGCACTCGCAGATGCTGCAATGGCTGCTCAATCCGCGCGAAGGCCACGGTCAGGGCGACGCCCTCTTCAAGGATTTTCTGACAGCGGCCTGGGCGAGCTGCGAGGTCGAAGATGGTCCGAATGCCGATTTCTTCGCCCACTGGACGCCGTCACGAATCAGCATGACCGGTTTCCACTCTGTGCTCCTGATGCGCGAGTACCGGATATCAGCGGAGAACCACCTCGACTTTTTCATCGTTGACCCTGTCAACGAGTTCGTCATTGTGGTCGAGAACAAGTACAAGGCACTGCACGGCAACCAGCAACTGAACCGGTATCGCCGCTCGGTGCAGCAACTGGTGGCCCGCCACCCGAGCTTTACGAACTATCATGTGGCGCTCGTTGCGCTCGATAAAGGCCGGTCGCGGCAGTTGCAGTTGCGCGAATTGCTCAAGCATTGGGTCTATCTCGACTACACGTGGCTGGAAGCTGGCGCGAGCCGAGCGGAGGCACAGCTGAAGCGCGGCAACCAGTCCGCGAGTCTGCTTATTTCGTATTGCCAGCGGCAGTCGGGCTACGAGTCACAGGCCGAGAAGGATGTCGACACCGTCCTGTCGCGCCTGACCCGGGAATACCGGCCGCTCCTTAAACCGCTCGCTGAAGCACGGGCAACGCGACTGGGTAAAGACCAAGGGCTCACCCTTGGCGAGCCGGCCAGTGACATCTGGCTCTTTACGCAGCACTATCCGGAACTGGTTACACGCCTCACGCGGCTAAAGAATCTGTCGTTCGTGAAAGCTGACTTTCAAGCGGCAATCCCTGGCTCAAAATTCGAGTATGAAACGAGTGACAACTGGGTTCAGATTTTTGACCACGCCTGGTATGAGTACACGCAAGCGGACGAAAACGATGTGCTCTGGTGGCCCTTCTACCTGCGTCTACGTCTCGTCCCCCCGCAGTACCTGACGGAAGAGGAGCAGGAAACGTCAGAGAACCTGTACATGGTCAGTGTCGCCTACCGGGAGGCGTGCGTCCGACCGGAGAAGGCGGCGCGCATTCACGCCGCTTTGGTCAATGTCTTCCCGGAGCTGGCGGGTGGCCGACAGAAGGCCAACGTACGCCGGGTGATGAGGGAAGAGGTCAAGGAGAGCAATCTCATTTCGGAACTGCAACGCCGCTATCGGTTGCTCTTGATGGCGCTGCAAGGAGTCTAGACCGCCTCGTGACCACGCGGGCGAAGCAACTGCGCTCGTCCGCTATATCTCTCTGCGACCAACAATGCACGTCGCAGATGCGTGTGCCATAAAGAGGACATAATCATGTTCAAAGAAGCGCCTCTCATCTAACAAGAAGTTATTGCCACGGCCTCCCCGTTGGGAACCTACCTGTGGCATTCCTCAATGCGTCAGGCATAGGGTTTAACCATGTCAAACAGCACCTCCAAATCGATTGAAGGCGTTGAAGTCTTTCGTGACCCGGGCCACACGGAGGACGACTTCCAAGCGATTATCTCTGATGCAGTCTGTTCGCGGCCTGTCGTGGACCCGGCGACGTTGGCAGCGGAGCGTCAGAAGTGGCTCAAGGCCACTGAGGGCCGTGTCGTATTAGAGTCGAGGACCCATCTGCAGGTTATATTTCCTCACCTGTTCTGGACTATGAGCACCACGAGCGATGCCGAACAGCCGGTGAGCCTAGCAGTTGACCTCGACCCAGACAGTCACCGCTATCACTGCCTCGTTCGGGGTGACGTTATGAGTAGGACCGTGTCGACGATACGATGTGCAACGCCAGTCGAGATTGCCCACGCGGAAAACGCCCGCCTTCAATGGCGCACGGCCCTCCACGGTGGTCGCCCCCCGGAGCCGCCTGAAGAACGCACGTGCACACGATTTCCGGGCACCGCTGATGGGCTGACTCGTTTCTCTGCCAGCTGGCAGGCCTGGACTCGCCCGGCGGAATTCGAAAACGTGCCCTTTCAGTTCTGGGATGTGCGCGGAGAGGAAGGAGTGGGCGGCAGGTACTGGATATCTGCGTCCGCCGTCATCGATGCTGCATGCGAGGATTCGATGTGGGAACGCGTTGGCGCGCTGTTCCATCGGACGCGGGCCACGGTTTGCATTGCGCGCGCATCGGACTTCGTACCGTCGGCTCACGGGCCGTACAGCGACTTTGATGGGCGAACCTCTCTTTAATAGACTCTCCCGCGCCTTGCAGACACTCAAAACGGAAGAGACCTGCCGAGTGGTCACTGATTGTCGGATGATGATTGTCGCGACCAACGACTTGCCCAGAACGTGAATGCTGATTGGGTCGCGGTACCTACGGTCAACCAGCATGTGCTCGTCGGCAATCATCCGTTTGAGGAGTTTGCCCGTTATTCCTTCCGCGGGCTACCTCATTGCAATAGAAGAAGGCTTGCTCCAGCGAGCACGGATACCCCCAAGGAACATTGCTTCGTCGACTGTGACGCCGCACGCCATCAACGTGGGAATCGTTCGCTCATGTACGGGCGAACAGTGCATTTATATCTACCGGAGTGATGGCTCGAATTTAACTGACGGCGCTAGAAAACAGAGGAAGGCGCTCGTCGCCACAGTTAGCGGTACGCGTGGGGACATGGAACGATGAACTGGCGACGCCTAACTAGACTCAAAGATGGGTACGGCGACCGCACGTGACCCGCCAGTCTAGATGCTCATGCGACTCAACCGGGTTCTTAAATTCGAGCAAAGGCAGCGCCCGGAGAACCGCCTCCGGTGCCGGCGTCCCGGCTGTGCCAATCCCTTGGCTGTCATTGAGCTGCTGCGCGCCCGGCCCGTACGAGTCAATCAGCTTGATAAGCCACGACTCCCAGAGCAGTACGTCCTCGGCTGGCGCATTGCACACAAGCGTCGCGACAATCCGATGGCCCTTACTGCTCGCAAGGCATAGTCCGTGGTGCACGCTGCGGTATACATCTGGCCCGCCGTCCAGATATCTGTCGAGCTTGCCGCGGTAATGTTGCCAAGGCCGCGCCGAGTTTGTAGCTTTTCCAACGTACTTGGCCCACGGCGTACCGTCAGCGTCGAAGGACTGCAAGAGGTACAGAAGCGTCGAGCTGGTATCCACGCCAAGGTTTCGCGTCTCAAACACGTACGGCTCACAAGCTTCACCTCTCAGCCATATCGGCGGGGGTGCTGGCCGGCGCTTCTTCGAAGTGGTTTCATTGCCACTGTCCGTCGAAAGGTCACTTCGCGCTGGCACTAGCCTGCTACGCGATGCCGTCTTCGTCAGGAAATCCTCTTTAGCTTTCGCGACTTCCGCGTCGACTCCTGAGAGAAGCTGTTGTTCCGTTCCGGTGAAGCGGCAGGTGGGCGCGTTCGTCACGGGCCACCTAAGCTGCGCGCTGTTTAACAGCCGCTTTGCGCGCAGAACGCGCCTCTCTCCCCTACCGTCTGGGTGCGTCCAATACCAGGTTTCGCACCCGTCGGTCCGGTCTGTCTTATGAGCAAGGTCCGGCCGTTGGTCGGCCAGGAGTTGACGAATCTGCCCAAGGGTCATCATTTGCGCCATGACAAAAGCACCTATAGTAATTTCTGACAAGACCGAATGAAAGCATCTATAACGTGAGGCTGTCTCAAATCTGAAGTGCAACACCGTTTCGTATAAGGCCGGACACTGGGAGGGTGACTTCATCACGGGCGCAGGCAACCACTCCTCGGTCGGCGTGCTGGTTGAAAGGACCGGGCGCCTTGTCCTGCTTGCGAAGATGGAAAACGCCACCGCAGCTTCAGCGCTGGCGGGCTACACTTAGAACGAGCTTGGTGCCATCGCCGACAGACTGAACAGTCGACCTTGTGCAACTCACAACTTCCATTCGCCATTCGGGGTCTTCGCCGCGACCCTCGCATCACCAAGTCAACCTTAAAGCTCTAAACATTAGCCCCGGTGTTGCGCTTTTCACTTGAAACCGCCGGAAATAAAGCTGGAGCCGACCGACCTTGCACCGGGCATCAGTCTCCGTACCTTGCCCTCTTCATGATTTCGTACACGAACTCCAACTTCTCCTTTGTGGGTTGTTCTTTGCGCAACCATCGGACGTCGATATCCAGATAGCCCGCCCAGTGGATGCCGCGCGTGAAGTCCTTCCACTTATTGGTTTTCGCGGATAACTCGATGTATTTGTTGACAAGGAGATACTGATGGACTCCGGCACAATATTGCGCCTTGTCGAAGGCTTCCTTTATGAATGGAAAGGCCTCTGCGTAATTCTCTCGACGATAGTGATACGTGCTTAAGAGCCATGGAGTTAACCAAGGGAGATTTGTTGTGGGGCCTGTCATAAATTTTGTGTGTAAGGCATAACATGTAGCTCAAGGAGCATGTATGCCACGCAAATTGAAGACGGCCACCGGGGCCCAGACGGCGTTGCCGTCGATTCCGAAGGAATTGATTGACC
>Ga0255336_100993_pt1 | contig 27214 bp, 21 predicted proteins | sample MeOH1_35cm_T3_17_FD_189102 | JGI IMG/M metagenome (GOLD analysis project Ga0255336, IMG submission 189102) | Sandy soil microbial communities from University of British Columbia, Vancouver, Canada - MeOH1_35cm_T3_179 | ecosystem: Engineered > Artificial ecosystem > Sand microcosm > Unclassified ...
ATTTCCTCGCGTGAATAACTCATGCTTCTTCTCCTACATATAGCCGGCTTTCCGTAATTCTTCCAAGCCGCCGCCATCTTCTTTATCTTGCGCCCGTCCAGAGCGTTCCGCAATCTTCGCGAATTTTCCGGTCCGCAGTTCTGCAACGATTTCTTCAACGGTCTTGGCTGTTGATTCGACCGGTGTAGTACAGGGTGCGCACCCCAAGGAACGATAGCGCTGCCCCTGTCCTTGATCAAAATACAGCGAAACAATCGGTATTTTCTCTCGTTCAATATACTCCCATATATTCAATTCCGTCCAATCCAATAAAGGATGAATTCGGACATGCGTCCCCGGAGCAAAATCCGTCTTATATTGATTCCAAAACTCCGGCGGCTGCTCAGCGAGCTTCCATTCGTTCGTTTTATCTCGCGGCGAAAAATAGCGTTCCTTAGAGCGGCTTCCCTCTTCATCAGCCCGAACGCCGACGATAACTCCGGTAAAAGGTTCTGAGTTGGCATCCAATTCATATTTTTGAGTCTGATGGTTTAAACGATAGCGAGGCCAGGTTCCATCGATCGTGTGTGTTAGAGCTTCTGTTTTAAGACTTTGGCAGCATTCCAGATGCGTAGCCTTGCCTTGGGGGAAGGTTGCTCCACGCTCTAACGCCTCACGATTCTCGCCATAGATCATATCCATGTTCCACTCAAGAGCCAAACGATCCCGATGGGTAATCATTTCGGGAATTTTATAATGCGTGTCGATATGAATCAGCGGCATCGGGACATGCCCTAAAAAGGCTTTGCGGGCTAGCCAGAGAAGAACTGTACTATCCTTGCCAATCGACCAGAGCATACAGAGATTTTTAAACTCACTATAAGCCTCACGTAATATGTGAATACTTTTGCTTTCTAAGCGGTCTAAATGATCCATTAATAATTCCACCTTTAAGCATTCCGTACTAATACTCTATTTTCTCTTTCCATTAACTAATTTCCTTCCAACTCGCCCTGCTAATCGTAAAGGCGATGTAAGCCGCCACGAGTTTGAAGTTTCAATAGTTGAGATTACTTCAGTTAAAGCAGCTTTCTCCCTTTCAGCTTCTATTAATTTTTGTTCAACCTCATTCAGCTTCTCAGCTAAGTCTTCTTTTTCATTTTTCATGACTTCAAGTTCTGATTTAAATCGATGAGTTATACTATCGTTTTCATTATTGAGGGAGAGGATAGTTTGTTCATAGGATTCTCCTCTTTTTTGGAGTATGGATACTTCCTTATCATAATAATTGCTAAATAAAGAAGATATCTCAGATATACTATAAATTTCTTCATTCAGCTTGTTCTCATCTAATTCTACACTATCAGATAAAGCAGTATATAGTTTCAATATGGGTGCTGGCAAGGTTTGGGCAGCTTCCTTTCGCGTGGCCTTGTTATGTCTTAAGTCTGGAGATATAAATGCATTTAAATTCGTTTCAAACTGATCTCGGTCATTTGGTAATTCTATATTGAATTTAGAAGATATTTTTAAAATTTCAGTCTGCCAATTTGACAGAAAATTATCATAGTTAACTATTACCCGAGGAAATCCCTGAGAGTTTTTCATAGCTAAAAGTGTATATTTAAACCAAAGGAGAAGGCCTTTCTCCTTTGTAAATCCATTTCTTTTAGAAAGTGATTCCGCAGCCTCTAAAGGATTTCTTAGCGCGATAATAAAATCAACAGGAATATTTAATTCCGCCAAAGCTTCAGTCCATAATGGCAATAAAAGACAAGTTCGTGGATCTTTCCAACCCCACAATTTTGAGCAACCAAATTCATCATGAATAAGGGTAACAAGTTCTTCCTTGTAGGGAGCTAGAATATGAGATTTAAAGATCATAGGATCAATTCCATGAACATCATCCCACGAAGTTTCAAGACTTTCGAGAATTCTCTCATGCAAGTTTAAAATTTTGGCGTTTTCCCAAAATCCTCTTGGATTCTCATCTGCAGCTGGAAGAAGTTCTTCACCTAGATACACACCCATTAGATTAATGGCTCGGGTAATTGTTGAAGTTCCACTTCTATGCATTCCAAGAACACATACAGCCCTACTTATTTCTTTGCTTTCCATTTTTACCTCCAGTAGCTTTCTTTCCCATTTTTTGAATACTTTGCGTAGGAAATGCATACCTTATTCTCAAGAATTCCGGACTGAAAACGAGTTCATCAAAATAAGTACTATTATTGAGCTTTTCTTTAGAGCATCAAAATTATAGCCGGTCCGAATAGTAATTATAAATCCTCTTGATTTTTTCTAAATCCTCAATATAGTATTTTTTGTACCTACCCTTTCGCTTGGTGTAGAGCTTATTCAAAAACTCGATACAAGTCTCATGAGCTTTACTGAGTAACTCTAAGACTGGAATGTCAGTTTTTTTGTAGAATACATTTATCGATAAATATACTAAATAGAGAGTTTTATTGCATAAAACTATGTACATTTCTCTAAAAAGCGAAAAATCCTTTTGGCATATTTCGAGGTTCTTAAAAATGTCAAAGAAGCCTCCATGCTGTTCAATTCGTCCTTCAACTGAAGAATAATGAGGAATATCCAAACTAACTTTCAATCCTACTTTTTGGTTGTCTTCATTGCTTTTCTCAGCAGCCCCTTCATTAATAAGGACAATATCAGTTCCCAAGGCATATCCGTATTGGCATAATAATACTTCCCAAACCATATGAGGATAATAAAAGCAAGCACTATTACTGAGATTTTCTTTAATATATTGAAGAGCATTATATTGTTGCAGAAGTTTGTTATTGAAGATCACGCCTGACATATAGTTCGAAGATAACATATATGTAAGCAATGCTTCTCGCCCAGGCTGGGCCAGTTTTGTAGAAGGTACTCCAGCTTGTACATTGCCTTTTGTTCTAACAACGGCTAAAGTCTCTGGATTTTTAGCCAATATATTCAGAACTCTATCTAACCCATCAATATTCACTAAATCTTCATCGCTCAAAAGTAAAACGTATTTTCCATTTGCTAACTCACATACTTTGCAAAGATTATTCACAAATCCTTGATTCTCAGCAAAGGAATAATAAATTAAGCGTGAATCATTCATTTGACTTATTTTGTCATAATACACGGCACTATCATTTTGAGTCCCGTTATTTGATAGAATAACCTCAATTTCTTCGTCATACAGGGCTTGCAAGTTATGTAAAACATTATCATAGGCACGTTTGCCCCTGTTATAACTTGGAATACAAATACTCAGAAGAATGTTGTCGCCTTTTCTACCATCTTTAGTAATCCGATAGTTATGGATTTCTTTGATCGTTCTTTCTGCCTCTGCTTTTTGATCCATAAAATCAACGATAAGTTTTGGGAGATATGTACTACAGGCTTTGAAATATTCTATCATGTCAACAAATCCACTAAAGATCAATAAATCCGGAAATGTCTCTTTAGTAAGCAGCTCACCTTGAAAGCATGAAAGAAATTTTCCTAGATCATCAACAACAGTATATCCCTTAATATTTTTATTTCTAAGACACGAATTGATAATATTAAAATTCCATTTTTCCAACATCAAACATCTTGAAATATTCTCTGGCATTCTTATGGATGAGCATTTCTCATAATTCGCATTAATAATGAATTTTTCTTTTATAATTTCCTCATTTTTATCATAAATATAATACTCATTTTGAACCCCGGTTGTAATTAACCAAAAAGGTAAATCATCAAAATCAACTGTTTCTAAGATGTATTTATTGGAAAGTAAAAATTGTATATTTTGTTCATAATTTGACTTTAGTTCACTTAGATTTGGTTCAATAAATCCTTCCCAAATTATCTTTTTTACTTCTTTTGCTGAATACCCATGGCTTTGAGCTTTCTTCAGTCTAATTATAAAATTTTCGTATTCTGAGATATTAAATAAGAAAAATGCAAATGCTGCATAAAAGTTGGCTTTTATAGATTCATCCATTTGATTCTTTGTGTCTTCAATCATTTTCTCAAATGAAATGTACTCTAAATAAGCTTTTTCAAGATCTTTATCTTTTAATAAGCTATCTATATGTTCTAAAGTTTGATCCAATTGTTGTTTAGAGATATTCATATCACTGCCTTCTCTCTAACTTGAGTCTCACAGCGGAAAGATCCTAATTCTTGATTTTCGTATCGTCAAAATTAATGCGTTTTTCCTCAATAACTAAAGGACGTTTCATAATCCGTGTATTAATATTCATGATGTATTCGCCTAACAGTCCAATGAAGAACAACTGTATAGAACCCATAAAAAAGACACCAATAATTATCGGAGCTGTGCCAGCTAAAAAGCGGTCCCAATAAATTAGCTTCATAACCAAATAAGCAAGCGCGACCAGCATACTAAGACCTGAAGCAATGAAACCTAAAATAGTTGCTAATCTAAGGCCAATTTTAGTATACGAAGTAAAACTGAGCATTGCCGCATCATAAAGGCGATACCAGTTATTACTTGTTTTACCCGCACGTCGTTTTGCTTGTTCATACGGGATATCTTTCCGTTCCGGCCCAAGTTCAGCAACTATACCTCGCAGAAAAGGTGTAGTGTCATCCAAATCTCTTAACACCTGAATAAAGCTCTTGTCATAGAGACCAAAGCCTGTAAAATGCTCAATTTGTTCCACATCAGACATCTTCTTAATTACCTTATAATAACAGGAGCGTAAAAAATACATAATTTTATTTTCTTGGCTCGTTTTTTTTATGCCACTGACTATTTTATATCCTTGTTCCCATTCAGCCACAAACTTAGGAATCATCTCAACAGGATCCTGAAAATCTGCACACATTAATATGGTGCAATCACCCGATGTCTGGCACAGTCCATAATAAGGAGAATTAAACTGTCCAAAATTTTTGGCATTAAAAATTGCCTTAACTTTATTATCTAATCCACAAACAAATCTAAGTTTATCCCTTGTTGAATCTTTAGATTTATTGTCGATAAACACAATTTCATAATCATAATTAGATAAGTCATTTTTTAATATATAGATAATTGCTTCATAAAGAGGAATTACATTTTTCTCCTCATTGTAACAGGGTATTAGAACACTAATCTTTTTCATAACATTTCCCTTTTCATTTCTTCTATTATTTCTGTTATCCCCTCAGAAAAAGATATTTTAGGAACCCAACCTGTCATCGTTATAAGTTTATCGACAACAGGTTCGAACCCTACATTACCTTCTGTATTACCCGAAATTGCACCAAATTCTAATTCGCTATGTGAGTTTGTTAACTTAAACATTTCATGAATAAAATATTTCAGCGGACGATTGGTACCACTGGCAATATTATAGATACCTGAAGGCGCAGAACTAAGAAGCCAAAGTGCATTTGCTGCATCGGAAACATGAAGATAATCCCATCGTTGTGTACATGCAGTCAATGCGATTTTTTCGCTTTTGAGCATTTTCCTGATTGCAGATATAACAAGTGTCCCTTCAAAATCCCCTTTACCATATACACTAAAAATACGTACCCATATAAATTTTACTCCATGACTATCCGCAAACTTTTTCCCGTCTTCGCAAGTACGGAGCTTAGCCTTCCCATATTCTGTTAAAGGGACAGCCTTATAATCTTCCTTGATTTTTCCTATACACGTACCATACTCTGCTTGCGAACCTATACCCACAAAGCATTTACATCCAACCTCATACGCGACTTTAATCGCTTGCATAGAAAACTGATAGTTATTTTCCTGCAATAGCTGATTATCACGGGCAGAGCCGCGTGTTCCCTCCCATGCAAGATGGTAAAAAGCATCAATAGATTCTGAAACCTGAGCGGGAAGTTTATCCAAATCCTCTAAGGGGATCTCCAAAACGGTTAAATTAGCATGGGGCTTTATCTTTCTTTTATTAGGTGAATTTGGACGAACCACTGCAAATACATGGTTTCTTTCACTGCTTAATAATACTTTTAAGAGTTCTAGCCCGATGAAACTCGTTGCTCCCGTAACAACGATATTATTCATTGCATTGGCCCTTCGTTCTTTAACAACCTGTTGAATAATTCTCGATCCATTAGGGGGTCCTGGTCATGAATAGGTTTACCCATGGCAAGTTTCGGGAAAATATATGTCTTATCGTTACTTATGATATGAATCAGCGCAGGACTTGGCGAACTCACAATTTCTTCAAGAGTTTCACAATCGCTTAAGTTTCTTATGGTATAGGTCTTAAGGCCATAAGCTGCAGCAATATTACAAAAATCAGGTGTAGTATATCCCCCATTAGTTGTTGTTTGGACAAAGTTTGAATCCATATACATCTCTTGAAAATGTCGAATCATCCCAAGAGAATAATTATCGATTATAAATATTTTAATGGGTAGCTGCTCTCTCACAACAAATTGAAGCTCTTGTATATTCATCTGAAACCCACCATCACCATTAAATGAAAATACAGGAAGTCTGCTTGCATAATATGCTCCTATTGCAGCAGGCAGTGAATATCCCATTGCTCCATGACCGCCTGAAAATAATATCTTTTGTCCGAATTTTACTTCGAAAGATTGTGCAACCCATACCTGATTTTGGCCCACATCTGTAGTAACAATTGCATTTTCAGGTATATAATTACTAATCGTTTTAACTAAAGCATTACCCGGCTCGTTATCGATGGTCGAAAGCTGTGATTTTAGATAGCGGCACTCAGATAACCATTTTTCATATGTAGTTTCAAACTTAAACCTATCGTCTAAATTCATCGCAGGAATTAGCTTTTTAATATCACACAATAAAAGTATCTCATCTGCCTTAACTTTATTAGTGGCTTCTCCTTCATCGATATCAATACGAATCAATTTCGCATTTTCAGCAAAGATTGCCTTGTTATTACCTGTCTGTCTGGAATCTAATCGAGTCCCAATAGATATTATCAGGTCACACTTAGCTAAAGCAAAGTTAGCAAAGCGGTGACCATATGCACCTAAGAAACCAAAGCAATAGGGAGAATCAGAGGGGATACAATCAACGCCAATCATGGTTGTTATCACAGGTATTTCTAATTTCTGAACCAAATCATAAAATTCTTTTGTCATTCCTGCACCACGGATTCCAGCACCAGCGATAATCACAGGTTTCTTGGCTTGCTTTAATTCGTGAAGTAATATTTCTAGTTTGTTATTATAATCAACGGTTTGCTTGGAATTCGAATTATAACTCGTTAATTTTTCTGGATCTATTTCTGCACGCTGAATGTCCATCGGAATATCTAAGACAACTGGACCTGGGCGACCATCCATACTCATAAAATAAGCTTTTTCTAATTCATATCGGATATTTTGAGCTTCTGTAATCTGAACCGCATATTTAGTAATTGAATCAACAATATTAATAATATTTGTTTCTTGAAATCCTCTTTGGCGCACCTGAAGTTCACCCTTAGACTCATAAGTGTTAACCTGTCCCGTAATAAAAATACAGGGAATAGAATCAAAAAAAGCATTTGCTATTCCGGTAATCAAATTTGTTGCACCAGGGCCGCTTGTTGCATACGCTACTCCCGGTAAGTTAGAAATTTGTGCATAGCCACAAGCACAGAAAGCGGCTGCCTGCTCATGATAGTTTACATGTGCCTTTATGGAAGCCTTGTATTTGTCAAAAGAATCCATAAGGTGAATAACCATTCCTCCAGGATATCCAAAAACATCCGTGATTTTTTTCTGAATTAAAAAGGTAACAATATAGTCACTGACTTTCATAGGAAACACCACCTTCATCTAAATACCCAGAATTTATTAATTAGGAAATTAAGCGGAACTGTAATAATCAGATTTATTATTGGGGCAATGTATCGAGATATCCCTAAAATCTCAACCAGTATTAGCAGTAGTATTGTACTTAGAGCAAAAGTGCTACTATACGCTAAAAAGGTTTTTAAAATAGTCCTAAAATGTCCTTGCTCACTTTTCTGAAACACATATTTGTTGTTCCAATAGTAGGAGTTTAAAACACTTACGACAAAACCGACTGAATTCCCTACAATATATAAATTAGGATTGATAAACACAAAAATATAATAAATGGCCAATGAAATTGCGGTATTAGATACACCGACTAAACCAAATTTAATAAACTGTTTTGTCAGTTTATACAAATCCTGTTTACTATGAATACTTAACTTAGATAATAATGTCATCTATCGAACAGCATCCTTTATCATTTTAACCATATAATCAATCATTTCATCGGTCATTCCGGGATACACACCGACCCAGAAGGTATCATTCATGATCCGGTCTGTATTGTTTAACTCGCCTACGACTCGATAGCCTTCACCTGTAGCGCGCATTTCATCAAAGCAAGGATGTTTGAGCAGGTTCCCGGCAAACAGCATTCTCGTTTGAACACCATGACTTTCCACATACTGAACAACCTTGTTGCGATTTACACCTTCCTTACAGGTCATCAGAAAACCAAACCAACTTGGGATGGAGTTTGCGCAAGGCTCTGGAAGAATCAACTTATCGCTAACATCGAGCAAACCCGCTTTAAGACGGTCAAAGTTATGTCTTCGGCGTTCAACAAAAGAAGGAAACTTGTTCAATTGAGCAACACCAATGGCAGCCTGCATATCGGTTGCCTTAAGATTATAGCCAAAGTGAGAATAGACATATTTGTGATCATAGCCGAGAGGAAGCTCTCCATATTGTTTGTCGAACCGATGTCCGCACAGGTTATCTTGACCTGAGGGGCAAATACAATCGCGGCCCCAATCACGGAAGGATTTGATGATTTTGCACAACAAAGGGTCATTGGAATAAACGGCACCGCCTTCGCCCATCGTCATATGATGTGGCGGATAAAAGCTGGAAGTTCCAATATCGCCAATGGAGCCTGTAAATTTTTCTTGACCATTGATCAGATATTTAGAACCCAATGCATCACAATTGTCCTCAACCAACCACAGCTTGTGTCTATCGCAGAATTCTTTGACTGCTGATAAATTAAAGGGGTTACCCAGAGTATGAGCAATCATCACGGCTTTGGTTTTGTCTGACAAAGCTTTTTCTAACATCGAAACATTAATATTATATTGGGGAATGGTGACATCAAGAAAAACGGGGATTACTCCGAATTGAATCATCGGCGTCACGGTCGTCGGGAAACCAGCTGCGACGGTAATCACTTCATCACCGCGCCGAATCGCACGCTCCCCTAGCAATGGAGAAGTCAGCGTCATAAAAGCAATTAGATTAGCCGATGAACCGGAATTCACTAAAGCACAGCTTCTTACGCCTAAATATGAAGCAAACTTCTTTTCAAATTCCTCAGTGTAGCGACCTGCTGTCAACCAAAATTCCAGCGCACTATCGACGAGGTTGACCATCTCTTCGTGATCATAAACACGGGAGGCATAAGGGATACGCTGACCTTCGTGAAAGCCCTTGTTTTGATTATGGTAAGTGTCACAATACGTTGAAACCATCTTTAAAATCTGTTCCTTCGCCTGCTGTTCTGTCATATTTTCAAACATTCTCTCTCTCCTATCTGGCCAAAAAGTCGGCTATCTGTTTATCCATAATTGCAGGAATATCACCGTTAGCGAGAAACACTTTTGTCCATTCGACTGTTTTATCCATGGCTTCACTAGCATTCCAGCGGGGTTTCCACCCAAAAGTTGCTTTTAGTTTTGAACAGTCCAGCTTAAGAAAATTCGCTTCGTGAGGACCGCCAACGAATTTATTTTCCCACGCTTGTCCATCTCCCCATTTTTTGCAGAATAAATCGACGAGTGCTCCGGTCGTGATGCAATCATGCTCATCCGGGCCAACATTATAATAACCTGCATATTTTTTATTCTCATATTGTTTTTGGGCAATCATCAAATAGACGTATAGAGGTTCTAATACATGCTGATAGGGTCGGGTAGAATGGGGATTGCGTACGATAATTGGCTTTTTTTTTGCAGCTGCCTGAACACAGTCAGGGATAATGCGATCATTTGCAAAATCACCTCCGCCAATTACATTACCTGCACGAGCCGTAGATATGACCACTTGGCCGTCTTTAAAAAAGGAGTTTTTATAACTATGAGTCACAAGTTCCGAACAGGATTTCGAATTGGAATAAGGATCAAAACCATCTAATGGTTCATTTTCTCGATAACCCCATACCCATTCATTATTCTGGTAGACTTTGTCGGTTGTGACATTGAGAAAGGATTTAACACAGGTTGAGGTTCTGATGCATTCCAGGATATTAACTGTTCCCATAACGTTAATTTCATAGGTATTACGAGGATCCTTATAGCTTTCACGTACAATCGGCTGCGCCGCCAGATGCAGTACAATTTCCGGCTGTGCTTGATCAAAAGCAGATTTAAGCGAAGCCAAATCACGTACATCCCCTATGATGGAATCCATTTTGTTTTGAACATCGCAAAGCGAGAAGAGATTCGGGGCGGTCGGCGGTTCCAGCGCATACCCAGTGACAATCGCACCGGAATTTATCAAGATCCGACAGAGCCATGAACCCTTAAACCCTGTATGTCCTGTTATGAAAACTTTCTTATCTTTATAAACCCAAGTTTGGCGACATAAATTACCAATGCAAGCTGGGAGCGGGTTTCAGGTTTCAAGAAATCTTTGTAGTCCCTAATCAAAAACAGAACCCCTTTAGCCCAGTAAAATCAATAGTTCGGAGAGGTCATTTTCCAATTTGGGACTACACTTTCGTTGGCAAACCCTAGAAGCCTTGATATTACTGCGTTTGGAATAAATTGTCGCCAAACTTGGGATAAAAGCTTAAATCCAACATAATTCTACCATACTTTCCAGGGAGCTTGTCCACTGGCCCATAGCTCTTCAAGTTGTTTCTTGTCACGCTGAGTATCCATACACTGCCAAAAGCCCTCATGTTTATAGGCCTTTAGTTCTCCATGCTTTGCCACCGTTTCCAGCGGTTCTTTTTCGAATACTGTCCAGTCGCCTTCAATATAATTGAAAATCTTAGGTTCCAAAACCATAAAACCACCATTGATCATACTGCCATCATCTTTTTGTTTTTCACGAAAAGCATGAATTGTATCATCCTCTTCGATATCCAGTACGCCAAAACGCTGACCCACGTTAATTGCCGTCATTGTGGCAATTTTCCCATGAGATTTGTGGAACTCTACTAATTTATTGATATTAATATCACAAACGCCGTCACCATAGGTAAGCATAAATGGTTCTTCGCCGATATACTTTTGAATTCTTTTGATGCGACCGCCAGTCATCGTATTGAGACCCGTATCAACCAAGGTAACCTTCCATGGTTCAGCAAAGTTATTATGGACCTCCATTTTATTACCATCAGAAAAATCAAAGGTAATATCGCTTCTATGTAGGTAATAATCTGCAAAATATTCCTTAATCATATAGGCTTTATAGCCACAGCAGATGACAAATTCATTAAATCCATAAGCTGAGTAAATCTTCATTATATGCCATAAAATTGGCATTTCTCCAATCTCAATCATGGGCTTGGGTCTTAGATGGCTTTCTTCGGAAATCCGAGTACCAAAACCACCGGCTAGTATTACAACTTTCATTTTTCTCTACACTCCCCATTCGAGAAATATTTTTGTTCTCAGTATCTAACTTTTTAAATCGAATATATTATCAATACTATCTCACATTGAGAAAAAATGTTGATCACGGAACATCAACTAATATAGGACCATTGTGGGCCAAAGCCGAATATCTATTATTTTCTAGCACTGAATAAAACTTTAATGTATGATGCCCAACTCCTAAAAACTGAGAATCAAGATACACGCTCCAGCCGCTATTTTCCAGATTGCTATTTCTTAGTGCATTAGCAACGTCTGGACGTTGAGAATTAATTCCAGACTTAATGGGAATTAAATAAGGAATCGGCTTATTGTCACATACAATTAGAACCTCTTTAGCTGAAATCATCTTTTCTGGATCAATAGCCCATCCTCTCATCGCTATCTTTGTAGTATTGTATATCGATTCTGGTTCGCTGACTTTTTCAACCCATCCCCCATCTTTAGAGATTACCTGGCTTTGTGAAAAGTCCAATAATGCATTATCACTTATCAATCTAGGATTATAAGTGTTGTTAATAGTATAAAGTGCATATCCATTCGCTGATAATGACAATATTACAATACCCAACCAAATGTACTTTCTAATCTTTAGGGGATTTCTATTAATTATTTTCTCCAGTCCTAAAACTATCATAAGATAGCTAGGTAATATGCTCACAAACAGATATTTCCCTTGTGGTTGAAAATCATTAGTATATGAATTCCAAATCGCTAAGGCCCCTGTAATAATTATCATCAATGTCATTGTCAGTACAATATTGTATGATTCTTCTTCATCTAGTCCGCCATTTTTCTTGGTCTTTGCAGCGTATAAAAATCCGATAAATGAAAATGCTAAGATACTAGCAACAATCAAATAATAATTACTTGATAACCAAATTGACATGTAATCAAAAACGCCCCACGAACTTCTAAATGTATCCTCTAAAAAAGGAGTATTATTTAAAAAAGCAATCAAACTCCACCTTTGACCAAAATAGCCCACTGTGCTGGTTAACTTACTCGTCTTTAGACCTAGGAAGTCGCCATGGTATAATAGTGCATTTCTAATAAACCACCATCCTGATATGAGCGCCCCCATAATTAAAGTGACGCTAAAGTATTTCCATCCTACTTTATAATTTCTTCGGAATTGCAAAAAGTATAAAAGCATTGCAATGAAGATTATTGGATAAGCATTATATTTGCTGAGCATACAAACTCCCAGAGCGATTCCCAAGACAATCGCCAATTTCTTCGTCCATCCAGTTTTGTAACCTCTAACCAACAAATAAAAAACAAACGTTGTAGCAAAAGAAGTGAATGCATCGTTGTTGGCATATGAATAAATAAAAGAGCTTTGGGGATTTGTTAATATCAAGACAGGCAAAACAAAAGCAATACCTTTCTTCTTTGGAAATAGCAAAACTAAGGTAAAGTATGCCAGTATCGCAACTCCTATACCAGACAATGAGGACATAACCCGCGCAAAATATAGTAACTCAGTATTATTTGCCTGCAGTAACTTTCCTACAAATATTCCAATCGCGCCCACAATATAAGGGGCCGGGGGCAACGCCCCATAATACCAAGAATAATCCCCAATGGATTGTTTCAGTAGTGTTTCTCCTGCAATAGGTAACCTGCCTGTACTAGCGATAAAATTCATCATACCAAAATGTGCATGTTCATCTGGAGCATGCAACCCTCCTGGTATACTTATCTGCCATATCGCAAAAAACACCACAAGAAGAATACCCAAACCTAATAGCAGAGAAATCTTTGATTTATTTTCCATTTAAATTTACTCCCCCATAATAAACTTTGATGCTAAACCTCCCGTGTTAATTGATATATTGTACTTAAGCACTTTTTCGTTAGCCCTTTGCGCTATACTGTTACGCATCGGCTTATCCTTTATTATTTGAGAAAGCGTATTCTTCCACTCTGCCTCATTATGGCATAAAAATCCGGTAACCCCGTTTTCAATGCACTTATCCAGTTCGTTGTTATAGCTGGCAACTGTGGAAACTCCAACTAATGCGGCTTCCATCCATTTATTTTCTGATTTACAGGCATGAAAAAAAGTGTCTTCCAACGGCATTAAATTAATATCAATAGATGAGATTAATTCCGGCAATTTTCTCCAATCTACAAAATCAAAGTGAATTAATCGGCTATTATACATTTGAAATTTTTCATCTAATTTTAGTGAACCACCAGTCATTAAATAAAGATTATCATAATGATCCATCAATTTTAATAATACTTCACCTATAATGGCGAAATCCCCGTCGTGAGTTTTTGAACCGCTAAAATACCCTAAAATAACCTTATCTTCATCATGAACTGCCATGTCTTTTGCTTTGAGTGAGAGTGAAACCATTTCCATGCTTGCAACGTTACGATTGACACATACAAGCTTTCCTGGAAAAGTCTTTTCAATTGCCTTTTTCATATTCTCCGTTGAAGTTAAAAATGCGTCACAAAGTGTCATGCATCCATGAATCTTTCTGGAATAACTTTCAAAATCAATATAATCATCACCCGTTAGAAATGGTAGATCTCTAATTTCTTCATAGTTAAAAATATAATCATCGATATCATAAAACACTTTTCTTCCGCAAGAATGAGCTCTATTTATAAACGAAATAAGTTTATTTGTATCAGTACAACGATAAATTACAATTGCATCAAATTTTTCAGGATCATATCTTTCGAGATACTTAGGTTCTGTAAAATCTGATTGAATTCCTTGTATTAAAAGCTGTTCTCTAAAATGCTCCACACGATATCTTGATGAAAAAGAAATATACCCTGCAATGAATAGCACTTTTGGGTGTTTCATCTGAGGTGAGGCAATTATCCCTTTTCTCTCTGAAAATAGAATTATCTCATCGAGCGCCGTTCGAGCATCAATCTTACTAATTATAAGACCTTTTTCATAATATTTTACACGTTCAGCTGGTGCCCCAAGATTAAAGACTGTAACTGGTAAACCCATTTTCATAGCTTCTTCAGTTGTATAAGAGAAAGTTTCAGGGCAAATTGAAGAAATAAAAAATAAATCTATATCATTTTGCAATGTTAAACGAGGTAAGGACTCTTGAGAATATCTTCCTGTTTCATAAAAACTAGAATGATGAACTGCACCTTCTGAGCTTCCTATCAATATTATCCGAACATTAAGATTTTCATCTTCAATTTGTTTCAGCATATGGTGAATAATTTCAATACCTTTGTGGTTATTTAAAATGCCCATTAGCCCTATATTAAGAGACTTTGTCATTTTATGTGTTTTATTTAGCCTCGGAACATAATTCACTTTATGTGGAATTACAGATAAACTTCTCACCTCTCCATAAATTTTTCTCAGCAATTCTCCTGAACTATTTGAGAAAGCGATAACCTCATCACAAGCGCACAGAAACGCTCCCCATTCTTCACGCCATTTTTTCATGCTCTCATATTTAGGGTAGTTATTAAAGAGATTATTTCTAATACAGCTTTCACAGTCTCCTAAATCTGGGAGATCACAGTAACAATTCTTAGTGTCCAATAGATTGATGGTTGGGCAAATTGCAAAATAATCATGGAGAAGCATAATAAGCTTTGCTCCGAACTTTTCCTTCATAGCTATAATTTGTTCAAGCGTTTTATATAAATTGGGATATGTTACAAGTTCATTAACATAAATAGTTTGAATACCTACGATTTTAATGATTTTATTAAGATCGTTGAATCTCTTGAATCGATAACTTATATTAAATTTCTCATAAAAGTAAGAAAGCAGAAATACATGTCTATTTGCATCATATCGAATAATAATCATTTTCTCGCCATCATTTATCTTTTTTCTCTTAAGATTATCCAGATAGGAAGTAGCGCCTCCACCTAAATTATGATCAAAAGCTACTAACGGTTTTTTATCCTTCAAATCTGCGGTCAATTTCATGATCACAAAGTTACGAACATGCTTTACAGGATCCAATTCAAAAAACTTTGCAACATCTATATTGTAATTGGGATGTTTTTTAGAAAGAAGTCTTCCGTTTCTCTCAATAAGTCTCTGCTTATCTTCACTTAAAAAACTGCCGCCATGCTTATGATATACAAATAGATTTTCAACCATAACATTTTTATATCCGCTTTTAATCGCTCTTTGGCACCAGTCATTTTCCTCCCCATATCCCTTAGAAAAGGTTTCAGCATCAAGTAAACCGATTTCCTTCAACACAAACTTATTCATTCCCATACAGAAGCCTACACCTGTGGGGATCTCAGTGTAGGAAGGCTTAATACATTGAAATCCATTGTCAACTTCAGCACACGACATATTTTTAAAGATTTTATTATCTTGACCGATAGTTGGAAAGCTACATAATGTTCCACTGTTTGTAAATGGTGTGGAAGAAGCAACCTTTTCATTCAATATAATCGGAGTCATTAGTCGCTCTAACCACTGATTCGGCAATTCAATATCCGTGTTAAGCAACACTACATGATTTATCGTTTTTGCCAGAGCTTTATTGACCGACTGCACAAATCCCATATTTATATCATTTTTTAAAAGAATAACTCTATCATCATGTGCTGCCAGTTCAGCCAAATAAGGCTCGACTCTTACGTCTGTGCTGTTATCATTTACAATGAATAGACGGTACTGCATTTTAGTGTTTCTAACGGTATCGAACAGTCTTTCGAAATATTGGTATCCATTATAAACTGGTACAATCAAATCAATAGTATATTGATATAATTCTTGCGGATATAATAGAGTATCTGTTAAATTCTCTTCTATCCATTCATGTAGATCAACAGAAGGCATTTCAGAAGAATTCATAGTGTGGATTCGTGGCCGTTTAATCGCTGCAGAAACCAAATCATATCGTTTGTTCCGGATATAACTCACAAGTTTATGTAGATTCTGACGATTTAGTTTTTGTCTATAATATGATAGTCTGGCGTAAAATGGAGAATGAATTGTACCCACTAACAAAACTTCTGATTTCCCGCCACAAAGAAATTCAAGATAGACACGGAACTTATTGCAGTTTTCCACCGAGGTCATCGACGTAAAACCAGAGTAACGAGCATTTTCGTTTTGGAACTTTTCCTCTACGTCACTGCGTTCTAAACTTGAAAATAATTCTACGCGGTACTCCTGTTTTTTATAAACAATTTTTATATGTAGATCCTCAATTTTTAAAACAGGAGAAAACAACCAACCATTTACAGTTAAAACATTACTATTAAATTTAAAGCAATCAATGCTTTTTTTAACTTCTGAATCAAGCCTTTCAGATCTTTTTAAGTGGTAAAAGCTTTTTAAGAGATCTAATGTAAGACGGAAAGGCTTGGTAATTCTCCAGAAAGTAGAATTGCTGATTGTATTATACATACTTTTTAGTTGTTCAATTTCCTGTTGGCACTTTAAAAAATCATCCTGATCTGATTTAATGTTAAGAAGCTGAATTTTGTTATTTTCTAATTCTTCCTGCAGTTTATTTATAAAATCATTCTTTTTCTGTATTAACTCTTTGTTTGCCAAATCTTCTCTGCTTTTCTCAATCAAATCCCGTTTCAAATCAGGAAGCTCTGAAAACTTAGAAAGCATCATAATTGATGCCATATCATCAAAGGCAAGAATTGTAAACTCTATTTCAATCCACTGTACAGTCTTTCCCTGTATATCAATTAGAATTTGCGGATCAGTATTATCAAAAATAATAAAATTATCAAATTCTTTACCATTAAGTGCTTCGATTTCTAGTGCACCACAATTCGAAATAATTCCTATATTTTCCAATACACATGCTTTACTCTCTATCGGATCCAAGCGAAGCATGTGTATGCCCTTCGGTATATCAAATCTCTGTTTAAAATCATTAGAATTCGAACTTCTTTTGACCTTTATACAGTTATTTTCTCCAAAACCAGCCCCATCATCAAAATATAGTGTTCCTATTATCTCCTTCCCATTATCAGCATTTATTCCATCTATACGTGTGTTCATCTCATAGTCATATATAACATTCGGAATATTACTTTTTTTCTCAAAAAGTTTAGCCCAGGGACAAATAAAATCCATTGGTTGAACTAAATTTCTATAGAATGAATTCTCGGCAAATATTTTTGCCCAGTATTCCCCTAGTTGAACATTTACGTGTGTTCGGTCAGTAATGTCATCTGGTGTTGAAGAGAATATTATTTTATCTGAATACTGGCATAAATTTTTAATTGCCAATTTACCATTTTCCGGGAATAAGTGTTCTAAAACTTCAATGGTTATAACTAAGTCAAAATGCTGTGGAAAATTACTCGGCAGAGAATCCTCTATGGAGTGTACGATACAGTACCGTCTAATATCTTCTCTTGTCTGACCAATAGCATAATCAGAAATATCAAATCCATAAGCTTCTACTCCCTGATCGCGAAAAGCCTCTACCAGATAGCCTAAAGCGCAACCTGCGTCTAACACTGTCTGAGGATGAAACCTCTCTATAATCTGACTAGCAATCATATTGAAAAATGGCATCCATTGCTCTTTTTTAGTATAGTTTCCTCCACCATTTTTTGCGTAAAAATCATTAAAAAAATAGCTATTATAAATAGTACTCATAGATTCTCCTTTTTAAATACTATAAGTGTCGCAAACTTCCTGAACATTTCCAATCATCTTGACACGGCCACCGTCCAACCAAACGACACGATTACACATTTCACGAATTTGCCCAAGAGTGTGTGAAACAAACAAAACAGTTGTTCCGCCGCCCATAAGTTCGAGCATACGGGCCTTACTCTTGGCCTGGAAATTTTCATCACCAACAGCTAATATCTCGTCAACTATAAGGATTTCCGGATTCACCACCGTGGCAATCGAGAAAGCTAGACGCATGAGCATTCCGGAAGAGTAATTACGTATTGGAACGTCGATAAATCTTTGTAGTTCAGAAAACTCCACAATTTCATCATATTTACTTTTCAAGAACTTCTCTGAATATCCCAAGATCGCACCATTTAAAAAAATATTTTCCCGGCCGGTAAGGTCGGTATCAAATCCTGAGCCGAGCTCTAGCATTGGCACAATATTACCGCCTACTATAACCTGTCCCTTTGTCGGCTTTAAGATTCCGGAAATCACTTTTAAAAGTGTACTTTTTCCCGCACCATTACGTCCAATAATCCCAACGACCTCGCCCTTTTGCACCTCGAAGCTGACATCCTTCAGTGACCAGAATTCCTCATATTTCAACTTTCCGCTCACCATAGCTGTAACATATTCTTTTAGACTTTTAATATTGTCATGGGCTATTTTAAATTCCATGGAGACGTGGTCAACTTTGATCATGATAACTCCTTATATATTCAGAATAAATTTATCCTGTGTTTTTTTGAATACAACAGCGCCGATTGCCAACGGCACAAAAGCCGCGATCAAACAGAACAAGTAGGCCTTGGGCTCCGGAGAAACGCCGTCTAGAATAATCGTTCTGCTGAACCGAATAAAATGATAAAGGGGGTTCATTTTAAAAAGCCACATCAATTTCTGGGGTAGTATACTTTCCGGATAAAAGATCGGGGTAGCATACATCCAAAGCATGATCACCACACCCCATAAAAACTGCATATCGCGAAAAAACACCATCGCCGCTGACAAAATGAAGCTCATACCAATACTAAAAATAATGGCACAAACAATGCTGAAGGGCAGCAGCAACAGCGCCGGCGTGATTGGTGCACGAGTAATCAGAACTACCAAAAGAAGCGGGATCATCGAAATTAACAAATTTATAGTGGAAGACAAAGTTCTGGAAACCGGAAATATATACTTCGGTATATATACTTTCGTAATTAGCGAAGAATTCCCTACGATGGCCATCAATCCCATACTGGTCGCTTCGGAAAAGAAGTTAAAGAAGACAATACCTATTAAGAGATAGACCGCGAAGTTTGGGATATTTGATTTGAATATTGTGGAGAAAACGATATACTGTACCATCATACTCAGTAATGGGTTCAGAAAACTCCACAGCACACCCAGTACGGAACGTTTATACTTCGTTTTAAAATCTCTGGAGACCAGTTGCGAAAGCAAAAATTCATATCGTGTAAACGCATTAATAATATTGAGTCCCAGGCTCTTGATCCCTTTTTTGCGCCGATAAATTAGATTGATGCAATAGGCCAGAAGGGCAAGGCCGATAGCGCCCATAATTTCAAAGTAATACTGTCCAAATAGAAGAACATCTTTTTCGGCAACATTAAAACACAATACTCCATTTATGGGTTTTCCATTTAAATAGAGCTGCTGATTGGGATCTTTATTTGTAGTGTTAGACCACAACGTCACAGCGTTATCCGGCGTCCCTGTTTCAGAAACAATTGAAACACGGAGCGTTTTCCCTTTGACAGCTTCTATCTGCTTTTCCGGCTTAATTGTCACAAACGCATTATCCTGGAAACCGGAAATATCCAGTTGTTTATCCAGCAAAACGCTCTTATCCGCGTCATTCAAAAGCTTTACCCTGACGCTTCCTGTGTTCTGTCTGCCAAATGTTGCAAATTTCAAGGAAAAGCTGTCCAGAATATTCGTTTGAGGCGTAAAAGTCTGCTCTACCGAATCTCCCTTTTGTAAAGCACCTATCGGCGTATTGCCTTCCACACTGACAATGCTTTGATCTGAAACCTGATATTTAAATGCATCACCCGCAATAAGATACAAGCCAACAGTGAATACGACGTAGACAGCCATAAAAAGCGCGCATCCCTGCTTCAAGGTAATCTTCCATTTGTTCTTCATTGATTTTTCTAACCTCACGCTTCGATTTCTTGCAAGTACCGTTTCAGCGCATCCTGCCACGCAGGCAAGCGTTTAAATCCGGCTTCGTCCAAACTCTTTTTGCTCAGTCTGGAATTGAGCGGGCGTTTAGCCCGGGTTGGATACTCTGAGGACGGGATCGCATTGACCTTCGTCTTATATCTCGCCTGAGTAAATATTTCAGCTGTGAACTCCGCCCAAGAGCAAAGCCCTTCGTTAGTCGCATGGTAGGTACCATATTGCTCCGTCATCACCATGTCACAAAGCAGCAATGCAAGGTCTGCTGTATAAGTAGGTGAGCCGATTTGATCGCAGACTACACTAACTTCATCATGCGTTTGGCCGAGCTTCAGCATGGTCTTAACAAAATTATTGCCGTTTTTGCCGAAAACCCAGGAAATACGGACAATAAAGTATTTGCTGAGCTGCTCCTTCACAGCAAGTTCTCCCCCTAGCTTTGTCTCGCCGTAAACACCAAGTGGACCCGTTGCATCGCCTACCTCATAAGCTTGATCTCCCGTTCCGGGAAACACATAGTCCGTGCTGATATAAACCATCTTTGCGTCTATCGCTTTACAGGCCTTGGCAAGGTTGCGCGTACCGTCCACGTTCACTGCTTTACAGAGCTCCGGATTATCCTCTGCCTTGTCCACTGCCGTGTAAGCTGCGCAGTGAATCACTGCATCAGGATGATAATCTGTAATAACCTTGGCAGCTGCTGAAAAATCTGTAATATTGAAATCTTCTCTACCCGTACCGAGACAGTCAATGTTACGTGTCTGCAGCACTTTCATGACATCATAACCCAGCTGGCCCTTGACACCGGTAACCAATACTTTCATAAAGTTAAACTCCTTACCGATTCCCATACATTTTCGTGTAATAGTCCTGATACTCGCCATTGAGAATATGTTCCCACCACGGTTTGTTATCTAAATACCACTTGACTGTCTTCTTAATTCCATCATCAAACTTCGTCGCAGGCAACCAGCCTAGTTCATTATGAATTTTAGTTGGATCAATTGCATAGCGCCTATCATGCCCAGGCCGATCCGTAACATACTGAATAAGGCTCTCTGGTTTATCGAGTTCTTTGAGAATTGTTTTGACCACTTCTAAATTGGTACGCTCGTTGTGACCGCCGATATTATAGATTTCGCCTGCACGGCCCTTATGAATAATGAGATCAATCGCTGAACAGTGGTCCTCCACATAGAGCCAATCGCGAACATTTTCCCCTTTGCCGTAAACCGGAAGCGGCTTATCAGCAAGTGCATTAGCGATCATCAAGGGAATCAGCTTCTCTGGAAAATGATAGGGACCGTAATTATTGGAACAACGGGAAATAGTAGCAGGCAGCTTAAAGGTACGATAATATGCCTGAACGAATAGGTCAGCTGATGCTTTCGAGGCAGAGTAAGGACTGGAAGTATGAATCGGTGTTTCCTCGGTAAAGAATAAATCAGATCTATCTAACGGCAGATCCCCATAGACCTCATCCGTAGAAACCTGATGAAAGCGGTCTATCCCATATTTTCGACAAGCATCGAGCAATACCTGCGTACCCATCACATTAGTCTGCACAAAGATTGAAGGATTTTCGATGGAACGGTCGACATGACTCTCCGCCGCGAAATTTACAATGATATTGGGTTTTTCCTCTTCGAATATTTTGTAGACTGCCTCTCGGTCAGCAATATCCGCTTTGACAAATTTAAAATGTGGATTGTTCATTGCCGGTTCTAATGTTTCCATATTTCCGGCATAGGTTAGTTTATCCAGGCAGATTATTCCATAATCGACATACTTGTTCAGCATGTAATGAACAAAATTACCGCCGATGAACCCGGCTCCCCCCGTTACGATGATCTTCATCTTATTTTTTCTCCTCATAAACAAAATCCACGTCACTATCGCACAATTTTGGTGCTTTAGCATCCTTCTCTGATATAATGGGATTTTCTATGCCCCAAGCAACATTGATTTCTTCATCATTCCAGATAATATTCCGATCGGCCTCCGGGGTGTAGTAATTATCGGCTTTATATATAAATTCTACATTATCAGTCAATGTTAAAAAAGCATGCGCAAATCCTCGTGGAATCATAAGCTGTCTTTTATTTTCAGCGGATAATTCTACTCCTACCCAATGTTTATAGGTCGGTGAGCCTTTTCTTAAGTCGATGGCAACATCCAAAACTGCTCCTCTGCCACATCGTACAAGCTTGGCCTGGGAAGCTGCTCCTTTTTGGAAATGCAGGCCGCGGAGCGTCCCTTTTTGCGCGGAAAAAGATTGATTATCTTGAACGAAGTTATAATACAACCCGGCTTCTTCCATTTTCCGAGTTGACCAAGTTTCCATGAACCAACCACGATTGTCGCCAAATACCTGTGGCTCTAAAATATAAACATCTAAAACATCCGTCTTGATTATGTTCATTGATTTCCCCTCTTAATATAAGATTTTTCCGTCGGCAACCGTTTTTAAGTGTGTACCATACGACGATTTGCCATATTTCTTGGCGGACTCTAACAGTTTCTCTTTCGTAATCCAACCGTTGCGAAAAGCAATTTCTTCCACTGCTGATATTTTTATGCCTTGGCGTGTTTCGAGTACCTTGACAAACTCTGAAGCTTCCGTTAAGGAATCAATCGTGCCAGTGTCCAACCACGCGTAACCGCGTCCTAAAGTCACAACATCAAGTTTGCCTTGCTCTAAATAAATACGATTTAAATCTGTAATTTCCAGTTCGCCACGTGACGAGGGTTTTAACCTCTTCGCATATTCGCAGACATGATGATCATAAAAATAAAGACCGGTAACTGCATAATTTGATTTTGGATTCGCAGGCTTTTCTTCCAAAGAAATAGCCTTCCCATCCTGATCAAACTCTACAACCCCGAATCTTTCCGGATCTTCCACATAATAGCCAAATACGGTCGCGCCCTCCACCTGCTGCGCTGCCTTGCGCAAATGTGGAGTTAAGCCACCGCCATAAAAGATATTATCGCCAAGAACCATAGCACTACTGTCTCCATTGATGAATTTTTCACCAATTATAAAAGCTTGAGCAAGACCATCCGGAGAAGGCTGCTCCTCATAGCAAAGATGAATACCTAAACTGGAGCCATCACCTAAAAGCCGCTCAAAATTCGGCAGATCTTGAGGGGTCGAGATCAAAAGAATATCCTTAATTCCCGCTAACATAAGAGTTGATAGCGGGTAATAAATCATCGGCTTGTCATAAACCGGTAGAAGTTGTTTTGATGTCACGAGTGTCAACGGATATAATCTTGTGCCTGATCCTCCTGCAAGTACAATACCTTTCAATGCAATTTCTCCAATCATGATAATTTGCTATTTGAACTCAGCATTATGAAAACAGAATCTGCCCGCACCTTCTCGCAAGTCCCGTTTTCCAAAAATCATATTTATGTATCATTTGAATGCGTTTGAACTTCCTGTAGCTCGGAATAGATACATACGCTCTAGTTATTTTTAGGAACGTTAACGGAAGTTGTTTCCCATATATATCTAAAAATATTTTCGCTTGCGTGTAAGTATGAAGCAAAACCGATTTAGATTGTTTATTTTTGAGCAATCGCTTTAGATTATATACAATGCTCCGCGCATTCTTCGCCCCAACTTCATTGTTATTGTGCTGGCGGTAAAGTAGCGTTGGCTCATTAACAAAGCCAATTTCACCAAATGCTGCAGCGATCAGAGCAAACCACCAGTCGTGCATAATAGCTTCCTCAGGCACCTCTTGAACCACATCTTGAAACGCTTGATTCACCATCATCGTACAGCCTGTTACTATATTTTGGACTAAAAGATTATTGAAGCCATCTCTGATACTGCTTAAATTCTGCCGTCGAAACATGGAGACCGCGATAACATTCAACTTTTCATCGACAACTTTTAAATCAGTATGTACGAGCAATGGTTTATCTTTTCCAAACTTTTTTTCCAATTCATGCATTTTCTTCAATGTAACTTCTATTTTATTGGGCATCCAAATATCATCTTGGTCACAGGTCATCATATATTCGCTATTGGAGTAGCACAGCATACTAGAAAAGTTATTTTTAGCGGAGCCGGATGGATTTTCACGTTCCCTGAAATTGATCTTGCTTGGATATTTCTCGGCATATTTTTGAGCAATTTTTGCCGTGTCATCCACAGAGCAGTCATCCTGAATTACAAGTTTCCAATCGGTCTCTGATTGGCTTAAAATTGATTCAATCTGTTCTGCAATATACCTTTCGCCATTATAGGCAGCCATTAAAATCGTAATCATGATTTCTCCAACTTCATTTTCAAAAGGGTTAGCGCATATTTAGCCTTGATGCCGCAATAGACCAATACTGTAGTAAAGATATTGTACCTGTGCAAATAATGCTTTTTATAAAATAAAAGCATCGCATTATAAAAGTGAAAGATCACCGTTTGGGATTTCGTATGCAAACCGCTTTGCCCTTTTAGATGGGTGATGCTGGCCTTTCCATAATATATCACAGAGAAGCCAAGCTCTTTTACTCGGTAGCACAGATCTAAATCTTCACCATACATAAAGAATGTTTCATCAAATCCATCAAGTCTGTCAAAAACTGAACGCGGCATCATGAGAAATGAACCCGCAACTGAATCCACTTCACTCACTGAGTCTTCATTTATATAGGTCTGACGATAAGCTCCATATTTCTTGCTTTTTGGATGTTTTTTATCCATTCCGCTAAAGTAGTAAAGTGAAGAAATAGGCGTTGGAAAACCGCGTTTACACGCATGATCAAGCGTGCCATCCTCCAGCAAAGTACGGGTGCCAAGAACCCCTATCTTTAAATTTTTCTGCAAGGACTTTACGCAGGCTTCCAATGTGCCATCGTGCATAATCGTATCATTATTGAGAAACAGAAGGTATTCCCCGCACGAGCGCTTTACGCCGATATTACATGCATTACCAAAGCCTTTATTCTTTACATGCTTGATAACTATCACGTTCTCGGTCATAGCATCATACTCTTGTGATGCATCACTGCTGTTATCCACAACAATGATTTCATAGGAAATCTGCGGAACACAATCGAAAATAGACTGCACTGCCTGGGTAGTCAGTATTTTTGCATTATAATTTATCATAACGATTGATAAATCGACGGCTTCGCTCATTTTGTACCATACCTTAGATTTTTGTTTCAGTATAATCTTTCCACCATTTTATTAGTAGGCATTTTTATTTACAAAGCCCTTGAACACCGTTAAAAAGAGGATCTTTAAATCTAATGTGAATGTCCAATTCTCAATATAATAGATATCACATTCAATTCTCTTGCGAATTGAGGTGTCTCCCCGCCAGCCATTGATCTGGGCCCAGCCTGTAATACCCGGCCGGACGAGATGTTTAATCATATACCGGGGAATTTTTTCTTTAAAATCTTTGACAAAGAAGGGACGTTCAGGACGGGGACCGACTAAACTCATTTCTCCAATCAGTACATTCCAGAGCTGGGGTAATTCATCAAGACTTGTTCTGCGCAGAAAATTACCTAATCCTGTCTTTCGAGAGTCTTCTTTGGTCGTCCATATCAGGTCGGACTTTTCTGTTGGCTGAACCTTCATGGTCCGGAATTTATACATCATAAAACCCTTTTTGTTGAGTCCCACGCGTTCTTGTGTAAAAAAGACTGGTCCTGGTGAATCGAGTTTGATACTCACTGCTATTAATAGAAATAAAGGCAAGCAGATTAACAAGCCTAGGGCAGATATTACGAAATCAAAAGTTCTCTTCGAAAATGCCTTCAGAAAATTATCCAAAGGAACATGTCGAATATTTATGAGCGGAATCCCATCGATCTCATCGATTTCCGGTTTTGCAGGAATAAATCGGGCATAGTCAGGAACTATTTGGGTTCGAACTCCGCTTTTCTCACAGACCTTGATGATTTGTCCAAATTTATCATAATTCTTTGCAGAGGTTGTAATAAAGATTTCATCAATTTTCCGATTTCTGATTATCTCCTCGAGCTCGCGTATTTCACCAACTACCGTGACGCCTTCCAGCTTTTCACCTACTGCAGTATCATCGTCAATTATGCCGACAATATCATACCCTAAATAACTATTATCTTTGAGTTTGGAAATGAGTCTCCTCGCCAGTCTACCTGTACCTATAACAAGAACGTATTTCTTGTTATAACCTTGCTTACGAATATGATTTAAAAAAGATCTTAAAAATACCCTTTCAAGCGTTGTAAAGAGACTTGTTAGTATCACAAACAGAATAATAACTGGCCGAGAATAATGAATTTCTTTTGTCAGATAAAGGAGGCTAAAGAGGATCATCATACTCAGAAAATTTGCTTGAAGGATCTTCACAACCTCGAAGGATATACTTTTACGACGCCTTGGTTCATAAAGTCCAAGTAGATAATACAGTATGAAATGCAATGGGACTAATAAAATAAGGGTTGGTAGGTAACTATTAAAAGTTAAGTGACTTCCTTCATAATTCAAAAATCTTGACCAATATGATGCTATTAACGCTACTACCACCATCGCTAAATCAAGGATGATCTGTATGTTATTGAGTGTTTTTTGGTTCTCCCTTATCATCAACAATTCTCCACTGACTAATTTGCTATTAGTCTTTTCTGTCGAAATCGAAATCGCAAAACTTGCTAACACCCATTTGGGCATATATTGTAAACATAGGAATGTATAAAAGGAAGACGATCAAAAGCACCACTTAGGGACCTTATCTCATGAACATATGGCAGGTTATATGTTCAAAAGTTAAAGTCCTTTTAAAACGGA
>Ga0255336_100994_pt1 | contig 27195 bp, 22 predicted proteins | sample MeOH1_35cm_T3_17_FD_189102 | JGI IMG/M metagenome (GOLD analysis project Ga0255336, IMG submission 189102) | Sandy soil microbial communities from University of British Columbia, Vancouver, Canada - MeOH1_35cm_T3_179 | ecosystem: Engineered > Artificial ecosystem > Sand microcosm > Unclassified ...
TCGGGCTGCGTTCGGAATCGGTGGACGAATCCGAGCTGCAGCGCCGCGTCGACCTGGGCATCTACGACCACGAGGAGTTCGGCCGCGCCATCGCGTGGACGCGCGCCAACTGCAAGGAGGGCTTTGACCCCAACCCGCCCGAGGCCCGGTATTCCCGTACCGAAAAGGACGCGCAGTGGGAGTTCGTCGTCAAGTGCATGCTGATCGCGCGGGACCTGATGAAGGGCAACCCGAAGCTGGCACAGATGGGGTTTGCGGAGGAAAGCTGCGGGCACAACGCCATCGCGGGCGGCATACAGGGCCAGCGGCAGTGGACGGACTTCCGGCCGAACTTTGATTTTCTGGAGGCCATGCTCAACTCCCAGTTCGACTGGAACGGTCTGCGGGAAGCGTTCCCCATCGCCACCGAGAACGACACGCTCAACGCCATAACGATGCTCTTTGAGCATCTGCTGACCAACCGTCCCAGCATGTTTGCCGACGTGCGCACCTACTGGAGCCCGGAGGCCGTGAAGCGCGTCACCGGCAAGGAACCCGCGGGTGAGGCTGCGAACGGATTTATCCACCTTATCAACTCGGGGGCGGCGGCGCTGGACGGCACCGGCGCGGCGCAGGACGCCGCGGGCAACCCGGTGATCCGGCCGTGGTATGAAATGACGGACGCCGACGCGAAGGCGTGCCTTGGTGCTACCCAGTGGTGCCCGGCCAACGTTTCGTATTTCCGCGGGGGCGGGTTCTCCTCCAACTTTATCGGCGGGACGCAGGGCGGCATGCCGCTCACGATGGCGCGGCTGAACATCGTCAAGGGGCTGGGGCCGGTGCTGCAGATAGCGGAAGGGTATTCCTGCAAGCTGGACCCCGAGGTCCACGCCAAGCTGGACGGGCGCACCGACCCCACCTGGCCGACCACGTGGTTTGCGCCGCGGCTCACGGGCAAGGGCGCGTTCAAGGACGTATACAGCATGATGGCCAACTGGGGCGCCAACCACGGCGCGTTCTGCTACGGGCACATCGGGGCCGACCTCATCACGCTGGCGTCGATGCTGCGCATCCCCGTCTGCATGCACAACGTGGAGGAAGGGAAGGTCTTCCGTCCGGCCGCGTGGGCGGCGTTCGGCACCAACGACCTCGAGGCCGCCGATTACCGCGCCTGCGCCGCCTTCGGGCCGCTGTACAGGTAAAAACCGATATGTTTTTAAGGACCGCCCGAAAACAGGCGGTCCTTTGTATCCGCCGCGGCGGATCCTGCCGCGCAGAAAGATTTGCAGGAGGAACTATGAGCAAAAAAACATACAGCATCGGGATCGATTTCGGGACGCTGTCGGGGCGGGCGCTGCTGTTCGACCTCACGACGGGCGAGGAAACGGCGTATGCGGTGAGCAGCTATCCCCACGGCGTGATGGACGAGGCGCTGCCCGACGGCACCAAGCTGGGCCCGGACTGGGCGTTGCAGGACCCGCGCGATTATATCGGGGTGCTGCGGGAAATCGTGCCCGCCGTGCTGCAAAAGGCGGGCGTCTCGCCCGGGCAGGTGGTGGGCGTGGGCGTCGATTTCACCGCCTGCACCGTGCTGCCCGTGACGGCCGACGGCACGCCCCTGTGCTGCCTGGAAAAATACGCCTCCAACCCCCACAGCTACGTGAAGCTCTGGAAGCACCACGCCGCGCAGAAGTACGCGAACCGGCTTAACGAAATCGCCGCTCAGCGGGGCGAACCCTTCCTCGAGAGGTACGGCGGCAAGATCTCCTCGGAGTGGATGGTGCCCAAGGCCATGCAGATCGCGGAGGAAGCGCCGGAAATCTACGAAGGCATGGGCCGCTTCATGGAAGCGACGGACTGGATCGTCTGGCAGCTGACGGGCAGGGAAAGGCGCGCCTGCTGCACGGCCGGCTATAAGGCCATGTGGCACAAGCGGGACGGGTATCCCTCCCGGGAATTCTTCAAGGCGCTGCACCCGCGCATGGAAAACTTCGTAAGCGAGAAGCTCTCCGCCGATATCTACCCCATGGGCGCGAAGGCGGGCGAGCTTACGCCTTACGCGGCGCAGCTCACGGGGCTCTTGCCCGGCACCGCGGTCGCGGTCGGCAACGTGGACGCGCACGTGGCGGTCCCGGCCGTCGGGATCACGGAACCCGGCAAGATGCTCATGATCATGGGGACGTCCACCTGCCATATCCTTCTGGGGCACAGCGAGCACAACGTCCCCGGCATGTGCGGCGTTGTGATGGACGGCGTCCTGCCGGGGTTCTTCGGGTACGAGGCGGGCCAGTCCTGCGTGGGCGACCATTTCGCGTGGTTTGTGGAAAACTGCTGCCCCGCTTCGTATCAGCGGGAAGCCGCCGAACAGGGCCTCGATATCCACGAGCTGCTCACCCGGAAGGCGAGGGTCTTGAAACCCGCGGAATCGGGCCTGATCGCGCTGGATTGGTGGAACGGCAACCGCAGCATCCTCGTCGACGCCGATCTTTCCGGCATGTTCCTGGGCATGGCGCTCGCGACCAAGCCGGAGGAACTGTACCGCGCGCTGGTGGAGGCGACCGCCTTCGGCACCAGGATGATCATCGACACGTTCGAAAAGAGCGGCGTCCGCATCGACGAGCTCTACGCGTGCGGCGGCATCGCGGAAAAGAACCCGTTCATCATGCAGATATACGCCGATGTGACCAACCGTGAGATCAAGATCTCGGCGTCGCCGCAGGCGCCCGCCCTGGGCGCGGCCATGTTCGGGGCCGTGGCGGCCGGAAGCGCGCGCGGCGGGTTCGATACCATCGGCGAGGTCGCGGAAAAATACGGCAAGATCATGGAGCGCACCTACAAGCCCATCGCGGAGAACATCGGGCCGTACGACATGCTTTTTAGGGAATACGCGGCACTGCACGATTATTTCGCCAGGGAAAACAACGTGATGAAGCGACTCAAGAGCATCGCGAAGGAGCGCGGCAAGTAGCGGTCTGCTGGGAGCACCGCGCCTAATAAAAAACGGCGATCCTCCCCCGCCCGTCCACGCGGAAGACGACCGCGCGGCGCGGGTCCCCTTGCGGGCATCCGGGCGTTGCGGCCGCATCCGTAAACAGGACCTGGGCGCCCGCCCTTTGCAGCGCCTCCACGGCCGAAGGACTGGGGCAATCCGTTCGGGTATTGGAAACGGAAATGACGGCGTAATCCGGGCGCAGCTTTTCTGCGACGGCCGCGTTCATGGCGTCCGCATGCCCGTGGTGCGGCACCTTGAGGACGTCCGCATGGAAAATGCCTTCCTTCTCCCACTCCGAGGCGTAAATATCCCCCGCAAACAGGAAAACCCTGTCATTCAGCCGCAGCTCCGCCCGCAGGCTGGTGTTGTTGATGAAGCCGTCCAATTCCGTGAGCAGCGCGTTCGTTCCCTGCCCGGAAAGGACCCGGCCGAGAAGCTCCGCCTGCCGCTTCAAAAGGGGCGGTCCGCCCGCCAGAACGGATATGTGCCCGAGCGGGCAGTCATACGAAAACCCCGCCGTTATCTCACGGATAACGGTTTTTTTCGTTTTCAGGAGCCGCAGCGCCCTTGTATAGACGTCAAGGGCCCGGAGCAGGTTCTTCGGCCCGGGGCCCGGCCCGCCGTCCGTTCGGATTTCCTCATGAACGCCAAGGGTCCCGCGAGGGACATAATTGGACCAGAGCTCGCCCACGGCAAAATGTTCGGCGAGCGCATAAAGCCCGCCGCAATGGTCCAGATGCAGATGTGAGAGCAGCAGGATATCGATTTTTGAGACGCCCAGTTCCCCGAGGTATTCCGCCGCCGTGACGCGCGAATCCGGGGGGCCTTCCTTCCCCGTCTCTTCCCCGCCGCAGTCGATCAGCATGCAAAAGCGGATCGCGCCGGCCTCCTTTTGCAGGACCAGCGCCGCGTCGCCGTAGCCCACGTTGATGAAATGCGCCTCAAGCACGGTACTCCTCCTCCGTGAGCACGTGCACCCTGCCCATATCAAAGCGCAGGCGCACCTCCCCTTTGCGCGCCTCGCGGGGGCCGGCGCCCGCATCGTCCACAATGAACACCTGCTCCCCCGCTCTCACCCAGTAGCGCGTCATGCGCCCCAGGAAGGAGGAATCCACGACCTCCCCGGTCAGCGCCGTTTCCCGCGGGGCCGCCTCCTCCGCAAACGCGAGGCACTCCGGGCGGATGACCAGCGCGACCCGCTGGCCGGGTGCCAGCGGTTTTTCCGCGGCGATATCAAAGCGCGTTTCTCCATAGCGTACGGCCGCGTTTGGGCCGGAAACCGTCTCGACCGCCGCCTCCAGGAAGTTGACGGCCCCCACGAAATCCGCCACGAACCGGTTGGCGGGCCTATAATAGATCTCCCAGGGCGTGCCGACCTGCTCGATCCTCCCCCGCCGCATCACGGCGATGCTGTCCGACATCGAAAGCGCCTCTTCCTGATCGTGCGTGACGTAGATCGTGGTGATCCCGAGCCTTTGCTGAATCTGCCTGAGCTCGGTCCTCACCTCGACGCGGAGCTTGGTATCGAGATTGGAGAGCGGTTCGTCAAGGAGCAGAATGTCCTGCCCCATCACGAGCGCGCGCGCAAACGCGACCCGCTGCTGCTGGCCGCCCGAAAGCTGCTTGGGGAACCGCTTTTCCAGCCCCTCCAGGTTGAACAGCTCCAGCATGGCGTCCACCTTCGCCCTGCGCTCCGCCATGGGCAGCTTCTGCAGCTTGAGCCCGTAGGAAATGTTCTCGAATATTGTCATATGGGGGAACAGCGCGTATTCCTGGAAAACGAGCGGGGTGTTCCGTTTGTAGGGCGGCAGGCCGTTCACCCGCTTGCCCCCGATATAGATATCGCCGCTTTCCGGCTCGGAAAACCCCGCGAGCTGGCGCATCAGCGTCGTCTTGCCGCACCCCGAGGGCCCCAGCAGCGTTACGAACGCCCCGTGCGGAATGGACAGGGATACGTCGTCCAGCGCGCGGAAGCTGTCAAAACTCTTGACGATATGCCTGAATTCGATATATGGATCGCTTGTCATGCGCACCTCTACAGCTCCAGCTTGATTCCCGTATTCTTCAGCACCCTCTGCGCCAGCCCGAGAACCGCGAAGGCGATCGCGATCAGCGTCACGGTAAACGCGGCCGCGCTGCCCCAGTTGTTCTGGTTGACCAGATTCATGATGGATACGGTCCCGACCGCCGTTCTGGCGGTATAGAGGAATATCACGATGCTCAGGCAGGTGATGGAGCGCAGAAACGAGAGGACGAGCCCCGAAAAAAACGGCCCCTTCAAAAGCGGCAGGATGATATCGGAAAAGCTGCGGAAGCTGTTTGCGCCCAGATTCAGGGCGGCGTCCTCCACGGAGTTCCCGATCTGCGCAAGCCCGGCGGCGGCGGCGCTGTAGCAGGTGGGCAGGTTCCAGAAAAGCAGGGCGATCACGATGATGGCCGCGGTCCCCGTGAGCTTGAGCGGCGGCACGTTGAACGCCATGACATAGCCGATGGCCAGGAACATGCCGGGAATCGCGCCGGGCAAAATTCCGATGAAATCCAGCGCCTTGTTGATGCCCACCTGTTTCTTCTGCACGATGTAGGCGAGTACGGCGGCCATCACCGAGGCAAGCAGGGAGGACAGGAAGGCGTAGAGGATGCTGTTCCAGATCTGGTTCCCTTTCGCCAGCACAAAGGCGTAATTCTTGAGCGTAAACGTCCAGTCGATGCCGATCAGCTTCGCGAAGGAGCCGTACAGCAGCGTTCCGTAAACGAGAAACACGAAAACGGAAACGGCCGTGCACAGGGAAAAAAGCGCCCACTTGACGGCCTTGGATACGGGATAGGGGTTAAGCGAGGTCTCCTTTCCCGTAACGGTCACATAGGAGCGCTTGCCGACCCAGAACCGGTTGACAAGAAACAGGAGCAGGACGGGGATCAGGAGGGTGGTTGCCAGCGCGGCGCCCCGCGGCAGTTCCGCCTGCGAAATCTGCGCGTAGGCCTCCGTGGGCAGCAGCGTCAGCCCTCCCCCGATGATCATGGGGTTCCCGAAATCGGTAATGACGCTCATCGCGGTGACCAGCGCGCCGCCCGCGATGCCGGGACGGCACAGCGGGAATACGACGTCCCGGAAGACCTGCCATCTCGTGGCGCCCATGTTGTAGGCGGCGTATTCGAGGTTGGGGGAAATGGACCGAAGGACCCCGTAGATCACCGAATAGGCGTACGGAAAGAACGTGACCGTCTGGACGACCCACAGCCCGAATTTGCCGTAAATGCTCACGCTCAGGCCGAGAAGGTCCTTGGTGACGAGCCCCTGCCTGCCGAACAGGATGATGTATGAAAGCGCCACGATAAACGGCGGCGAAACAATCGGAAGCAATGCGGCAAAGCGGAACATCCCCTTGCACGGGACGTCCAGCCGCGCGATCACGTAGGCGAAAAGGAACGCGACCGCCGTGCAGGAAAGCGTGGACACGAACGTCATGAACAGGCTGTTCCTGACGGCGCTGAGCGTCCTTTTGCTGGTAAGCAGATCCGCGTAATCCGAGAGCGCGGGTTTTGTGACCACCCTGATCAGCGGATAGATGGTAAAAAGAAGCGTAAAGCAGATGATCAGCACGATCACCGCCAGAAGCAGAGGCTCGTTTTTCAGCCGTTTCATTTCCCTGATGGAGCTGCGCGCAAATAGCCCTCCGCCCATTGATCCGCCGTCCTTCCCAAAGCTCAATGGCGGCGCGGGGCTGCCGCATCAAGCATTTTCAATGCATTATGCAAAGATATTCGCCTATGGCGAAACCTCGGGGTTCCAAGAAAGCGCCGCTGGCGCTTTCTTTGCCCCTTTGGGGTACCGGACCCGCTGTCGCGCTAAGTGCACTTGAATATCACTTAGCGCGACAGCCTCGCAGCCGGTTAAAATGTGCCTTTTGCGCCGCTCAGGAGCGCTTGTCCATAATTTCTGATTGGAATTTCGTCTTGATCGCGTCCATCATGGAGCCGGCCTTGGCGCGGTCGTAATCCACCAGTTTTACATCCGAGAGCGGGGGCAGACCGTCCGGGGAGGCCACGTCGGAACGGACGGGGTACCTCTTGGAGAGGCCGGTGTTGAGCTCCTGGCACTCCTTGGAGAGCAGCCAGTCGATAAACCCTTTCGCCGCGTCCGGATTCTTTGTACCCTTGATGATCGCGGCTCCGCCGATCTCGTACGCGGTATCCTCGGGGATGACGATCTCAATGGGCTGGCCCGCCGCTTTCGCCTTATAGGTATCGTGGCCCCAAGACATGCCGATGATGAATTCGCCCTTGCCGATGAGGTCGATGCAGGTAACCGCGCCGGGGGTGTAGTTGTTCACGTTCTTATCGAGCGCCTTCATATACTCCCAGGCCTTGTCCTCGCCCAGACGGAATATCTGATCGGCGATGAAGATCCGCGCGCCGCCCGCCGTCGCCGGGTCGCCCATCAGGAATTCGCCCTTGTAGGCGGGGTCGAGCAGGTCGTCCCAGGTCTTGGGGGCCGCGACGCCCTTGGGGGCGATCTCCTTATTGAAGCGGTCGGGGTTGTACAGGATGCACAGCACGCCCATGTACCAGCCCTGCCAGTAGCCGTTCGGGTCGTTGAAGCGCGCGTCCAGAGTCTTGTTTGCGGGGGAAGAATAGGCTTCAAAATCGCCCGCCTGGCCCAGAGGGTCGTAGAGGTCGACGGAACCGCCCAGGAGGATGTCGGCCTGCGGGTTGGCTTTTTCGGCCTCCACCCTGGCGGTGAGGTCGCCGATGTTGCCGACGACAAATTCCATGTCGTTGCCGGTGGCCTGCTTATATGCGGCCGAGAGGGCGTTCATGTCGTCCTCGCTCAGCCCCGAGTATACGGTGAGCTTCACAGGCTTGGGAGCGGGGGTCGGGGTGGGAGCCGCGGTGGGGGCCGGGGCGGCGGTGACGGCGGGCGCGGCGGCCGTTGCGGCGGGGGCCTGCGCCGGCGCGGAGCAGCCGGTCAAGACCGCGGTCAGGACCATCAGGAGTACGAGCAGGGCCGAAAGCGTTTTCTTCATAGTTGCCTCCTTCTTGATATGCATGCTGAATGGGGACCTGTTTATTGCGGGCGGTCGAATTCTATTTCAACTCAAATTCCTGTATCCGGGGCGGCGTCGCCCTCGGCGGAATTCGAGGCTGTTTCGGGATGCCGCACTTTAGCGGAACGGCGTTCAGGTGGATTTTCGGATAACGAGCCTCGTTTTTTGAATCTGGACCCGTTCGGAAAGCGCCCGGTTTTCCATGCTGTGAAACAGGCACTGCACGGCGCGCATGCCGATCTGCTCCTTATCGGTGTGGATGGTGGTCAGCTCCGGATCGACAATGGCGGCCATATCCAGATCGTCAAACCCGACGACGGCGACATCCTCCGGGATCCGCAGACCGCTTTCCTTCAGCGCCTTGATCGCGCCCACGGCGATAAAATCGTTGGAGGCAAAAACCGCCGTAAAATCGCGCGTTTCCCCGAGCAGCGCCTCCATCGCGGCCTTGCCCTCCCCGGTGCGGTGCCCGCAGAAACGGACGATCCTTGGATCGGCGGCGAGCCCGTGCGATCCGAGCGCGTCCAGGTATGCGTTGTGCCGCAGGGTGTAGCTGCTGTGATCCGCATATCCGCAGATGAACGCGATGCGCGTATGCCCCTTTGCGATCAGGTATTCCATCGCTTCGGAAGCGCCGCCGTAATCGTCGCTCATCAGGCAGACCACATCCTCAAAATCGCTCATATTGTTGACGAGCACCATCGGTATGCCGTGCTGCCGGAACATCTGCACGATTTCCGGCCTGACGTTGCTCGCCAGGATCACGCCGTCCATCTTCTTCTGGAAAATGACGCTCGAGTTGTCCTTGATGTCGTTTTCGGAGGCAATGATGAGGTTGTAGCTCATCCGGTTGACCTCGTCGAGCGCTCCCTCAAGGATGTGCGAATAGAAGGGGTGGGAAACGGCGGGGGTATGGTTCTGGCAGATGATGAACGCGATGTTGCCGGTGCGCCCCGTCACCATGCCCCTGGCGAGCGCGCTGGGGGAATACTGCAGCTCCTGCATCGCCTTCATAACGCCGCGCCTGCTCTTTTCGCTGATCGATCCCTTGCCCACGAGCACGCGGGAGACGGTGGATTTTGATAAGCCGGCCTTCGCCGCGATGTCGTTGATCGTAACAGCCATTTTTCTCCGTCCGAATTGGGAACGTTCCCAAAATTCTGTAAATAAAAAAGCGTGCCGCGCCTTGCCTGTTCCAAGCGGCCTATCCGCCGGCCGAAACGCTCTTTTATTTACGTTCAGCTTACCATACGCATGTCATATCACTGCTTGCTTTTCATCAAAACGTTGTAAAACATGCGGACGAAACGGCACACTCGATTTTCGGAGAAACCGGGGGATTTCGTATGCGGCCGCCGCCTCGGCCGGGCGTCGTTTACGGCCGATTCCGAAAGAAAACGCAAAATCCCCCAAATGGGGGATACCGGGCGCGCGCGATTTTTTCTAAAATAGAAGGAGGGTTTATGCTGTTCTGGAATCTTATGGGTCACGAGGGGGATCGGTCATGAAGATCACGAACGTCCGCACAACGAACGATTACAGGCTCCTCATCGGCTTGGAGGACGGCAGCGAGATCAACCTCAATCTGCAAAAAAAGGTCAAAAGCCTTCCCTATTGCAAGCTGAACGACCTCGCCGTTTTCCGCGCCGTCAAATTTGAAGGGACCGCCATCTACTGGGACGCGCCCGGCGGCGGGCAGGATTATTATCCGCTCAGGCTCGCCTGGGACGGGCCCGGCAAGCAGGAGCAGTACCCGCTCAGGCTCACGCTGGAGGATATCCTTCTCTACCTGCGGTAACGCGCGCCGTCAGCGGCCGCGCGATACGGACCGTTATCTTGTGAGCGACGCGATTCTGAAAAATGAGGACGCTATGGCAAGCGCCGTTACCGCGGCGCAGAAGATCTGCAGCGCCGTCTGGCACGCCGCGGCACAAAGGACGGACTGCAGCAGCAGCGCCAGCATGGGGAGCAGGTAAAACAGCGCCGCGGCCGCCCGCCCCAAGGGATCAAAGAAGAACATGTTCGCATCTTTTCTTTTCATGAGCGCGGAAGAAATCCAAAACTCCACAAATTTATATACGACGACCGCGATCATCCAGCCCGGGAACGGGCCGCGCAGGGACAGCGCGGCGCACGCCGTGACAATGAAGAAAAAATCGGCCGTCACATCCAATACGGCGCCGGCGCCGGTCTGCACGCGATACTTGCGCGACAGCTTTCCGTCCAGATAATCCGACGCCGCCACCAATGCGAACAGTATCCCGCAAGGCAAAAGGGGATGGGCGCCGGACAGCGCCGCGGCGCAGAACATAAGGGAAAGCGGCACCCGCGACAGCGTCAGCGCATTGACCAATACCAGTTTCATTTTTTGCTCCTTTTGCGAATAAAATGAATATCAATTTTATTCATTCATCATTTTCCAAAAAAATAAGCGGCCGCGCTTATTCCTTTTGAAAACCCGTGACGCCCTTGATCATAAACTCCACAAGGTATTGCATCGCCTGCGGGGAGCGGCCGAGCCCGGCTTCGGTTTTGTGCGTATCCAGATAGATCAGCGCGTCGTAAAGGGCGAAGATATCCGAATCATCGATATCCAGCCGGAGCTTTCCCTCCGCCCGCCATTTTTTCAGCAATTCCCGGAAAAAATCGTATACAAAGCAGCCATCTTTCTCTTCTCTCGCCCGGTAGGTCTTTTCCAGTTCGCCGAGAACGTCCCGGTCGTACCATTCCCGCAGAACGGAATTCGCGTTGAGCGTATCGATCACGCGGGACACAAACGTCGTAGCGACGGTGACGGGGGATTCTTCCGGGTCGATGGACGCCATGACCGCCCTTTTGGCCTTGTCGTTCTCCTCAAAATAGATCTTCGCAAAAAGTTCTTCCTTTGAGCCGTAATAATTATAGAACGTCCCTACGCTTACGCCCGCCCGCCGCGTGATATCCGCAACGCCGATCTCCTTAAAGCGCTTGGACAGGAACAGTTCTCTTCCGGCTTCAAAAATGGCCGTTTTCTTATCCTGCAATTCGCCCGCTCCTATCTGCAATGAACGATTTATATATTCATTCATATCCTATTCCGATCCCTTCGGTTTGTCAAGCCGCAGGCTGCTTTTCGTATGCGCGGCCCGGCAGGCAAAAGGGCCGGACGCGCGGGGCTTTGTGCGCCTATGAAGCGTGTGAAGGAAAGCGCGCGCTCAAGCCTTGGGGCGTTCATTCCTGCCTGAACCGGTATTTCCCGTCATAAGGCTTTGCCTGCAAGACGCCCTTACGAAGCAGTATCAGCATGACGATACCCAAAGCGATCAGCAGGAGCGAGAGCATCTGCGATACCCGGATCCCGGGCAGAATATACAGGCTGTCGGTACGCAGGCCTTCGATCAAAAACCGGCCGGCGCCATACCCGATAAAATAGGCGGAAAGCAAAACGCCGTCCTTTCCCTTTTTGCGGCCGAGCAGAAGCACGACGCCCAGCAGCACAAAATTCCACAGGCTCTCGTAGAAAAACGTGGCCTGGTGCCATTCCCCGAGGTTTTCTATGTAAACGGCTACGGGAAAAAATTGCAGGGACGGATTGGTTATGAGATTCCCGAACGCCTCCTGGTTCACGAAATTTCCCCATCTGCCGATTGCCTGACCCAGGATGAGGCTTGGAACCGCCAAATCGAGCAGCGGGAGCAGCGGGAACTTTTTTGCCTTGCAGAAGACGGCGGCGGCGATGATGCCGCCGATGACGCCGCCATAGATGGCGAGGCCCCCCTGGTTGATCGCAAAAATCTTTAAGGGATCGCCGGCATAATTTTCCCACTCAAAAGCGACGTAATACAGCCTTGCCCCTACGACGGCCAAAGGCACCGCCAGCAATATAAAATCAAGGATCATATCGGGGTTCAGGCCTCTCCGCTTCGCCCGGTACATGGCAAGCAATACCCCCAGAAGCAAACCGGAGGCAATGATGATGCCATACCACGCGATATTGAACCCCTGTATCCCGAATATGTTTTGAAAAGCGAAGCGATTCATTTACATCCTCCATATGACGGCAATTCATTTCGTATTGAGCGGCGTTTCCGTACCCGCCGGCGCGGCCCGTCCGAAGGCCGCCCGCGCATTACACATGGAACCGCCGGAACAAACGGCACTTTATAAAATCGATGCCCAGCACGCAGGCCATAGCCGTGCACAGTATCGTCAGGATCACTTTCGCATCCAGCGCCGGAAGGATCAGCCCGGATGCGCCAAGCAAAGCAAAACCGGCGATCGTGACGATATTCACCGTCAATAGATACGGGCTGGGCATCGAGGACCAGAAGTGCTTCCTTTCCCTTACGGTCAGCATCCTGAACTGCGTGTTGAAAACCAGAGTCAGCAGCACCATGGTCTGCAATTCCCCGAAGGACAGATGGAACGTATGGAGCCCGATCCCTATCAAGAGCAGATCCTCCAGCGCAAACAGCAGGCCCAGGAAGAAGGAGGAGGCCGTAATATCCCGCAGGTTCCATTTATTTGGCGACAACGTGGATTTGACGCGGTCGGTCGCGACGGACATGGTCACAAAATCGTTGGCAAGGACCAGCAGCGACATTCCGAGAAGCGATATCAGCGTATCGTGCAGCCAGAAGAAGCCTGCTGTGAACAATACGACCACTTCGACAACCTTGGTGATTTTGTTGATCACCCAGGTAAGCATGCGCTGATAGGTTTTCCTGCTAACCGTGACCGCGTCGATGATCTCGCCCAATCCGGGCTGCGTAAGGATCATGCTTGCGGACGCCTTGGCGACATCCGTCGCCTCGCAAACGGCCGTCCCAAGCTCGGCCTGCCTGAGCGCTGGGGAGTCGTTCACGCCGTCCCCCGTCATGCCTACCATGTGCCCGCTTTCCTGGAGCAGCTTTACGATCCGGTATTTGTCCTCCGGGAGCACTTCCGCAAAGCCGTCGTTTTCCCGGATCAGCCTGAGCTGCTCCTCGTGGCCGAGGTCCCTGAGATCGGAAGCGCGCAGAATCCTTCCGCCGATTCCGACCTGATCCGCGATCTCCCGCGCAATTGCCGCGCTGTCCCCGGTGATCATGATGGGCCGGATCCCCAGAGCCCGGATCTCGGAAATCAGGCGGGCGGAGTCTTCCCGCGGCGGGTCGGCGATGGCCAATAGCCCCGCCAGACGGACGCGGCCGTCCTCTGACGCCGCTACCGCAAGGGTCCGGAAGCCTTTCTTTGAAAAAGCGTCCGCGGCGCCGTTTGCGGCTTCCATCGCCGAACTGTCCATCCCTTCGCAGAGAGCGAGGATGGTCGGAACGGCCCCTTTCATGACCCTGATCTCTTTTGCGCCGTCCGCGACGACCGCTTCCGTCCTTTTGGCCTCGGGGCTGAAGGGAACGTATCGGATCCGCTTTTGATAATCCGGCGCAGCGCCGGACGCTTTCGCATAAGCGATGGCCGCGGTATCGATCGGGTCCATGCCCTCTTCCCTGGACGCCCACGCGGCCAGCCGCGCGACTTCGTCCTTTCGGTTATTCCCGAATGCAACGCAATCGACGATCGACAGCTGGTTCCGGGTGATGGTGCCCGTTTTATCGAAGCAGAAAATGTCAATGGACGCCGCGTCCTCGATGCAATCCAGCTTGGTGACGAGGACGCCCTTTTTCGATAATTCCACTGCTCCCGCCGCCTGCACGATGGTCAGCACGGCGGGAAGCGCGACGGGTATGGCCCCGATCAGGAAGATCACGATAAAGGAAAGGATGAACAGAATGTCCTTATGCAGATAGACGGCGTAAGCCGAAACGATCGCGGAAGCCGCGATCCCCAGATACATCATGTATTTGACGATCGTGAGCATCAGCTCTTCCTGCTTGGATTTGGGCCCCGCGATCTTTACCAGCTCCGCCGTTTTCCCAAAGTATGTGCCGGCGCCGGTACGGACCGCCACGCACCTGGCCTCCCCGCGTTTTACGACGGAGCCGGAGTAAAGGATATCCGACGGCGCGGCGCTGACGGGCATCGACTCGCCGGTCAGCGCGGATTGATCCACCGAGAGCCCGCCGCTCAGGATGTACGCGTCCGCGGGAACCAGATCGCCGAGTCTGAGCGCGACGATGTCTCCCGGCACGATCTCTCGCGCGCTGAGCAACGCCCATTCCCCGTCGCGCAGGACCCTGGATTTGATTTCGAGCTTCTTTTTGAGCATTTCGACGGCGTTATGCGAATTTTGCGACTGCAGGCAGCCGATGACGGCATTGACCGTCAGAAGCGCGAAGATAATGACGCTCTCCAGATAATGCCCCAATACCAGCGTAAGCAGAATGGAAATTTCCAGAAGCCAGGGCATGGGGTCCCAGTACCGCTTGAGAAATTCCAGAAAAGGGTTCCGTTTGGCCTCCCGGATCTCATTGTAGCCGAATTGCCCAAGGCGTTCGCCCGCCGCTTCGGATGTGAGCCCGTTGTCGTCCGTCTCCAGCTGGCGCAGGACCTCCTGCGCGGGCATAGCTTTGTATTCGGATGCGCCGGCTATTTTCATGATCCCTCCCGAACGTGTTCCGTCAGACAGCGCCCGCCTTGCAGCAGTGCTCCATCATCATCGCCGCGGAGCCGACGGCTATGGTGTCTTCCTGAAAGAAACCGCCCCTGCTGAACAGGATCTGACCGGCGGAACGGTAGTTCCTGTAAAAAGCGTCGACGCATTCCCGGTAATATCCCTTCAGATTCATCATGAGCGGCCCGCTCAGTATGACCATATCCGGGTTGAGCAGGCGGACGAAATTGGAGAGCCCGATGCCGAAAACTCCGGCGCTTTCACGGATGATTTTTTGGACGGCGCCGGTTTCCCCAAGATTCTCCAATACTTCTTTATAATTTTCTTCATTCAGTTCGCGGACGCCAAGGCCCAATTCCGCGGCAATGGCGCGGATTACGGCGCCCAGCGCGGAAAAGCTTTCAATGCTGCCCCTGCGCCCGGCCTCCGGAAGCACGATCATGGCGCCAAATGCGTCTTCCTGATCGTTCATGGTCCGGATGATCCTCCCGTCCTTGATGACCGCCGACCGGATGCCCACCCCGCAGTGAATGTAGGCGACGCTTTGCTTGTCCTTCCCGATCCCAAACAGGTATTCCGCCAGCGCCGCGGCATTGGCGCCATTGTCGACAACGCAGGGGACGGACAGCCGCCCCTCGATGCTCGCTTTGAGCGGCACAATGCCCCAGCCCGGATTCGGGAACCCCTCCGGGTTCAGCATGGTCCCCTGCTCCCGGTCCAGAGGCCCCACCGTTCCTATGCCGACGCCCAGGATCTGATGCCTTTGCAGCCCTTCGTCCCGGAGCATCCGCTCAATCGAGGATAAAACGGCGCCGACGGTCCTTTCCGCGGAATACTGTTCGTTCAGGAAAAACAGATCCGTTTTCAAAACGGTCAGCTTCAGGTTGGTCAGAACGATTTTCACATACGTTCTGGACAGATCGACGCCGATCAGATACAAACCCCGATGGGCGGCGTCATAAGTCGCCGCCCTTCTCCCTCCCGTCGATTCCGCTTCGCCCAGAGGAACGATCAGGTTCCTTTCCTCCAGCGCCTTCATCGCCCGGTTCAGCGTCGTCAGCTTCAGACGCATGGCCGACTGCATCTCTTTCTTGGTAAGCGGGCCCTTTTTACAGAGCTCATACAATATGGCCAGCGTTCTGGAATCCAGGCCTTTTAGCTGCTCTGCCATAAGACACCGTGCTTTCCGCTTGTGTTCCCATACAGTATACAATCTTTTGACCATAATGGCAATAAGTATCGCGCAATATTCCCGAACCGGAAGCGATCGGACAAGCGCCGGGGCGCGGTTATTTTGCGCGCAGAGCGCAGAATCCCTGGTTCAGCCACTCCGTGGAGAGATCCATAGCGCCCCGGCAGGCGGCGGTGCCGTCAAGGGCGTTGAGCATCACAAAATCGTGTATGATCGCCTGAAAGCGTGCGGCTGTCACATTCACCCCGGCCGCCCTGAGCTTGCGGGCATAGGCTTCGCCCTCGTCCCGGAGCACGTCGGCCTCGCCGTTGATGATCAGCGCGTCCGGCAGGCAGCGGAGCTGCTCCACCGTGGCGCACAGCGGCGACGCGGTGATTTCGCAGCGCTGTTTTTTCGATGGGGCGTATTGGTCCCAGAACCACATCATGCCTTCCCGGTAGAGATAATAATCGGTAGCGAACTCGATGTAAGAGCCGGTGTTGAAATTCGCACTCGTAACGGGATAGTACAGAAGCTGCCGGTCAATCTTCAGGCCGCCCCGGTATTTGGTGAGAATCGTCATGACGGCGGCCATATTCCCGCCCACGCTGTCGCCCGCCACGGTAAGCGTATTCAGATTGATCCGCCAGTTCATTTTTGCCGTGATAGAGGGGAGCGCCTGCAGCACGCAATAGCACTGCTCGACCGCGGCAGGGTACTTCGCCTCCGGCGAGAGGCTGTATTCCGGGAACAGAACAACGGAATTGGTACGGGCCGCCAGCTCCCGTACGAGCTTTTCGTGCGTGCGCAGGTTGCCAAAGACCCACCCCGCCCCATGCATATAGTAAATGACATTCGGCGTTCCCACGGCGTTATCCGGCCAGATGCAATACAGGGGCACCACCCCGTATTTACCGGTATTCACCCGCACGGCGGAAACGGACGCCGGGCATTTGCGGACGGGGCTATCCTGCGCCTTGTTGAGCCTTTCCCGGCCCTGTTCGGGCGGCAGTTGAAAAATCAGGGGCGGTATGGCGTTTTGGTCGCTCACCTGTTCGGCGGCCTTCTCCAGTTGTACGCAGCGTCGCATAGGGATTTCCCTCCAATCGGCATACTCGATGCTGCTTTATACTATGTACAAACGAGCCGCGGGTTCGCCGGAACGGGCCTATATTCCCGACTCCTCCATAAAATGGGTATTGCAGCCGGCGTTCTATCGGTTTCATGCCGAACCGGATCCGTACTATCCCCGGGCACCGCCATCGGCGAGTGAAAGAACGACCGGACATATAAAAGCAAGGGTACAAGCAGGTTCCCTGCCCATACCCTTGCCGAAACAAAATGGAATGGCAAATCCCATCGGCGGCCTGAAAAACTACACTCTTTTGATAACGGCTTCCTCCAGGCCCTGCCGCAGAATGGACGCGGGCGTCTGCGCGGGCCAGCCGATGTCCACGTACGTAGTGGGCTTGATGGATTCGGGCAATTGCAGGAACCCGGCGAGCCTCTCGCTCACAACCGGCGTGAACGTCAGCCACACGCCGCCAAGGCCCAGCGCGTGGGCGGTAAGCACGATATTCTGCGCCGCCGCCCCGGCATCCAGAAGCCGGTTGCGAACGGGGTTGAACGGGTTGGCGCGGTACACGCGCTCATCCTGCAAGATAAGGATATGCACCGGGCCGCCCGGGATATCCCCGCCCTTAAAGAGGCCCGGCGCGTTCTTTTCACGTATGACCGCGTAACGGATGGATTGCAGGTTGCAGGAATGCGCCGCCCAGAGGCCGCTTGTGAGGATTTTATCGATCGCCTCGTCGCCGACCTCCTCCTCCGTCCAATGCCGCACGGAGCGGCGCTGTTCCACCACCTTTTCGTACACAGCGTATTCATCCGCCGTCAGCTTATGCGGGGCATATTCGCTCAAATCCACCTGCTCGCCCTTTTGCGCGCGGGCGGCAAAGCCAAGCACCCTTTCGGCCGTCTGGAAATCCGGCAATTCCTCGGAAAGCCCCCTCTGCCGCCAGAGCTCTACCAGATGCTTTACGATATCCGTCTGTGTCCCGCTGAGCTTTTTGCCCGCGAATATGGCGGAATACGTCTGAATTTCAAGGGTATGGTGCAGCCTTTCGCGGAACCGCGCCCGAAACTCGGTTTCATCCAGAGCAAGGTATTCTTTGTCCGTCAGGCTGAAGCTGCTGAGCACCTTCTCAATTTCTTTTTCGGAAAGCTTGGAAAAATCCACCTGATTCGGGTCTATGCGTTCTGCCATGTACATTCTCCCTTCCCATTTTTACCGTTTTTGTCTTTTTGAATGCGGCTTCCCGTGAAAAGGAGGCCGCAATGCCGCAATCCCAGGTCCTTCAGATGCTGAACTCAGCCTCGGCGGTCGTATCCTTTTCGTTGAGCACACGGTAAATCTCCCGCTCAAGATCGAGCAGCAACGGATGGCCATGCTCCCGCGGGCGGGGAAAATCTACGGTAAAGATTTCCCGGATATGCCCGGGCCGCGGCGAAAATACGACCACACGGTCGGCCAGGTAGACGGATTCCGTTACGTCGTGCGTCACAAACACGACGGTCTTTTTTTCTTTTTCCCACAGGGCCGTCACGTCGGACTGAAGCTGCAGGCGCGTCAGGTAATCCACGGCGCCAAAGGGCTCGTCCATGAGCAGCACCTTGGGGTCTGCCACCAGCGTACGCGCCAGGCCCGCGCGCTGACGCATGCCGCCCGAAAGCTGATGGGGGTATCTGTTTTCAAAGGTGTTGAGGCTGACGCTTCGGATAGCGTCCATGGCGCGCTCCCGTCTCTGCGCCTTGGGCACGCCCGCGATTTCCAGCCCGAACTCAATATTTTCAAGTACGGTACGCCACGGAAACAGGGACGAATCCTGAAATACCACCCCGATATCGCGCGAGGGCGCCTTGACCTGCTGATCGCCAACCCAGATCTCCCCGGAAGAGGGAAGCTGCAAGCCCGCAAGCAGTTCGAGCAGCGTGCTTTTCCCGCATCCGCTGGGGCCAAGCACGCAGACGAACTCGCCGTCTCCGATTTCCAGATTCACATCCGCGAGGGCACGTACTTCATGCTGGCCGGGATACACCTTGCTGAGGGCCTTTACGTGAATAGGAGGCATATTGCAACACGCTTTCCCTTTACCGCTTCGTCACTGCTGGGGAATAAACCGCTGATCCACAAACTTGCTTGCGTCGTACTTTTCTTTCTGGAAACCGAGCTGGATCTGAACATCCTGCGTATCGTTCAGGGTAGAGAGATCCACCTTCGGGTCGTTTGCCCAGATACCCAGCTCGGATTCGAGGGCGGTTTTCAGAACGGCGGCGTCAACCTGTACGTAATCCGCGCCGAAGGCAACCGTTTCATCCAGATGCTCCTTGGCGTACGTCCAGGATTTGAAGTAGGCGGCAATGATCTTTTTAAGGTCGTCGGGGTGTTCCGCGATAAACTTATCGCTCGCTACCAATACGCCCGTATTGAAGGTGGGCAGATATTCGTACCCTTTTGCAAGGAGCTTGCCCTCGCCCTTGGACTCGGCCAGCGCCACAAACGGCTGGTGGATGATGGTGGCCGCCACCTGCCCGTTCTGGAGGCTGGCGTATGCCTGCTGATAGACGCCGTTTGCAACGAGGGTTACGTCCTTATCCGGATCGAGGCCGTTCTTCTGGAGGATCACCCTGGTGTACGCTTCCAGCCCGCTGCCCGCGGCCGCAATGCCTACCACTTTGCCCTTCAGATCCGCGACAGAGTCGATGCCCTTGCCGCCCAGAAGATAGAACGCGCCCTTGGTACGGAACATGGAACCGACGATCTTGAACGGCGCGCCCTTGGCGGCGGCCGTGATAGCCTGGGAAGTATTGAGATCCGCAAAATCGATATCGCCGGAAATCAGGCCCGAGACCTTATCGTCAAGATTGACGGTTTCCACCTTGAGGCCGTTCTCGGCGAAGAAGCCCTTTTGGAAGCCGAGCGCGGTGCCAAGGCCCGTGTAGCTGATAAAAGGGGCAAACTTTACGGTGTAGCCGTCGCCTTCCGCGGGGGAAGCGCCGGGGTTCGCCGCAGCCTCGGGCGTGGCGGTCGCGGCCGCCTCAGTCGCCGCAGGGGCCGTGGTTGCCGCGGGGGCCGCGGCCGGGGCGCAGCCCGCAAGCAGGGTGAATGCGAATACCGCAGCAAGCGTGAGCGCCAATGTCTTTTTCATGCCTTTCATTTCTTTTCTCCTTATATAAAAATTTTTATTGGGAGCAATTTCAGCCGTTACGGGAATTGAAAAAGCTAACTTTTGTACTTCCAGCGCAAAACCACATGCTTCTCGATGAAATCGATCACCTGTATCACCAGTACGGACAGCAGCGTGACCAGTACGATCAACGCAAACAGCAGGGCGGTATCGTAAATCTGGGAGGCCTTTGTAAGGAGGTTCCCCAGGCCGTTTTTGGACGCGAGCATTTCCGAAAAGATGGCGCCCACAAACCCCGTGGCCGCGGCTACCCGCACGCCCGCGAATATGGTGGGCATAGCGGAAGGCAAAAGCACCTTCCAGGTAACCTGAAACGGGTTGGCCTCAAACACGCGCGCAACCTTCAGATGGCTGGAAGAAACCTGCTTGATGCCCGAAACGGTATTGTAGAAAACCGAAAAGAACCCAAACAGGAAGATGAGGATACCCTTGCTCAGGAGCGTGATGCCGAACCAGATGGTAAGAAGCGGTACCAGCGTCACCTTGGGGATGGCCATTAAGGCGGAAAAATAAGGCGCCAGGAATTCTTCCAGCCTGGGATGGGTGGCCACCAGCACCCCTATGCCGACGCCCAGAAGCACCGAGGCCGTGAAGCCCGCGGCGAATTCCTCAAGCGTTGTCCACAAGTGCTCATAGACCGTCCCGTCCGCAAACAGGTTCCACAGCTCCGTTACGAACTGTGTGGGGCTTGCCAGGTACAGGCTGCTGATCGCGCCCGTATCCACCGCAATCTGCATCCCCGTCAGCAGCACAACAAGCGGGATGAACTTGCTGATTTTGAACCAGAGGCCGCTGCGTTTCAATGGGCTTCCTCCCCCGGCTTCTCTGAAATGGGGAAATACACGCGGTCGCATATGTCGTCCCCGCGAAGCACGTTCCTGGTAATGCGCTGCGATTCCGTACCCGTAAACGCCTCATGCACCGTAGGGTCGTTCACATCGCAGTAGAACGGCGCAAACTCCTTAAACCAGGGATATTCCTCAAAGCGTTCGGACCAGCTCTCCGCGAAAGGGCACACGTATTTGCCGTATGCGGGATCCCAGCCCAGAAACGGGATATCCGTTACCTTGTAGAAGTTGGCGCCCACAGGCTCCAGCCCCAGGGACTCCGCCTTTTTGCGCAGCCTGCCTCCGCGTTCCCGCGCGCGGGACGCCACGGCCTCGCCCAAAAGCTTTTTGGCCTCTTCCCTGCCGAAATGCTCGTAAAGCACCTTGGCCACATGGAAATAGAGATCCGAAAACTGATCGCACGCCTTGCGGACCTCCGCCACCGCGTCTTCCCTGGAAATTGTTTCGCTCATCTGTTCCGCCTCCCTTCAGATGCTCCAAATATGCTACTTTATCTGCGCCGGAAGCTCCGCCTTTCCCGCCGCGATGGAGTCCAGAAGCGCGATATACTGCTCCCTGGTCAGCGGGGGCTTGTGCTTCGCCTTGATCTCACGCGCAAGCGACGCCTGTTCCCTCAGCAGCCGGTATACCGCAATAGCCATGATCTTTGCGGGGAGAACATACGCCTTATACGGGTCCTCCACGCGTACGCTCGCCGCGTGCGCCTCGCCGGAAAGGCCGCTGGTGTTGAATGAAAATACAGGCAGCACGTGGCTGAGATCGCCGAAGTCCGTTGAGAACGTCCCGCCCTCGCCAGGCTGGGTGACATGCACCTTCCCCTCGGGGAGGACCGACAGCGCCGCCTCCAGGAACGGCGAGGGCGCGTACTCGGGAACCAGCGGCAGGTACCCGGCGTTGTCCGTAATTTCCACCTTCGCGCCGATCGCATATGCGCCCGCCTCAAACGCGCGCGTCGCCTTCGCGTTGGCGTCGAGTATCGCGTGGAGATTCCGGGCGCGAACCAACAGCTCTACCACCGCTTCCCCCGGGATGACGTTGACCAGGCTCCCGCCCTTGGTGAGGATGGGATGCACGCGCACCGTATCCTCGTCCCGGAAGGTCTCGCGCTGGAACTGCAGCGCGGTAAGCCCCAGCGTGGCGGCGTTGAGCGCGTTGATTCCGGTTTGCGGGGAACCCGCGGCGTGGGATTCGCGGCCGATATACCGCACCAGCTTCGCGACGAAACCGTTGCAAGTGCCGCCGCCCACGATCGCGTCATAGCTCTTTTCGCCGATGGCGCTGTGATAACCCAGCGCGATATCGATATCCTCAAACGCGCCCAAGCGGATCAGCTCGCATTTACCGCCCAGATAGCCGAGCTTTCCTTCCTGCTTCAGCCCGTTCTTAAACTCGATCTGCCCGTATTCTTCGGAGGGCACCGCGAAAAAGGCAACGTTTCCGTCCAACGCCGCCTGCACCTCGGGGTCCCGCAGCGCAAGCGCCGCACCCACAAGGGCGGCAAGCTGGGCATGGTGCCCGCAGCAATGCGCCGCCCCCGTCTCCGGGTCCGCATTGGGATGCGCCGGGGATGTGACGGCGTCCAGCTCCCCGATTACGGATACGGTAGGCGCGCCTTCCCGCGGAGGGCGAAGATAGGCTTTTACGCCCGTAATGGCAAGCCCGGCCTGGGACTCCAGCCCAATTGAGCGAAAGAACTCCTCCACCTTTTGCGCTGTACGGAACTCCTTAAACCCAAGCTCGGGATGCCGGAATATATCCTCCGCGAAATCGATAATCGCGTCGGCTTGCTCATCGACGACCGATGCAATGCGCCGCTCAATGCTGTCCATGTCAGTCCTCCATTATTTCATACTAAACATATCGGTTTTATATGTTTCTTTTCGGGTCATTATAACGGCTTTCATTTCTGTTGTCAACACTGTATGAAAAATCATTTTCTTGTATTCATATATGATAATTTGATTTAAGACATGACAGGAGGATATTCTCAAGAATACGAAGGGCCTGGGGGTTCCGCCCCCAGGCCCTCGGTATGGGTTTTATATTGGGATAGGATATACCCTCTCCGGGGTCTGGGGGCGGAGCCCCCGGGTCTCCGTATCGTCCCCCGTAGCGTCCCCCGTTTCAGCTTAGCTGCCGCTGCACTTCCAAGGGCAGGACGCCTACAGGCGCGTGGTTGGGGTTCATGATCGCCCCGGCCTCGAGGTTCTTGCCGAAAGTCGCCCCGTCCATCACGGCGTGGTGGAGGTTCCGGGGAGCCACGGCGTCGCCCGCGTTGGCGCAGCCGATCCCCGCGGCGCGCAGCTCGTCGAGAAGCCCCGTGCGCGGCCGCACGTGGCAGGTGACGACGTCGTCCGCTTCCACGCGGGTCAGCCTGAACTGCTTATCCTGCAAGAGCGCGTACCCCTCCCCCGCCTCCACGACACAGGACGCCGTGATCACCTGCACGGGGTACTTGAAGGGCTTGGAATGCAGCGCCTCGGCGTCGCCCTGGGCAAAACGCCTGGCGGCCACGTACATGTGGATGACCTCCACGCCTGCGGCGAACTGGGCGTTTTCGGTCACGACCGTCACCTGCTTGCCGATGGAGGCCAAAAACTGCGCGGTGTCCGCGGCCGCGTAATGATCGCCCCAGAGCAGCACCTTTTCGCCCAGCTTGCGCGGCGTACGGCCGTTGTGCGGGTGGTGTTCGCAGTTGACCTTGGGGCAGGCCATGACGTCCTCGAAGGGGATCACGCGCTCCGCGCCCTTCACCATATCCGGTACGTAGCTTTCGGCCCCGGTGGCGTTGAGTACCATGCCGAAGCCGCGCAGCTCCTCGACGGAGGGCGCGTGATTGAGCGTAACGGTCACGTTGGGGAGCTTTTTGAGCTGCGCGCGCACCCAGTCCGCATACCACTTCATCTTTTCCTTGCCGGGGGTCAGGCAGCAGCCCAAAATCGCGCCACCCAGCTCCCCGCTCCTTTCAAAGAGCGTCACGTCGTGCCCGCGCAGCGCCGCATGGCGCGCGGCCTCCATGCCGGCAGGTCCCCCGCCCACGATCGCGAGGCGCACGGGCGCCTTGGCTGGCTGCATCTCCGCGAACGCCTGGTTGCCGCAGGCGGGGTTGATGGCGCAGCCGATCTCGTGCTTGGCCATGTGTGCCTCCTGCCAGCAGCCGGTAAGGCAGGAAATGCACTTGCGGATATCCTCGGTTTTGCCGTACTTCGCCTTGACGGGCCAGTACGGGTCCGCCAAAAGCTGGCGGGAAAGGCCCACCATATCGGTCTTGCCGTCGCGCAGCAGGGCTTCGCAGAAATCCGGGTCGCGCAGCACGTGGGTATTGAGCACCGGCACGCGGACTTCCTTTTTGACGGCCTCGGAGGCGTACATCGTCCAGCCCTCGGGGTAGTACATGGGCGAAAAACCCGAGCCGGGGCTCTCCTGCGTGCACTGGGAAAGGTCGATGGCTGCGACGCCCGCCTCCTCCAGCGCCTTGGCGACCAAAATGCTTTCGGAGAGCTCGCGTCCGCCCTCGATCCACTCGTCCGCCGAGTAGCGCACCAGCACGGGGAAATCCTTGCCGCATTTGCGCCGGATGGAGGAGACGATCTCCAGCACGAAGCGCATGCGGTTCTCAAAGCTGCCGCCGTAGCGGTCGGTCCTGCGGTTGAGGTAAGGGCTCATGAACTGGGAAATCAGGTAGCCGTGCGCCGCGTGCAGCTCCACCCCGTCGAACCCCGCCTGCCTGACGCGCCAGGCGGCATCCGAGAATTTGCCCACGAGATCAATGACGTCTTCGATAACCATCTGCTTGACGGCCTTGCCCTTGGCCTCCTCGTTCTCGTAAACGATCTCGCGGCTCTGGGACCAGGGCATGCGCATGACGACGTCGCTGGCCGAATACACCGGGTAGCGCGGCCACGCCGCCTGCCGGCCTGGGTGCTGGATCTGGATCATGGCTTTCGCGCCGTACTGGTGCATCGCCGCCGCGAGGCGGGTAAGGCCCGGGATGTGCTCGTCGCTGTCCGCCGCCATGCAGTTGACGGTGGGCTTGCCGGTAGGCTGGTCCGGCGTGGTGGCGCCGGTAATGATAAGCCCCGTGCCGCCCTTGGCGATCTGCCCGTAATGGTAGATATCCCGGTCGCTGACTTCGCCCGTGGCGTGGGACGCGCCGCTGTCGGTGGCGGCATGGAAGATGCGGTTGGGGACCACGATATTGCCGATCTCGATCGGCCGGAACAGATACTCGTACGCCATACGTTTCTCCTTTAGATAGAAGGTCTCAGCCGGCGGCCTCGGCCGTCAGCAGCAGTTCGAAATCCTCCCGCAGCTTGAGGTAGGATGCGGGAAGCGCGCCGGAGGGCGCGGACGCGATCAGCTTTTGGACGATTTCCCGCTTGCCCGCCGTGTTGACGGCAAGCGCGATGTGCCCGGCCTCCAGCGCGTCGGCGACGCCGATGGTGACGCCGCCCGTCAGCTTGACGGGGGGCTTGCCATCCGGAAAATATTTGTTGGCGGTCCGGGCGGTCAGCCCGGGCAGCGCGGCATAATGGCAGCGGGAATCCGCGCTTACGCCCGGCTCGTTAAGGGCCACATGGCCCGTAGGCCCCAGGCCGAAGAGCACGTAATCGATGCCGCCGCGGCTTTTCAAGTACGCCTCCACGCGCGCGCATTCGGCCTCGGGCCCGGCCATGCCGTCAAAGAGCGTGACTTCCCGAAACCGGGTATGGCCCAGGAAATGCGTGCGCAAAAAGTCCCCCATCGCGCCCGGGGTATCGCCGGGAAGCCCCGTCCATTCGTCCATGGCCACGAAACGCGCCTCTTGGAAGGACAGCCTGCCCGCCCGCTCCCGGCGGAGCAATTCCTCAAACGTTCCGATGGAGCTGTGGCCCGCCGCGATGCAAAGAAGGGCGTCCGGCTTCGTTCGGAGCAGGGCCTCGATCTCATCCGCCACATGCGCGGCCAGCGCCGCGCCGTCCGTAAAAATTTTCTGTATCATCGTCTCCCCTTACAGATACTGCCTGAGAAAACGGCAGCTTTGCTCGATGCCGCGCTGCACGTCCCCGATGCAGGACTCAAACGCCTTATCCTCCACCTCGATGCAGGCGCAGCCGTCGTAGCGGATATCGTTGAGCGCCGAGATGAGCGCGCCGAAATCCACCCCGCCCATGCCGGGCAGCTTGGGCGAATGCCATTGCAGCGGCGGCGCGAACACGCCGACCTCGTCCAGCTTTTCCTGATAGATCCTGATATCCTTGAAATGGACGTGGAAAATCTTATCCTTGAAAGCGTACACGGGCTTGACATAGTCCGCGTGCAGCAGATAGGGGTGCGAGGGGTCGTAGTTGAGGCCCAGGTTGGGGCTTTCGATCAGCCCGAACATCCTGCGCCAGATGGCCGGGGTGCTCGCCAGGTTGTTGCCGCCCGGCCACTCGTTCTCCGTGAAGTACATGGGGCAGTTCTCGATGCCGATCTTTACGCCCTTTTCCTCGGCAAATTTCACGATGGGCGTCCAGACTTCCTTGTAGAGCGCCAGGTTTTCCTCCACGGACTTGTTCTTATCCTTGCCGATAAAGGTGGTGACGAGGTTCACGCCCATCCTGGCCGAAGCCTCGATGAGCTTATAGATATGGCCGATCGCGACCTGCGCGGCTTCCTTATCCGGATCGAGCGGGTTGGGGTAGTACGCGAGCGAGGAGATTTCGATGCCGCGCTCGGCCGCATACCGTTTGTAGTAGAGGAGCTTTTCGTCGTCGCAGGAGAGAATGTCGATGTGCGTGACGCCCGCGTAGCGCCGCACCGCCTTGCCCTTGGGCCAGCAGCAGACCTCCACGCAGGCAAGCCCCAGCTTGGCGGCGTAATCGACGACCTCCTCGAACGTCCAGTCCGGCAAAATGGCGGACACCAGACCCAGCTTCATCATAGCGGTTCCTCCTTCACAATGTGTTCAAGTGCGAGGATTCAAGGTATCGGCGCTTCCAGCGCCGACGAAAATTTTATTGGTTTGGGGAAACTGCGTTTCCCCAAAGCCTTTCCTCTGGAAACTTCTTTCAAAAGACTGCGCTCAGCAGTTTCGCTTAAGAACGGTCGTCCCCAGGGGGTGCGGGGAGGGCAGAACCGAGCACCGCCTGTGGCGGGAAAAGCGAGGCGGAGGCCCAGTGAGCAAAGGCGCGCAAGGAAGCGGCCTGCCGCGACGCAGCGCAACCTTTGCGAACTGAGTTGTAAGCCCGCCCGCTATTAAATAAAATAATCCCTCGTCGCCGCCGCAGGCGGCGACAGACCGTCAATAAACCCATTCGGGTTTATTGACGGGTTCTTCTCATGCAGGTTCGCTCACCGCTCACCTGCATGCAAGGTGTCAAAACTGACGCGCATGTCGTCAGTTTTGACGTATTTATATTT
>Ga0255336_100995_pt1 | contig 27143 bp, 26 predicted proteins | sample MeOH1_35cm_T3_17_FD_189102 | JGI IMG/M metagenome (GOLD analysis project Ga0255336, IMG submission 189102) | Sandy soil microbial communities from University of British Columbia, Vancouver, Canada - MeOH1_35cm_T3_179 | ecosystem: Engineered > Artificial ecosystem > Sand microcosm > Unclassified ...
AGCTCTCGCTGTTTCGATCTCGTCGGCAGTCCAAGGCCCCATAAAAGCACTCCTGAACGACACTAATGCCACGAAATATAGGCTACGAAGATCTATTTTGTGTAACTGTTACTGGATTACAGTCCAGATCAATTGGTTCATTCAACGTTGGCCGATTATCCCGATAACCAGATTAATCACTAATTTCTGGCCCGCCACGTCCGCGCGATGCCGTGCGCTCTCGCGGTGGCTTATCTCGCTCGACCGCCTGGCCCGCCGCTTCGCGCAGTTGAGCCTTGAACTCGTTGCGCCGTTCCTGACGTTCTTCTGGCGTCAGGTCGGCGAAACGCCGGGATGCGGTGGCTGGCGTCGGCGCTCGCGGGTGTCCGGCAGTTGCTGCGTCGATGCCGGCGCGTTGCGCCCGGGCCTGCGCTACTTCGTTGACAAGCGCCGTCGCTCGCGCGGGGCCGCTGAGCTCAACGAGCGCGCGCCAGGCACGGTCATCCCGCTCGACTACGTGGCGGATCTCGCTGCGCATTCCCGGATCGAGCCGGTTCAGGCCGACACTCGCCCGCTTCAGCGCCGCGCGGTCCTTTGCGGGCACCGGCTTGCCTGCCCGGTTTGCGGCTGCCGCAGCGGAGAGGGCATCGGCATACTGCTCGACTGTACGATCGAGGGTCTTTTCGGCCCGTTGCGGTCGAGGTGCATTCGAGAATTCGACACGACGCCGGTTCAGCGTGTGCCGGTAGCCCAGTTCCGGCCGGCGATCACGCTCTGGCTGCAGTTCATGTTGCGCGCTGAACGATTTTTCGTCGGCACGCGACAGGCTGCGCATCAGCGCTGCGCCGTCCGCGAACTCATCCCGGCCGGCCGCTACAATCAGATTTTCCCTGTGCCGGGTCATCGCGACGTAGGCCAGCTCGGCATGCATGCTCTTCGTCGCCAGCACATATGCGCGATCGACTGTCACACCCTGGCTCTTGTGGACCGTGAGCGCGTAACCGTGATCGAAGTGGCCGTACTGCGCCGTATCGACCGCGAGCTGTCGGCCATCATCGAGCCGCACGTGCAGGACGGCGCCGGGCGCTTTCCTGTCAGGCATTTCGATCTGTTCGACCGTGCCCATCGTCCCGTTCTTGACCCGCATCACGTATTCGTTCTGCAGGAACATGATCCGCTCGCCGGCGGCGATCGCGATGTGTCGGTCCTCGGTCCGCACGGTTTGTTCGGCGCCCAGTTCGCCGGCAGCCCGTCGCAATTCGCGCACGCGCGCATTCAACGCCTCGCGCTGCTCGTTGGTGTGAGTCAGCAGCAGCTGGGTCTTGCCGGGACTGGCCCGGCGATCATCCTGCCACTGCGCAATCAGCTGTTCGCGCGCGTCGGCGACGGTCGAATACAGTTGTACGCCACCGCGGGCCGCGTACGCGGACACGGCCGTTGGCACATCGTGCCGGGCCAGCGCCGACGTTGCTTCGCGCTGCCAGGGCTCGTCCTGCCGCTTGATCTCGGTCAGGCTTTCGAGGCGGTTTGCTGCGGCCGCTTCGCGCGACACGGCGCGGAAAGCATCGCCGGCGTCGACCGCATGCAGCTGCCACGCATCGCCCACCAGGCGTACGCGCGCACCGGCTGCCTGCGCGTGGCCAAGCAGTTTTTCCATCTGCCGGGAGCCGACCATCCCGGCCTCGTCAATCACCAGAACCGTTTTTGCATCGAGCGTCACCGTGCCGCGCTCGATGCCCGAAAGCAGACTGTGCAGCGTCCGGCTGGCGATGCCGGCGTCACGCTGCATGTCGTCGGCCGTCTTGCCCTGCAGGGCTGCGCCGATCACGCGCACGCCGTCCGCCTCGAGCGCTTCGCGTGCGGCCGCGAGCACATAGCTCTTCCCAGTACCTGCTGCGCCGTTCACTACCACGAGGTGGCTGCTGCCAGCGAGCGCGACAAAAGCCGCATCCTGTCCTGTATTGAACTTTCGGGTTGCGCGAAGCGTTTCACGCACCGCGGCGTCGCCCACCGCGCTGTCGCCGGCGCGACCCATTGCGCGAGCACGATCGACCAGGCGCACCTCAATCGCACGCAGATCTGCCGACGTGAACCATTCACCGTTGCGACCGGAATCCTTCAGCGCGAGCAGTTCCTTCGAATTCATCAGCCGCGCGTACACCTGCCGGAACTGTTCGGCACCGTCGGTATTGCGAAAGACGAACTGCTCGACGTCGCGACGTGAGAAGGTGGATTGATTGATCGTCAGGGCGGCGACACCAATCGCCGGATTGATGAGCAGTCTCTGCCCATTGCGGTACGCGCGCTGGCGATTCTCTTCGAGCAATCCGGCCATCACACCACGTTCGCCCGCGTAGCGCGCGACGCCTACTTTCACGGACGGCTCCAGGTCGATACCCAGCGTCCGGTAGCTGCGATGGTCGATGCGGGCCTCGATGCCCGCCCGTGCCATAAAGTGATTGGCGGTGACCGCCCATTCTTCCCGCACATCACGAACAAACTGGCGACTGCTCAGATAGCGGTCCTTTCCGGCTCCGCCTTTTTCGGGCTCTTTGGCATTCCATCGCCTGAAGTATTGCGCTGGATCGCGGGCGATGCCGTCGTTCACCCGCTCCGTGAACATGATGTGCGCGTGCGGCTGTTCCAGTCCGTCGCTCGCTGCCGGATTGTGGATTGCCCAGGTGTACGCATGCCGCTCGCCGAGAGTGTGTTCAACGAACTCGCGCACGAGCGCGACGCGCTGTTCATCGTCCAGTTCGCGTGGAATCGAAACCTCAATTTCCGTGTACGGCCGCCCGTTTGCCCGCTCGTAGGTGTCCGCTGCCTGCCAGAAAATGCTCGCGTCGTGCGCGGCCCATGCTGGCATGTTGCCGCTCTCGGTCATCTTGAGGTCGCCACGCTCTTCGTACTTTCCACCGCGAGAAATGTAGGCGTAGTGATCCTCCCGCGCAATGTACTTTGCGTGTTCCCCTGCGGCGGCTTTCCCACCTGCTTTCACGCTCAAATGGTACGTTGGCATTGGCGGCTTGGCTTTCGTCTTATCATAAGCTGTTTCTATGCTAGCATAGAAACGCGGAAGCGCGCTTTGACTCGCTTTGCTCGCCAGATACTGCCGGGTCACGCCTCCCTAGTAGCTCGCTTTTGTGGTTTTCATAATCCGGAATGGCTTGCAGGAAGGGGGCCGAATGATCGGTCTGCGCCCTCGCTAGATGCAACGTGAATTTGATCCAGGAGAAAAATGATGGCAAAGGCCGAATGGCTCACGGAACACGTCCAGTACATCAAGGGTTTGAAGTCGCCCACCGCCACCCAATCGCTGCTGGTCGAACTGGCCGCGATTCCGAATCCGTCCGCACAGGAGTCCCGCCAGCTAGACAAGCTGGTCCGACTGGAGAAAATTAACCAGAAGGCTGACGCGATGAAGGCCGAAGCAGCCCGCATGCTGAGCGCGCGGCGCGAGGATCAGCGCAAGGCCCGCACGCGCGAACTGATCGAACTCGGCGGCATCGTCTCGATGGTTGATTTTCCGGTGGATCGCGGCACGCTGACCGGCGCGCTACTGTGGGCGCTCGATCAGTTCAAGACTGAGGATGAATTGCAGCGCACGCTCAAGAAACGTGGCGATGCTTTCATCGCTGAGCGCGAAAATGAGAAGAAGGCAGAGTCGCAGGCCAGCGCGGAAAGAGCTGCTGCGGAGCAAACCCCGGCGTAGTGTGCGGGTGCCCAGCCGGATCGTGCCTGCGCTGCGCTCCGGGTCGGCGCTCTCCCCGCACCAGTCGGCGCGGGTCCCCGTGCGCCTCGATCCGGGCGCGCAGGCGCGCGCGATATCGCAGCGGTCTGCGTGGCTTCGGGCTTGCAGGAAAATAAAAAGCGCGTCGTGGGGAACGACGCGCCGGAGGCCTAAAAAGGGATTCTGGAAAATGAGCCGGTATCGATCAGCGCCCCGGTACAGCTTCTTCCGGGGCGCGGCGCTCGGCTCGCTTAGGCGGCTTCTTCCTCCTCCTCGTCTTCGTCGTCATCCCATACGACCGGCGTTTCCCGGCTCACCAGCACCTCGGGCAACCAGCGTGCATCGGCCAGCAACCGTTCGGCCGTCTCTGCCGCTGCGTCTTTCTTCAATTTCTCCAGTGGTGCCGCCGCTTCGGGGGAGAGCGCTTGCGCTACCACGTCAACGATACGTGCTTTCGAAACGTGGTTCAGATAGCTCGTTCGCGTCGGCGTCCAGTACTGCGTCATATCGACGTTCAGCAGATTCATCAGCACGTTCACCGGGTGTGCGCCATCCGATTCGCTCACGCCGTTGACGGTCGCGGCCACGCAGAATGCGAACAGATTGCTCAGCACGTCTTCGCTCTGCGCCATCAACCAGGGCAGCACATCGCTGAAACGCTTCGGCAGAAGCGCGGCCCACTTTTCGCGCTCGGCCGAAATCTCTTTCCATGCGGCGCTGGCTTCCATGTCGTCCGCTGTCTGCAACAGGCGGTTGTGAGAGCACGTGGCCCGCACGTCGGCGGCATGCTGGTCGTAGACGCAGACATAGCGGTCATCGAACACAACCGGGATCAGGCGGTGCATCAGTACCGCCAGTGCGGCCACCGGGTTTCGTGCAAGTTCGATCTGGACGGCGGCGGTACGGTGTGCCGTCAATCGCCTGCTGAGGTCTTTGCCGTGCAGCGGCTTTTCTGCTGGCGCTGGCAGTTCGTCAGCACCCGTCACACCTTCGCGGTTCACGCTGGCCCGGTCCTCGGGTTTGACCAGTCCGCGCTCGATCACGGCCTTGCCGTCATGGTCGAGCGTCACGAATGCACCGGCACGCGCCTTCTGGTCGTCGCTCCAGATTTCGAGGCGTTCAGCAAAGTCGTCCAGCGCCTGGGAAGCGGCGTCCGCTGCGGTTTCCAGTGCGTCGCGGCGGGCGTCGTCCTCGGCTTCGTCTTCGGCGTCGTAGTACGCGTTCAGTTCCGCTGCGGCCTGTTCGCTCGCCTTCTTCAGCGCGCGAAGCTCGGTCTTTTCCTTCTTCGTGTACTCGCGCGACGCCGACGGCGACCGGCCAAAGCGGGCCATTTCGCCAAAGTCACGGCGCACGCGTGTTTCCACCCAACTCCAGCCCTTATGTTGACGATGTGGTTGTCACCCCGCCGAGGTGTTTCGCGCCTTACCGGTCACTACTTGAGTCCGACTACCTTGTTGCTTGCTGTTCTATGCAATTCGGAAAGCTCGCGTTCCCTGCGATCGAGAAGCGACCGTGTTTCCTTCCATGCCACGTAGTAGTGGTCAACCAATGCTGCCAGCTTGGCAAGCTGGTCGTGCAATGTAGCGTTCTCTCCACGCAGCGACATGTCGTTTCCGTTTGTGCTGCGACGGGAGGATATCTGTCGACGCTGCAATTTCGCGAGGTCATACAGCAGATCCCGATGATAACGATAGAAAGTGTTTCGAGAAACTTTGGCAAGCTCACAAAGTGCAGTGACCGTTGGTGTCTGAATTTCTCCAGCGGCTTGACGCCGTGCAAGTTCATGCAGAGCGAGTCTCAGTCTCTCGTGTGTGCGCTGACCGGTAAGAATATCGATCGTAGTGCCGTTCACGGATCCTCCTTCTGGCCATTGATGGCCGCTATGATCGCGCGTGCCTCGTTGATACGTTGACGCACGATACGCAGCGTCTGAGCGGGTAGTGCCGGCTCGTTGAGCAGCTCCTCGTTCCGGGCGAGCTGCCACGCCCAATACGGACGATGTTGAGCCGAAACGGAAAAGTTACGGCAGCGCGCACAGGTTGATGGCTCGCGACGTGCCGGGTTCGGCCCCATCGCGTTGCCCAGACAGGCGCTATGCTCTTGCCGGTAGACGCAGAAGCCCCAGTCGCACACGCCCAGAACAAGACCCGCGTCCACCAGCATGCGTGCGTAGCTTTTAATGTCCTGCTTCAGCGTAGCACCGCTGAACTGTGGTCGTTTGGCGACGATCTCGGCGCCGGCCAATCCGCCAAGCGTGGGCGACGAAAGCATGTGCTCCCATGCGTTGACAGACTGATCAAGAATCGTCGAGTTGATCTCGGCATTGAGCTTGTAGTCGTTACCAGCATAACTGGTATCGGTAACCGTTCGCTCCCTATGGCCGAGTTGCTGTGCAAGCGCATAAAGGGCAGAACGGTCGCGTAGTGCAACGAAACGGGAAAAGGTCTTTCGCCCCTGGTGAGTGGTCAGCCTCCATGGAATGCCTTCATGTTCGGGCAACTGTAACCAGTTTGCGAACCGCATCAGGAGATGACAGATGCGCGCGCTGTCAGGAATGACCAGTCTTCCCGGGTAATCGTGTTGCCACTCGGTTATGCCACACTCCTGCCTGCGTAGCCAGAGATCCCTGCGCCCGGATCGCTGTCGATGCGGAGCGGACAGCGCTTCAAGTATTTCGATCGCCCGTAAGGCTATCGGAGGTGCGATCCACTCATGTCGTCGTCCATGATATTGGGCTTCACGCTTGAATATGGAACCAGCGATAACCGCAACTGCTTCGCCGTCGGCTGCATGGCCGGGTTTGCCTTCCGCGCACCCCACCTGAAGATGCAGAATTTCACTTGAGCGCAAACCTACGAGATATGAAATAACTACGAAGCACGCCGCGTAAAGCATGTCGATCTGCAACGCAAGGTCGATTGTCGACCGCAAGGGACGCGTTGCGCGATCGGAAACGTTTGCCTGCCATTTCAGCAACTCGAGTGTCGCACGTCTGGATACAGACTCCGGGCGAAGGTTCTCGCGCTGAGACACGGCCGCAGATTTAGCATAAATATCACGGGCGCAAAGAATCTGCGGTGCGTGCCCGAGCCACTCAATGGCCCCCTGGACGAGTGGAATGGCGACATGCTCGGGCGTGTATGGCAATCGACGTCGATCAGGCTCGTAGACCTTGGCGACATCACCAGCGCTTTGACCAGGAAAAGGGCAGACCTGCAATGTATCGCCGAGTTCGCGGCGAAAACGATACATGTAGTCGAACAGATACAGATACTTCTGTACGGTGGTTGGCGCGATCAGTCTGTCATTCGCGCCTCGACGCTCGCTGAGCGTGCGCTGGTACCGCATGAGTGCAGACGCGTCGAGGTCCGCAAAGCGGGAGAAACCCTCCTGATCCATCCACCGGATCAGCGTCCGAAGGTACATAAAGTAGCCCGCCACCGTACCGGTGCGCTGTGGTGCACCTGTGCTGATCGAGCGCGTGCGAATGAGAGCGACCAGTTGTCTGGAAGACTCAAGCAAGGTTGCGTACCGTTCGTCGGTGAACCGTCTCCCTTCGGATAACGAAAAATCCCAGCGGAGGCATACGGGGTTGCTCTCTTCAAATACACTGGTCGGCGTCATACGCCAGACCGTGTCGGTCCAGTTGCATCCTTCGTCCAGAAACCAGATGCGATCGGGGGGGCGAACGCTCGCAGACAGTTCACGTGCGGCGCGACTGGTGCGTGTGGCGTTCATCTCAGTTCTGGCAATGGGGGCAAGCCAGGTAACATGCATTCGCCAGCCGAAAGCTGCCGGGAACTGAAACGCGTGAGGATATCTTCTTCGAGTACACGAAGCTGCGGGGCGTAGACAACGCTCCATCGAGCAGGATGGAGGGCCGCTGCAGCCTCACGCAGATGATTTCGAGCCTGCAGCAGACGGGCAATGCTGACCGGATCCGGAGAAATGATCGCATTGGGACACGTGAAGCACCCCATAAAATTGGTGCAAAGCTCGCCGCGGCGCGTACCCGGCGCCACGCCGGCGAGCGGGTCGCTACATCCGAAACCGAAAAATGAGACCGCTTCTGCAGCAGTATATTGAAGCGAATCGTTATCCTTAACTCTAGTCACCTGCACGGTATTGGATAGAGAAGCCGGCTTGATGACATGACCGAGGAAGGCGGCCTGCAGTGTAGCAATCGTCTTCCGGTGCATGGCGCTAACCTCCGGGCTATCGACATACCGTATGGTAGTCGAGATGTGGGCATGGTTTGCGACGGCGCGCACTGCCCAGATATCGCCACCGCTTCGATAGTAACTGGAGAGAACGCTGGGACGAATTGCGGCGACGTTGAATCGCGGCAACGAATGCCGGGCGCAGAAGCGCTTCACGGCGTACTCGATCGATGACGCCGTGAGTGCCGTGACTGCCGATTCACCCTTGTCCTTGAATAGAAACAGCCGGTCTCTCAGTTCGACAGGTGCCATGGGGCGTATCCTCGCACTCCACGCGATAATATCGCGTACGAGCGATGGCGGTTCAAACGGTGCGTCGTCGCTGAACGTTCTGCGTTGGACGTGAGCGGTACGTCGTTTGCACCATACGAGTGCTCGTCTTCCGTCCAGAAGCGGAAGGGCGTGCAGGCAGTCACACTCAAGCTCAGCAATCGGTACCGGATTGCCCGCTGTATGAATCAAAATCGCAATGTAATAAGGCAGTAGTGATTCCGAGCGCGGGTAGAGCAACGGCTCGACAGCGTGCTGCCCACCGAATCGGGATAGTGCCGTCAGAACACGATATTGTCCGGAGCGTCTTAGCTCAATGTCGGTGGGGATGATCCCGCCCAGACGTTGTTCAATGTATGCAAGCAGATCTGCGAGGCTCTCCAGGGAGCCAGTGCAGCTGACACTTTGCTTCCTGGCATGATCCCGAGCCTCGCGCAATTGCGCGATGTCTGTCTCGCATGCCTTCAGAATGTCGCGCAATTGTTGTGCAGATATCTTGTGAATCGGCTTGCAATCGCGGTCCCTCCAAGGGAACGGGCTGAAGGGAAAATCGATGTCACCCAGTATCCCGGGACGACACCTGATCAACCAGCGCAGCAGTTTGCAAAGTACAACATAAGGGCCGGCCCGGCTCCGCTGGCTAAGAGGTTTGCCATCGAGCCGGCATCGTTTGTTAAGCCATTCGATGTACCTTGTGAGTAGCGCACTGTCCACATCGTGTACGTCCAGGTTTAATCCGGACGTCTTGACAAAAAGGTCGAATATTTGAAACTCGGACCACGCCGATTTGATGCTATCGGCCGAACGCACGCCGTAGTGACTCCAGAACGCGTCGGCCAGCGCAACCCGCAAGTTCTCGGCCAGATGGAGGGAATGGAAATCTATGACGGTGTGGCGGACCTTACGCGGCGAGTCTGGAGAAGCCACCGCAGACAAATCTGGCAGTGGGCGCGGCATGGCCTTACGTCTGGAGTTCAAGACGCCTCCTCGTCAGATATCAGGGTCTCGAGTACGACATTAATTTCGCAGCCGTCGATCGATATCGTGCGTAGATATCGATCCGTTGTCGAAATGCGCTCGTGCCCCATCAGTATTTTTACGACAAGCAAGGGATCGATTGCGGCGCCATTGCGCGCGATTTGCTGGAGACGGGCCAACAACATGCAGGCGAATGTCGCACGTAGCTGGTGGGTTGTTGCCTCAAATCCGCAGTCATGGCCTGTTCGCGCGATGACCTTCTGATAGGTGTTTTTGCACGCAGGTGTTCCACGCCCGTTGACGAATAGTTCCCGGTTGGCGGGCGCGCGGCCGAGCCTTCTTGCGCGATTGATCCAGGCGGTCCGGTGGCGCGAGAGATAGACGGCCGTCTCGCCGATCAGGCTTGAAGGCGCTATGACATACCCGGGTTTCCGGCCCTTGCGTACGACATTGATGACGTGGCGGGATATTCCCGGAATCAACCGTTCTGGAATCTGGCTCCGTTCGAGCCTCAGTAGCTCGCTGACGCGAAGGCCGGTATAGATCTGCCATCTGGCCATCAGATCGTATGGTGGTGGCAGTTTCGAAAGGAGTTCGCGTACCTCGGCGGAGGTCAGCGGCCGCGGCAATGCTTCAAACTGGCGCAGCATGAAGACGCTGTCGTCACTTGACGGTTGGCGGCTCCGTCTAGTTGGATGCCCATGTGTTGCTGTCGTGTAATCGGACGATCGGCCGGCCAAGTCCGATGCAGCAAGCCATCGTTTACGGACGGCCCATTGGTAGAAACGCAGGATGCCGCGGACCCGATGATTGATCGTCGCTACCCGGTAAGGCCGCCCCGTGTGTCCGCTCCGCTGCAAGACCATCCGGTTGCGATAGGCGATGAGGTCGGATGCAGAGGCTTCGTTCCATGCTGTGCCATTCTGCTCGAGCGTCTCAAACCAGTCATAGAGTATCTCGGTATAGGTCCGCAACGTATCGACCGTATGCGCACGCTGGACAAAGTGTTCGTGCAGAAACGCCACTGCCGGCTCGATCAGGTCCAGTTCTGCGGTGAACAAAAGCGGGAAACCTGCCGGACGCGGCTCCTTGAGAACAATGGTTGGCGCAAGGACTGCCGCCTCGCGTAACTGCTCGGCTATCTCGAGCGCGTCTGGCAACGTGGATTTACGGATAATCTGTACCATCCGGCGGTACCTCATCGCGTAACCGTCGGACCGCGCCGACGAATGACAGGCCGAGGATATGCATGGCGAGGTCGATGGCTCCGCCGCCGCCCGTACGGGCACGCGTGTCATACCATTGCACGCCTGTCGTGATGATCTCGAATTCGCCGCGTGTCGTTCGTACATGCCACCGCCTGCTTCCCGTGTTCTTGAGCGGCGTGTACGACGGATCAGCCTTCGCAACGATAGCGAGGCGACCCAGCGCCTTCGAAGCAGGGATTTGACGAAGCTGCGCCAATACGACCGTATCGAATGAACGACGCAAGGCCATGATCCGCCCCCACACAGGTGGGAAAAACCGCGGCGGGCTGCTCGCATCCAAGATGCTGGGGCTACTCGCCCACCCATCAGTTTAGGTGCCGTCGAAGCAAAGACAACAATGTTGACAACTGCGAATGCAACCTAACAGCCCTCGTCGCTCAAGGTCTGCGCGACAGAAACCAGCTTTTCCGCGACCAGGCGGTGCAGCAGTTCTGCGTCGGTCACATACCCGGCATTTTGCTCGTCGCTAAAGAGGTCCCGGCGAACGTGACCGCCTGCCGCCTCATACGCGTCGAGCGTGACGAACGCAACCAGGTTGCTGTCGGACACATCGATCTCGCTGTTTGTGATCGCGTCGCGCAGCTGCGCCGGGTTGCGTTGCCACGCCTGGGCGGCGTCAAACCACAGGCGTTATCAAGAGCAAGAGGTTATGCCGAGTATGGCGGGTCACCCGCCGGCTGCCATGAGTGATCCCCTGTAATCGCTCGGTATAACAATAATCCCTTCGTCATCAGCCGAAAGGGGTCAACATGACAGTCCGCTCATATGCTTCGTCGGATGCGACGCCCGCGCGTCGCGTGACGACCGATAGCGCTGTTCTTCTGGCCGAGTATCTCAAGACTCAAATCAGCTTTTCTTCCTTCGAAACCCGCGCCAGCGCTGCTCGTCATTTTCTCTACTGGCTGCAGCGACATCGCCTTCCACTCAGTCAAGTGGATGCCGCCGTCGTTGACCGCTTTGCTTGCCATCGATGTCAGTGCATGGGGCATGGTGGCGTGTGCTATAGCCCAAGAGAGCTTCAGCGACCTAGGTACATGACGAATGTTCGTCGGTTCGTCAGCTTCCTCGAAGATCGCGGTACGATTCGCATTCCCGATGACCTTGATCCAATCATCCTCCAGCTCCCAGTCTACGGGAATCATCTCGTTGCCTTGGGATACAGCTGTGGAACCAGAAGCATGCTCTCGTCCGGAGCTGAGCACTTCGTCCATTGGCTTCGATTGTCGCGAATTCCGGCGCGGGATGTAGACAATTGTGATATCGAACGCTTTGCGAAGCACAACTGTCGTTGTTTTCTCTGTCGGAAGCACGGGACACTGACTAATTCAGGCGCGACTCGACGACGCCGTGCGGGAGTGACATTCCTTCAATATCTGCGTGGCTGCAATCTGTTGCCTCAAGGCAGTGTCACTGAAGAAGATTCGCGTCTTGTCGCTTTTCGATCTTGGCTTATCCACCAGTGTGGGGTCACTGCGCAGACCGCTGTGCGCTATCTGGCCGAGGCAGCGCGTTGGCTGTCCGATCTTTCCCCGGACCCTGGAACTTACGACGCCATCACGATTCGCAGTATCGTGCTGCATCAACCTTCAAGTCGATCTCACAAGTCGGTGCAGCTGACTGCGACAGTGTTGCGGACCTATCTCCGGTACCTCGTGGCCAACGACGCGTGCCGTCCCGAACTTGTGTATGCCGTCCCTTGCGCACGACGACCACGTAATGCCGCTCTCCCGCGGTTCCTCAGCCCACCAATCATCGAGCGGATCATCGCATCCTGCGATCTAAACACGCCAGTGGGCCTGCGGGATCGCGCGATCATGCTCCTCTTGGCGCGACTCGGGCTGCGAGCTGGAGATGTTTGCCAACTTCGACTGGCAGACATTGATTGGAGGAATGGGCGTCTGCGCGTCGGCGGTAAGAACCGCAGGGTGTCACACTTGCCGTTGCCGCAAGATGCAGGTGACGCACTGTTGGCCTATATCGAGCATGCTCGCCCGCCCGCACGTGACGATCACATGTTCCTACGTGTTCACGCACCGTTCAGGTCCTTGAAGCCATCGACGATCGCTTGCCTCGTCGCAAAGGCGCGCACACGAGCCGGTGTTGAAGGTGTCCCGACAGGATCGCATGTGTTTCGCCATTCGCTGGCAACTTCCATGGTGAGAGCTGGCTGCAGCCTGGAGCAGGTGGGTGCAATCCTTCGTCACCGCTCGCCCGACACGACGGCGATCTATGCCAAGACCGATATCGACATGCTTATGCGTGTTGCTCAGCCATGGCCAGGAGACTCATCATGCTGAGTGACGACGTCAAGCGTTACGTTGCCATGCAACGTGGTTTCGGCCTTAAGTTTGATGCGCCGTACCGGATTTTGCTGCAGTTCGCCCGCTACGCTGAGGAGCACGGTGATCAATATATCCTGACCCAACGGGTCTTCGATTGGTGCCGGATTGCCTCCACACCAACCCAGGCAAGTACCTTCTTCAATGCCATCAGACGCTTGTGTGTCTTTCTCCATGTCGAAGACACACGTCATGAGCTTCTTCCGGTCGGGGCGTTCGGACCCAGTCAACTGCCACGCCCGACGCCGCACCTGCTTGATTCTCATCACGTCCGCGCCATCATGGAGGCCGCACTCGAACTGTCGCCCAAAGATTCGATCAGGCCGCACACATACCATCATTTGTTCGGCCTCCTGGCAGCCACCGGTTTGCGCATATCCGAGGCCTTGGCGCTCAAGTGCAGCGACCTCAACGAGGAAGGCCTTGTCGTTCGCGGCGGCAAGTTCGGCAAGAGTCGACTCCTCCCGATACATCTCACGACACGGCTGGCACTGGGCCGCTACCTTGCTATTCGCAACAAATGCGCCGCCGATGTTGACGATCTATTTGTGGTCACGACCGGCCGCTCTCCAGATAAATCCACAGTTTGTCGCGTATTTGTCCAGCTAGTCCGAGAGTTAGAGTTGCGCCCACCCAGTCCGACGCGAGGGCTTCGCCTTCATGACCTACGGCATACCTTTGCAGTACGTTCGCTGGAATCCTGTGTGCATGATCGACACGTGGTCGCCAACCACATGCTGGCACTCAGCACCTACCTCGGGCATGTCAACGTCACAAGCACCTACTGGTATCTAGAAGCGACGCCGGTTCTGCTGAACCACATCGCTGAGGCAAGCGAGCATTTATTCTTGGGAGAGATGTCATGACAACTCTGGCACCGCACCTTACCGCGTTCTTGCGGGAGCACCTGCCGCGCGAGCGGAATGCCAGTCCGCATACCGTCGCAACCTATGCCCACTGCTTCTCACTGCTGGTTCGGTTTGCGGCCAATCGGCTCCGCCGCCGTCCGAGTGAGCTTTGCGTTGAAGACCTTTCTCCGGATCTCGTGCGCAAGTTCCTCGACGACATAGAGATTGGTCGCGGCAACTGCGCCCGTACACGCAACGCTCGGCTTGCTGCGATCCGGGCTTTCTTTCGCTATCTTGAGTATCAAGTTCCAACTTGTCTCGACCAGGTAATGCGCATCCGGGCGTTGCCTCAGAAGCGGACGGATATCGCACTGATCGATTACCTGACCCGAGAAGAGATCGAGGCGTTATTGGCCGCACCGCGCACTGACACCATCAGCGGCACGCGTGATCGAGCAATGTTGCATCTTACGTATGCAGCGGGTCTGAGGGTTTCGGAGTTGCTGTCGCTGCGCACTGACGATTTTCCAAATCGATCGTTCGCTACGGTGCGGATTCTCGGCAAAGGTCGCCGTGAACGTGTACTACCGCTGTGGCGCGAAACCCAGACTGTCCTGCGAGCGTGGATTGCGGTTCGCCCCACGGCGCCGACTCCTGAGTTGTTTCTCAACCGCAACGGGAGACCAATGTCCCGGGATGGCTTCGCTCATCGGCTTGCGCAGCACGTGGCAGTCGCCGCTCAGACGCATGCTTCGCTACTGGACAAGCACGTGACGCCACACGTTCTACGACACAGCTGTGCGATGCATACGCTCGCTGCCACAGGTGACATCAGGAAGGTAGCGTTGTGGCTCGGACACGCCAGCATCTCGACCACTGAGGCCTACTTGCGCGTGGATCCGGCGGAGAAGCTTGCAGTGCTGAGCGCGCAAATGTCGCCCTCCATCAAGCCTGGAAAGTTTCGCCCCCCATCTGACAAACTCATCGCGATGCTCAGCGAAGTTCGCAATGGTACATAGGGAGGAAATGCGTCATGCTGCACTTGGTTATGCCGAGAAATTTCGGGCGATCACTCAGGCCAACCGGCCGACAGCCCGCCATACTCGGCATAACCTCTTGCTCTTGATAACGCGTGTTGTACTAACCCGCTGACGCGGGAGGGGGAGGTGGACACAGGTCTATGGCTGACGTTTCATGAAGAGGGTTGTCTGACGCTGAAACCCAGCGAGGTGGTGAGCGGTGTCGCCAGGAGCAGTATGTGAACGCCCGGTTGGGCATTCCACCCACTGTTTCCAGGAGGCTCGCCATGACGCCGCTGCGCCAACGCATGCTGCATGACATGCAGATCCGCTAATACGGAGGATTTTGTAATGTGAAGGAAACCCCGCTACGCGCTGTCGACGCCAGGCAGAATGCTTCTCTCCTTCACATTACGATATGACGTCTCAAAGCGAATCAAGCCAATCCAATAACGAAGCGGACCGCTTCCAGCGAGGGGGTGGCCTGATCCCGGAAGGCGCATCGAACCGTTGAAGTGCGTCGCGCATCGTTTGCATGTTAGCGCGGGCATACAGATTGGTTGTATCGAGGCTCGAATGTCCAAGCCAACTTCTGATGACCGTAACATCAACCTTTGAAGCCACCAGATGGACGGCCGTTGTGTGTCTCCATACATGTGGCGTGATGCGTTTTGACGATAAGGAAGGAAGCTGTTGAGACGCATCCTGGACATATTGGCGCATTTTGAACCTTACGCCGGAAGCGCTCAGTGGGGTGCCGTAGCGATTGACAAAGAGACGCTGATCTGCAGCACGCGGTTGGCGTTTCAACAGAGCCAGGAGTAGCGCCGCTGTTTCGGGCCACAACGGGCAGATCCGTTCCTTTTTGCCTTTCCCCACGAGTCTCGCCTGGCAAGGTGCATCGAACCGTATGTCCTGCGGGCAAATATCCAGAGCTTCCTGGATGCGCGCGCCTGTATTGTAAAGAAAGGACAGCAGAGCGTGATCACGCTGCCCCTCCACGGTACTGCGGTCTGGCTGGGCAAGAATACCCGCTACTTCGTCTGATTCCAGATAGCAGATCAGACGTCGTTGCATGCGCTTGCTCGGAATGGCGAGTACTTCCGCGCACTGGGCAAGCGCCGAAGGCTCTTGCGCTTGCACAAAACGGAAAAAACTTTTTATCGCTGCGAGACGGCAGTTGCGTGTGCCGATGGAAACGTGCCGCTCAACTTCAGTATGCTGGAGGAAGGCACAGATCTCAGTAGCGGTGATTTGCGCCAGGGTCAGGCGTGCGATCGGCCGCTTTTGGCGTTCAGAGGTGAAACGAAGAAATAAGCGCCATGTATCTCGATAAGACCAGACGGTGTGAGCAGAGACGTTGCGCTGCTGCACGAGCCAGTTCTCGAAGAAGGCGTGTAACAGTTGAACAAACGATGCGGTCATTCGCATGATTCACCTCTAACCGATTCACCGAGGTTGTGCGCGCCGAAGACCTCGAAACGTTCGGACGCTTGCTGCAGCAACTCTGGCGTCGTGGTGAGATAGACGAGGGTCGACTTGATACTGGCGTGCCCAAGATATGTCGCCAGGTAAGGCAGATGCACCTGGGGATTAATTCCGTCGCGATACCAGGCGGTCATCCGATTCACCGCCATGGCATGACGAAGATCATGGACGCGAGGACCTGCACGACCTGGCAAGGGCTTCAGCCCGGAATCCCGGATTACCTGGACGAGCAGCTTGCTGACTCTGATCTGGGAGTAGCCTCGGGATGTCTGTATGTTCCAGAACAGGGCCGAGCCGCCATCGGCGGGGGCGCCGGCTAGCAGGCGGGCATGGAGATAGCCGCTCAGCGCAGTCATGACCGTTGTGGTAACCGGCAACTGGCGCGACTTGAAGAATTTCGTGTCGCGCACTGAGATGGAGGCGGTTTCCAAATCAATGTCTTGCACCTTCAGACGGACGATTTCCCCAAGCCGAAGTCCGGCACAATAGGCGAGCACGATCATTGTGTACAAGGCAATCGGCCGCAGGGGCGCTCGCGGAGATGGGAAGGCACTCGCAGTCTTGAGCAGTTGCGCGACCTCGTCTGGCGTATAGATGTAAGGCCGCCGCTGGCTTCGCTTGACCGCACCACGCAGACCCCGAGGCGATTCAGGCAGCTCGACAGGTACGCCGTTGCGTTGAAGGGCTTTAGCGATAACACGGCCGGTGTCGATGCAATCCATTGCGTGCTGCGGCGTCGATGCGGCGTTGGCCCACTCTCGAACGAGCACTTTGAGGGGTTCTGCCTCGAGATCAGGCCGGGTTTGAAGAAAACGATCGAACCGAGCCAGCCTGCTTTGTATGGTTTGGTAGCGATACCCCAGCGACTGCATCAGCGTCACGTGCTTTCGCATTAACGGACCGAGATGACTTGCGAAGCGTGGCAGCGGCCGAATTGCCTCCAGGGCGACATCGGGATCCGGTCTGAGCAAGGCACGAACCACTGGTGTAGTTCCGCGTGGGCTGTACGAGGCTCGCAGATTCGCCAGCGGATTGCATTCAAGATGCCCATTCGCAACCAACCAGTCGAGAAAGCGATCCACGAGCCTCGCATGGCCGAGGAGCACATATTCTGGCAACGACCTGGCTCTCTCTTTAAGCCAATACTCGATAGTTGAACGCGAAGGAGGCTGAGTACCAGCACACGCCAGAGCGCACCGCTGGAACCCATCAAGGACATAGCGGTAACTGTTGCGCGCAGAGGAGCTTCGCAAGCATAGTTGTTTGACGAACACTCTGTACAGGTTGCGTTCGGCGTCGGGCCAACTGTTCATGATTTGCTCCCCGTCGGAACTTCCAACGCCACTTCGCGCAATTCGTCCATGGACAGTTTTAAATACTGCTTCGAGGAGCTCAATGAGCGATGGCCCAGAACATCTGCGATCGTCTTGAGCGAAGACTCCGCACCCAGCAGGCTGACCGCACACGCGTGACGTAATGCATGAGGTCCCTGTTTACCGGAGACGGAGACGCCCGCATCATGGAGGCGATCTACAACAATGTGATACACCGCGTAACCTTGTATAGCCCGGTAGGGAGCCACAGCCCGAACAAAGATCTCGCGAGCAGCGGTCTGGGGACGACCGTTGCGCAGATACTCGAGAATAGCTTCGCCAACAGGTTGCAGCAATGGCAGCATGGATTCCGATCTGGTCTTAGTATGGCGGATGCGCACGCATTCCCTCCTCCAATCCAGCTCTTCCAGGCGAAGTCTCGCCACTTCGCTTGCGCGCAGACCATAGGTACAAAGCATCAGCACGATCGCATAGTCGCGCAACCCCTTCGGGCTGCGGTCCTCGCGCGCGGCTTTGAGGAGCACCTCGACTTCTCTGATACGTATCGCCGATGGAATACTCTCATCGGTATAGAGCCGAGGACTGATCAAACTCGGGGCGAGATCAAGGGCGATCCAGCCGTGCTGGTGCAGGTAACGCAGGAAGCTTCGCAGAGCGTTCACCAGATTCTTAAGGGCGCCGCGCCCCAGTTGAGATGCCCTTGACTGCACATAGCGATCGACGTCGGTCAGCGTGAGCTTCGCAAGCAGTGCCTCCGTACCTCTTTCACCCAGTGATTCGAGAAAATGTTGGGCAACGCGTTGACGCACGGACAGCGTTCCTCTCGCAAGATCACGCATCATTACCAGCGAGCTGAGAAATGATTCGCAAAGTTGCTGATGAAAAGCCTCTCGTGGGCTTGCCGGCTTTGCAACTGGAGGCCAGCGGCCTTGCACCACGCGCAGTAGCGTCTGAACACCGCTGCGATGCCAGTTGCGCCACGCGGCAAGATTCTTCGGATACCTTCCGTTATAGCGCAGGAACCGGCGCAGCTGGTAGTCTAGATACGCCGTCACGTGGACGGGTCGAGTCTGTTCGATGTCGACCTGGTGCTGTTGCATATAGGTGAAGAACCGCTGGGCAACGCACAGGCTGCGTTTACACGCCTCAGCGGAGTACTTTTGCTCGCGCAGATGGGCTTCGAGCCGGGCGATAGGCTCCGGCAAGGATTTCCTGTGTGACATGGGCACCTCCTTGAATGACGCTACCAAGGATCGCGCACTTCCCATTCTTATGATTCTTATGCGGAGGAGATCGCCGCAGAGGTCCGTCCAAAGACGAGCTATTGCTTCTCCTTCACATTACAAAATCCTCCGTATTAGCGGATTAATCGTCAGCTGACGATTAATTCGCAACCTTGCGGATAATACCCAGACGTCCTATCTGATTCAGGTACGCAGTTTCGCCCGGCACTTCCGCCGCTCGCCCGAACTGCTGGGTCCCGAGGAGATCCGCGCCTGGCTCATCTACCTTCGCGAAGAACGCAAGCTGGCACCCGCCAGTCTCGGCGCAACGATCGGCGCACTGCGTTTCCTCTACCGTGTGACGCTCAAACGTGACTGGAGCGACGAGGATTTCCCGCTGCCGAAGAAGCCGGTGAGACTACCGGTCATCCTCAGCTTCGAGGAGATCACCACCTTCTTCGACTCCATTCCCGGCCTGAAGCACCGGGCCATTCTGATGGTTGCCTACGCAGCGGGCCTGCGGGTGTCGGAAGTCGTCCACCTGAAGGTCACCGACATCGACAGCAAGCGCATGGTCATCCGTGTGAACCAGGGCAAGAATCGCAAGGACCGGTACGTGATGCTCTCGCCGCGGCTGCTCGAGATCCTGCGAACGTACTGGCACGACGCCCACCCGCGCGAGTGGCTGTTTCCAGGCAACATTCCCGGACAACCCATCAGCCGCGATGCCGTCGGCCAGGCATGCCAGCTTGCACGGGAGCGCAGCGGCATCAAGAAGCCAATAACGCCACATTCCTTGAGGCACGCGTTCGCCACGCACCTGCTGGAAACGGGTACTGACGTACGAAGGATCCAGTTGCTGATGGGCCATAGGTCCCTATCGACTACCTCGCGCTACTTACGCATCGCGACCAGCACCGTGTGCGCCACCACCAGTCCCTTCGACCTGCTCCCGCATCCCGAACCCATTCCATCTCCGCCTCCTGCGCCCGAGTATTTCTGAGCGCAACCATGCGTCCGGCGCTCGAGGTGGCGGACATATTTCGCCGCTGTGGCCCACAGTATCGGCAAACCCATGCCGAGGGGCTCAGTCGTGTCCAGCGGCGCGTGATGAGCGCCATCGAGCTGTGTCGTACCGCCGCACTTGGCGCCCATCTCGAGCAGTGCGATGCGTGTGGCCATCAGCGCATCGCCTACGACTCGTGCCGCAATAGACATTGTCCAAAGTGCCAGTCGCTCGCCCGCGCGCAATGGCTCGAGCGCCGGCAGGCCGAGCTGCTTCCCGAGATCGAATACTTCCATGTCGTCTTCACACTTCCCGAACCCATCGCGGCTCTCGCGTACCAGAACAAACGCGTTCTCTACGACTTGCTGTTTCGCGCCAGCGCCGAGACACTGCGCACGATCGCCGCCGATCCGAAGCACCTGGGTGCCGAGATCGGCTTCATTACGATCCTGCACACGTGGGGGCAGAATCTGCTCCACCACCCGCACGTGCATTGTGTCGTGCCTGGTGGTGGTATCTCCCCGGACGGCGAACGCTGGATCGCCTGCCGCCCCGGCTTCTTCCTGCCCGTGCGGGTGCTCTCACGGCTCTTTCGCCGGCTGTTCCTCGAGCAGCTGCGCCGCGCGTTCGATGCCGGCATGCTTCGCCTGCACGGCCAGCTCGAGCCGCTGCATGATGCCCGCGCGTTCGCTGCCTGGCTTGCGCCCGCTGCCAGGTCAGAGTGGGTCGTCTACGCCAAGCCACCCTTTGGCGGGGCCAAACACGTGCTCGATTATCTGGGCCGCTATACCCATCGCGTCGCCATTTCCAATAACCGGCTGCTGGGCTTTGACGGACACGCCGTACAGTTCCGCTGGAAGGACTACCGGCACGACGCCCGGCACAGCACCATGACGCTCACGGCCGACGAGTTCATCCGTCGCTTCCTGCTGCATGTGCTGCCTGACGGCTTCAAGCGCATCCGCAGCTACGGGTGGCTCGCCAACTGCCACCGTGCCGACAAGCTCGCCACCTGCAGGCAACTGCTCGGTGTCGAGGCTCCCGCTGCTGCCGCAGCCGAGCCCGGGGAAGACTACCGTGAGCGCTACCAGCGACTCACCGGCAAGTCACTACGCGACTGCCCCGTATGTGGCAAGGGACACATGCTTCGCATCGAAGACATGCCCGGCAGCCTTCCACGAGCCCCGCCAGGTCCTGACCATGCGCGCTAGTTGCCACCACATCTGTTTCCGCACACGTTTGCCTTTCCCGACGAGGCTAACGCAGCCGCACTCGCGCCATCGATCCGCGATCGCGTCAGAATATGCCAAAACTGCGGGTCACTGGCCTGCCGGCGCTTACTTTCCAAAGTCTTTCGCGTGCGAGGCTTTCCGCGATCGCTGGAAGTCCGGTTGCGGCCGCTCGCGCTGGACAGCAGAAATTACCGCAGTGGTCATTCAACGCCCATAGCGGTCACCGCCTGCGGAGCGGCTTAGCACAAATGGTTTTTTAGTTACCGCTCGCGGGCTGATCCTGATCGGCTCCGTTATGACTCTGCGGCCGCGATCGCTAACCAAAAAATCCTCTGCCTTATGCCGACGTCGGCATAAGATGTGTTCCTGCAGTTCGTGATCGTCCGTCAGTGCAAGCGTGCGGATCTGTTCCAGCGTCATGCCGTCATCGCGAAAGACGTCGATCAGACGGGGCGACACGTTCGCAAGTTTCAGGTGCCTTTGCACCTGGATTTCAGACAGCGAGAAAAGAGCCGCAATGTAGTCCACCGTACGGCCTTCATTGACCAGCAGGCGGAATGCTTCGCAGGCGTCCGCCGGATGCATCGGCTCGCGCTGCTGGTTCTCGATCAGCGACACGGCGACGGCATCGGCTTCGCTCACAACCTTGACCGGTACGGGGTAGCTGTCATCGATCCGGCCAGTCGTGCGCAGCAGTTCCAGTGCGAGCAGGCGACGCTGGCCCGCACATACGCCCAGCTTGCGCTGCTTGCCGCGCGCCTTCATCTCGTGGGTGACGAGGTTTTGCATGACGCCCGCTGCGGCGATGTTCCCGGCCAGCGCCTCGATGCCGGTAGGCGCTTTGCGGCGCACGTTGTGCGGTGACTTGCACAGCAGACCGAGCGGCACGTACTCGATCTGGGTGTCGTTGCCGAAACGGCTTTCGACAACGGTTTCGGTTGCACGATTTTCAATGATTTGATCCACGGTTATCTCCGGTTATGGCCATCGCACCACGCGAGGCACACAACCATTATAATGACATAATGACCTAAATGAAGAATTTATCGATGGGTATCATTTGAAATTATTAATTGAATAGCAAGATTGATTTAAAATGAAAATCAAAATATTCTGTTGTTAGGACAAAATGTCACTATAATTAAGTTGTGCCTCGCGTGGTGCGATGGCCATAACCGGAGATAACCGTGATTGATAATGAAACCAGAATCTCTTCAAACGTTGTTGTTGATGAGTTGCGCCTGAATTTCCTTCCTCATTACCTGGGCGCGCAATACCTCAAGGGCGAGGCGTTGGTATACGACTGGGCCGCGCGCCTTTCGAGTGCCTACAACGGCGGTTCGTGGGACTTCTTCCAGTTGTCGAACGGCGGCTTCTACATGGCCCCGGCTAACGCCTCGCGCGTGCATGTCCGGTGGCATCTGAACGGCTACAGCGACATGATGGGTGCGGACGCGTTCGGCATCGTCGTCACGCTGTTCGCCCTGTGCCACCTGGCGGAAAAGTGTGGCGATGACAGGATCATTGACCACTACCACTCCCTGCGTGCCTTTGCGACGCAGCACGTAGAGGCTGCGAACATTCTCCGCGCTATCGACTAATCCAACCCGCCCCGGCCTGCGGGCTGGGGTCTTTCGCCCTATCTGAAAAACAGTGAGGAAGAAATGGACATGACGCAAATTCGCCCGACCTGGCTGACCGCACTCCTGCCTTTGCTGGCCGTCTACCAGTACGGGGACCGTGAAATCGTGCGTGCTGAACTGTTCCGTATGGCGCTGTCGGCGGATGCGGCGGCGAAGACAGCCGACGCGCTGCACCGCATTGCCAACATGCTCGACCGGGACGGTCATGCGATCGACATGCACCGCGACGAGCTTCGCGTGATCGCGCGTGCCGCGCTTTCGGAGTTTGACCGCGTACCGCCCCGCGCGCCTCTGGTAGCGGTTCACGAAGCGGTTCGCCACACTCGCGAGCGTGCCGCATGACGACAGAACTGAAACGGGGTTGTGAACTGAAGCGCGGCGACGTGCTGTGCACATGGTTCGGCAATCAGACGATTCTTGAAATGCTGCCGTACAGCGGCCCGTTCGACTTCATCTGTGGTGTGGCGAAGTTGCCGGATGCCGATATGTCGATCGACCGGGGCGGACTTTACGAAGTGCTGTTCGCCCAATAACCTGAACCCTGAACCGCCCGCGTGTACACGCGCGGGCTTCGGAGCGTGACATGCCAACCTTTACAATTGCGGAGATTGAACAGGCGATCAACGTGTGGCGAAACCGCCAGGCGTCAGGAGAAGACGCGGCGCTTTGCCCGAAGGCGCGTCGCCTCGCCGATATCTATGGCGAGATGATCTACACGCACGCATCGGCCATCGACGTGTCTTCGCTGTCTGCCGAGCAGATGGAAGCTGTGACCACTGCCCTTTATCAACCGGAATTGCCGCTATGACCGACGAATCGAAGTTCCCCCCCGAAGTGCTCGAACAGTTTCGCCGCGAGCAGGAGGAAAGCGACGCCCATTTTACTGCCGCGCCTGCGCGGTTTTTTGAGGCATGGAAACAGGCTGTGATGCTGGCCGGTCCAGTCTATTTCGGCGATGGCACCAGAGAGGCCGTTGAGAACGCGAAAGACAAGTGGGCGCTCGCGCCCAATGGGGCGGTCATTCTCGACGCCTTCGGTGTTCTCAGCAGCGGCGAGCGCACTTTCCTTGCCGCGTTGTATTCGTTCTACAACTCGGACGATAGCGTTGTTCTGTGGGAGAAAGCAGGCATCAGGGGTTTCGCCGATCTGTCGGGGCTGGATCTTGTTCGCCGCAAGCTGATAGCGGAGCTTTTGCTGAACTACGTTGGTTGGTAACGGGCAGGCGTGTCTGTGTCCGAGGCTGACAGGCCCCGGCTCGCCAGCCCGATTGCAGACACCGGTGCCGGGCAACCCCCTTCCTGCTAAACCAGGACTCGTGTTGACCGGGAGCGCATCGCGCGCGCCTGCGCGCCCGGAACGAGGCGCACGGGGACCCGCGCCGACAGGCGTGGGGAGAGCGCCGGCCCGCAGCGGCAGCGGAGGGACGATCCGGTGAGGCACCGTGCAAACTGTGGCGGGGTCGTCAAGCAGCCGTAGGCTGCGTGTTTCCACCGCGGCGAAGCCGTGGGGGCTGGATTGAGGACAGACGCAGCAATGAATCATTCAGGATCAGGAGGGCGCCATGTTTCGAGTGCAGGTCTGGGATGACGACGCGAACCGCTATTTCGATGTGGTGCTCAGTTTTGATCAGTGGGGGGCGGTCGGATTCAGGCACGCGCAGCTTGGCGATCCGCCGGCTGAATACGACGATCCAGGGGAGGCATGGCGCGATGTGGTTGACCTGCAGGAACGATTCGGCGACTCGGTCGTTACGCTGCTCGACATCTCGACCGGGGAGCGACATTTTGATGAGCGCAACCTGCCGGAGGTTGGCGCAGATACCAGTGAAGCTTCGGCGGCGCCCGAAATCTGGACGGACGACTGGATCATCCAGCGTGCCGTGCGTATACGGGCGGTGAGTGCTGGCGGTGACGTGTACGACCCATGGCCGGGATATACGCACCCGATGACTCGCGATCAGGCAGTCAAGGCGCTCGAGGAGTGCGAAGCGCGGTGGCCGGAACATGAGTTCCGTGCGCATCGATTACGACTGGAAGAAAAGGTCGCGGCGGACGTGATCGACCGGGCGCGAAGATCCGTCCGATCCAGGAAGTACGACTAAGAGAAAAGGCGATAGAAAAATGACAGTTGATATTCATACACCCATTCGGGCCGAGTGTTTGCTCCCGGCGGATGAGGGATGGGAGCGGCCTCGGGGCGCTGAAGTTCAGGAGGTGGTGCGACGCATCGGCCTGTCGGGTCGGGCTCTTGCCAGGGTGCTCGGGCTGAGTGAGCATGGCGGCCGCCAGGTCAGACGCTGGATAAGCGGAGAAACGCCCGTCCCCTATATAGCGTGGGCAATTCTCTGTGATATGGCGGGCCTGGGCACAATCTGGCGTGGCAAAACCCTTGAATTGGGCTTGAGTGGCATGGCTGAATCAGCGCCCGATGACGAATGACCAGGCGCTACGTTTTGCTGTCAGCATGTTGCGCGATAAAAAGAAAAGCCAGCGCACCGAGGCGCGCCGGCTGAATGTCTTGGGTACATTTCGAGGCCGGCCAGAACCTGAGAGGCTTTCAGAATATCCGCTTGTCTGGTCTAGGTTTCAGGCGCTTAGCGCCTGATTGAACGGTTGCGCGTCAGCTCGCCGACCAACTGTGGGCTCCGTTCGACGCTCGAGCGACGCCTTGCGCTTTTCTTCAGCGTTCGCGATGAAGTCGGACAGTTCGCGCTCCATGGCTGAATCTTTGGCGCCCGGCTTCCACGTCGCGGCTCCGTGCCGCCGGCGCGTGCTCCGAGCAAGTGCCAACGCTGCCATCGCAGCCTTCGCACATTCGTATTCAACCTGGCCACAAACGTCGATCGGCTCACCGAATTCGCGGAACGCTTCCACATACTCACGAGCGGCGTACACCGTTGCAGGGTACTCGCGCAGCTCGGAGATAACTTTGCGGCTCAGGACGTGCCACTGAAGCTTGTCCGGATAGGCAAAGACGGGGATGGACGCGCCCTTGCTGGCTTCGCTCATAGGGCCGACCGGCTCCGATGCCGCCCAGGCGGCCTTATGCATCATTGTCCGACAGGTTCGAGCGTAGCTTTCCAGCGATAACGCAAGCTCCAATGCAGTGTCGCGTCGCTGACGCTTCCGCTCCCTGGCATCCCTTGCTGAGATCCACGCGAGCGTTATGACAGAGCCGACTGCCCCTGACGCCAGCGCCAAAATCATCGGAGTGTTCCAGTCAAGTCGCTGGAGATATTCAAGCCATTCCCGCCGCATACGATGCGCCTCGGAGAAAGAGGTGCACAGAGTATAAGCAATCGTTTGCGGAGTATTCAGAGCAAAAAATGCGGTGTGTGTTTTCGCCACAAACGCTTCGATGGGGCGGTGGGAATCTTGACAGACCGCGCCGAACCTGGGCACTCGTCGGCCCAGCACCAGAAGAGGCGCGTTAAAAGATTCAGGCCGGTTCGCTTCTTAAGCGGACGGGTAGCGACGGTGGTCCGAACGGAGGCAATGTGTCCGCGTGCTGCCGCTCTTGGCAAGCACCGTTCGATCGCTAGACGATCGGCCAGGTTCGGCCATCGAGACAAGATTGGTGACTGTCGGCTTTCGAGCAGACAACGGTCATGATGTCGGAGGCTCCATACGCTTGACAGTCGCGCAATGCGGGTCGGATTGCAGCCCACTTCGCGGTTCGAGTTCATGATCCAGATACTCGCTGCTTCCATGAACTCCACAGTAAGGAAAACTCGCCCGATGATCGGCAGATTCGAAGATTTCACGGTGCACGTCCGAAATATCGTGTTGACACTAACCTCTGACCATTAGCGAAGCGCGTTTCGGTTCCTTGGCGACAGTCACTCTGCATACGCTGTTCGCAATCTAGGCCGACGTCACTACCGTGTCGTACCGCGAAGCCGGCCAATTGACACTGATCAAGAGCACACCGTTTATGCGACGCGTGACGCACGCGATGCTGCGATCAAATCGCCTGCTTCCCAGCGATCGCGCCTGACTGCGAAGGTTCTGACTTCCTGTTTCCCAGCGGTCTATGGCGCCGATTCACGTCTGGCCGCAGTCTTCCGCGCAAACGCGGCGCGCCAGCGTAGGGCAATCATCTCAAATTGCTTTTATTGACCTGCATCACGCCGCCAGACCTGCGGCCTCCTAGGATTAGAGATGTATCTGATACGGAAGGGTACGGAGGCGACATTGCGTGAAGTCGAACGATGTCGCCACGCCGATCACTCTGCCGGATCGGGTGGCTTTCCTGAAGCTGCCGACAAACACTCTAAGGACCCATCATGCGCAAACTGCTTCTGGCGCTAGCCACGCTCATTTCTCTGAGCGTCTCGGGTTGTGGTTACAACACTTTTCAAACTCAGGACGAACAGATCAAGTCGAGCTGGTCGGAGGTCGTCAATCAGTATCAGCGCCGCGCCGACCTCGTGCCGAACCTGAGGCCTGGCCGGGATTCGTTAAAAATCCGCCACATCTCGGCCTAAGCCGCTGATTTGAATGCGAAATCAATCGTCGGATCGAGCGGTGGGACGGAACGTAAGAGATCCAGCAAATAGTCCCCGAA
>Ga0255336_100996_pt1 | contig 27143 bp, 32 predicted proteins | sample MeOH1_35cm_T3_17_FD_189102 | JGI IMG/M metagenome (GOLD analysis project Ga0255336, IMG submission 189102) | Sandy soil microbial communities from University of British Columbia, Vancouver, Canada - MeOH1_35cm_T3_179 | ecosystem: Engineered > Artificial ecosystem > Sand microcosm > Unclassified ...
TGCGGAGGATGATCGCGTTTTCAACGAATACGTGGGCCATCTGCACCAGCTCCAGGTTTACAAAGGGGACATTGCGCAGCTCAAAGAGAATGAGGCAGACGTCGCGCGGAAATTTCTCGGCCACAGGATAGCTCGTGTGGTGGATTGGGCAAACTACGAGATCAAAGACGCGACAAGAGAAGCGGCTAGGTTCCGGGCTATGTTGGACAGGCAGAAAAAATAGTATCTGCTGCACACGGCTGAATCCCGGCCCGCCCCCCGAGAACATCAATGCTGTTCTAGCCGCCTTCAAGCGTGGTCGGGGTCGAAGTATAAAAGGGGCAGACCATGGATCTGTTATCTGCGATCCACTTGACCGAGCGCCACGGCCTCCTCGTGAAAACTCGGTTGGTACACGTACAGGTCGAGACGGCCCTCGCCATGATGTTGATCGCAGTACTCCTCGCAGTCACAAGGCCAACTGGCATAGCAGGAAGCGGGCAGGTTCGCTTTCCGCACCTGTCGGAGTCGTTCCTGAAGAGCAGTTGGGATGCGGACGGTTTCGTACGGCACACCGGGTTGCCAAGATTCAACCTCGAGCGCTGGCTCCTGAGCCTGGCGATGTGCCCCGCCGACGTGGACGATCAACATCTCCGTATCGGAAAAGAGGCTGCGAGCTGTCCACAGCAGATTACGGAGTCCTTCGGCTAACTGGGCAAGGGAACCGCAGTCGAACTCGGCCTGGGCAACCCATGCGGCGACACGAACTCCAGGGACAACTTCCACGAGATCGTTCATGGTTGCTCCTGTTCCGTCTCCGTCTCCCCGATCGTGAACCGATCGGGAATACGCAGGTTCTGCGCCGCCCGTCTCTGGGCCGGAGTCAACCCATTCATCCAACGGCGAATCGGCATCTCGCGAAGAAAATCACCTGGTGTCAGAATGGCGCGCATGTCTTCGAGGATATGAACCTCGGCGAGCGTGCGCGTGGCTACGTGCTGACCATCGGAAGGACGCCGGTATAGGTCTCCGAAGAGCTGCTCGCAGAGCGCAACGCCGAAGGTGTTGTGCAGCAGCGCACGATGTCTCCAATCCGCGATATAAAGCTTCGACTGGTCCAGGAACTTGTGAAGAGTGACATAGTCCTCGGGAACGCCGCCAAACCGCCGTGCCGAAGACTCGCTATGAAATTGGACATTACCCATCGGTCAGTCTCCTTCTTCCGGGAGGTGGGATCGGGCCGCCTCCTCGAGGTCATGTTGCGCGAAGAGTTTCAGCAACTCCGGACGCGCCTCGGCCAGTTCGTGAAAGCTGGGCCGGGAGATGGTGTAGTCGAGCGTGTTTGCCGATTCGTCGTAGCCGCTAGCCCGCCCGTAAGCGCCATCGTTGTATTCGAGCGACCACCCGTAGGGGTCGATCCATTGCAGACACAACTCCACGAGCTCGCGAATCCCCGATTTGGTGTCGTCGGAAATGTCGGCGTCTTCCATCAGCTCGCAGTACTCGTCGATTTGAGCATCATAGTTGTCGCCGCGTGTGCGAATGACCACGTCAATGTCCTCGCGGTCGTCCTCCCAGAGATCGGGGAAGCTGTAGAGGATATGCCGAACCATGCGTTCGAGTTCTTCGCTGCTTCCGCTCTCGAAGACCACTTCGTCGCTGCCGAAGTCCTCGCTGGACAGAACCTGGTCGTCCAGTTGCTCGTTGAGCGTGTCCCAGAACAGGTTCTGAGCATGCTCGCTCAGGATGTCTTCGATCTCGCCATCTTCGGTATCGAGGATGGAAGGGTCCCAGGTGAACTTCACCTGCTCATCGTCATCGCCGTATTGCTGGCACACGGCGAGTCCGGTGCCGTCGGTATGGAAGGTGAAACGAAACGGGATGTTTTCGAAGGAGCCGACATCGATGGTGGTGGTATAGGTCGGGACTGGGGTCGGCCTCGTTTGCGTCTTCGTGCTCATGGTCCTCCTCGGCTGGGTAGCAGCACCTTGGTCCCAAAGGGCACGGCAAGGTCATGGGTGGCTAGCCAGAGAAATGGGAATGGCGGCTTCTTGTCCGGAAAGGCGCCTTCGAGGTCGGTGAAGTACACCGCGACGTCGAGAGGTGTGTTGCAGAGAAGATCGACGGCTGGGCGGAAGTCGGTGCCTCCTCCACCCTTGGCGGTGTATCCGCGGATGGGGTTGCGATGTACGGAGACCTGTTGCACTGAGGCATCGCAGTCGACTAGCACGACCTCGCAGCGGGTCTTCACAATGAGGCTGCTGATCTCAGAAAGGAACTGAGAGAGAAGCTGATCGTTGATCGAACCGGAGGTGTCGATGACGACTCCAGCGCGTCGCAGACCCCGTTGTCGCTCGATCCCTGGCTCCATCCAGAAAGCCTGCTGGCCGAGAGCAAGCGTGCGCCGGCTGGGGCGGGCCCAGGAGGACTCTGTCAGCGGCATGAGCCGCGCAACCAGGAAGTTGCGCAGGATGGATTCCCATCGGACAGCGGGCTTCGGAATGTCGGCGGAAATACGACGCAGCACCGAGCTGGGAGACGAACCGGCCTGTGCTCGCACCAGCCGCTCTCTCCAGATTCCTTCCTCCATCGTCTCCTGGTTGCTGAACACATCCGTATGGCCCGCACCTGCCAGGTCCGACGCCAACACGCGCCCTGGAGGAGAATCCGGCTGGCTCTGTTTGAGAGCCTGATACAACTCCTCGGCGGTCCAGAGCTGCGCCGGTCGAGCTTCGAGTTGTTCCTTCGACAGACAGTGCTCGGGCAGCCATACATCCTCCGGCAGCTCGCACCAGTGGCAAACACGGATGGACTGGTTCACGATGACGTCGCAGGCGATGTTCCAAAGCTTTGGGAGGAACGCGGGTCCTTCGCGGAGTTCAACGGCATCGCCGCGCTGAACATGGCGAAGCGCAACATGCAGCGCTTCATGGATTGCAATCGCAACCTGTTCTTCAGGTTTATAGCCGAAGTACTTCTCCGCAAAGAACATCCGTATTCCATCGGTCCATGCGATTCGATCCGGGTGTTCGACCACCCGCGTCGGAACATACAAAAGGATGCCGGCGAGGCCGACATCTTTACTGACAGCACGGCGCAGGTTGAGGGTAAGAGTCTCTTCGTAGGTCATCGCGAGGCTCCTTAGTGAACAAGCTCTTTGGCTTTGTCGCGGTAGACACGGAGGTAGGTCTTCGTTGTGGTCAGCGCGCGGAGCAGATGCTCTTTCTGCGCGCGTCCCAGCAGCAATTCCATGCCGAGCGACTGGATCTCGCGTCGCGGCAAGGAGTCAGAAATGGAGCTAACGGCATCGAGCAGTTCTATTGCTCGCTCGTAGTCCGAGAGCGCTTTGATGTAGCCAACGAGCGAATACGTCAGGCCATACAGCGCAGGGACCGTCGCCGGAACTTTCTTCGCTGCTTCTTTGGCCGGTAGTTCGAGCAACTTGTCGATCGGAGGGAGTTGCCCGATCTCTTCGAGCGTGTGAAAGAAGTCCACCGCGACGCTCTCTCCGATAAGTCCGTTGACGCCGATCGCACGCGCCCGGGTATCCCTGGTCTCTTGGAGTAGCCGGGAGACACGAGCCCAGGAGCGAGGCGAGGGCGTAACGATCTGCTCGGTCTGCGGCTGACCGGCACTCGAGTCGAGCATCTCTGGCCGCACACGCAAGAAGGTAATGACCTCGGGCGCAATCGCGTGGTCGAGCGCCCATTCCATCCAGTCCTGGGTGTTGGCAACCACCTTAATATGGACAAACCGGTCGGCAAGCGCCGTGCCCATGCCGTAGCTCACCGCGCCATCGTCCGGAGCGTTGCCAGCCCCGACCACCCATGCCTGGTCGGGTAGGCGGTGGGCTCCGATGCATCGATCGAGAATCAGCTGATAGGCAGAGGCCTGAATTCGCGGCTCGGCTGCCGTCAATTCATCCAGAAATAGAACCACTGGTGTGTCGATCGTCGGCAAGAACTCTGGGCGCATCCATTCGGTGATGCCGGTCTCGTAATTAATGCGCGGCAGACCGCGCAGATCGCAGGATTCGAGCGTGGTGAGACGTAAGTCGATCAGGTCCATCGACTGTTCCTTGGAAAACTGGCGGATCAGGTCGGACTTTCCGATTCCAGGTTTGCCCCAGAGAAAGACAGGCAGGCGCAGGTTGTAGGCTGCCGGAAGGAAGCGCGTGACTTCCTTCGGGCTGCTGGGAAGGGTGTTCAGCATGACGGTGTCCTTTAGGTTGTGGAGGTCGGGTGACAGAGGGGAAGCTTCGCACTCAATGGGGCTGTTGCTCGTACGTGTCGAAAGCCTGGATTACGTGATGAAGATCGTCCACCGCGCGGAGGAGAACACGGCGTGCTGCTTCAAGCTGCTCGATGGTGGGCGCATCAGGAACAAACGTCTCGCTGATTTCAATCACGATGAATTGCGCTAACGTGTCGCCCGAACCAGCCGTGCGTTCTCCAGTCGCGGGATCGAAGTATTCGGATAACCAACCGTCGGGATATCTGGAATTGGCTAGGTGAAGCAAGGCTGCAAGGGACAGCGTCTCGTGGGCGCGGCGATGCGGATCAGGTGGGGGAGGAAGCTCCGAAGACTGGGACAGAGCTTTCTGAAGCAAGACGGCCTTTCGTCGAGAGCGCCGATCCCAAAGAAACGCAATCAGTGGGACTCCCAGCCAAAGGACGACTTCGCCAACAGCGAGGAAGAAGATCATGATCTGTCCTTTCGAGGCGGAATGGCAAAAGGCAAGAAAAAGGGCCAGCCGATTGGCTGACCCCTTCCTTGCCTGAAGTGTGATGAGCGCTTGATGCACTCGTGGAGCTATTCTCCCTAGCAATAACTCTAACCTGCAACCAGCGTTCGTGGGGAACTACTTGTGGCTCGCAGCAAGTATCTGCGTGGCGATAGGAATTCAATCCCATCGTTTCGCAGTGCAGCCGATGCGCAGGTTTGCTACAGCTTGATTCGCTCCGATGACTTTGGTTCTGGTACTGTCGCATTGCCGGGCCGCGACCGAACGAACTGGCCGATAGAATCAGCAGGATGAGAGCTTTGGTAGAGATCATGCATCCACGGATCTTCGAGCCTGTCCGCGGTGCTGCGGTAATTTGGTCGCGAGGAGGTGCGGCTTCCGTCCGCTTTCCACGCACTTACGGATACACGCAGCAGCGGAGCACTAGGGGGATGTGTGTTTGAAGCCAGAATGCCGGATGGAATAGCAATTGATATCGATCAGTTCCGGTTGCGTGAAGATGCTGATGGAATGGTGCTCCGCTGCGCGAGATGTGAGGCCGAGGTAAGTGCTGTTGCCTGGAAGCCAGGCGTTGAATACAAACGCAGTTCGCATTTTCGACTGTTGCCCGGCACCAAGCACGAGGACGATTGCCCGGCCGGCAAAAGTGATAAGGGCGAAGGGTCTGGGCAAACGCGGCCGATCAAGTCCCCTGCGGATTTTCCAGGGGGATATCCCTCCCGTCTCAGCATTCGCAGTCAGCAAGTGCTCGTAGGGGCGGAAAACGGTTTCGTAGTCTCTTCGAAGGACCGCTATGTCCACGCGGATGCTGGCTCATCGCAAGGAGGAGGGGGTGTTCGGAATGGAAATATGACTTCGTCTCTCTTGCAGGTGTGCAATTTCTACCTCAACCATCCGGAGTGCAAGCCCTGGCCCTTCTCAGGGGATGGTCTCCAGGGCGCAAGCTATGAGGACATATTCAGGTCTCTTCACCGTCTTCCACGGGAACAGCGATTAGCTCCAAGAATCTATTTCGGCACGATGCCCTTCAAGATGGATTTCGAGAATTCGCCGGAGTCCCTTGTGCTGGTCCTACAACAAAAGATCGGAGGGGGGAGCGCGAGGCACTATCGAGTGAAGATCTGTTGGAAGAATTGGAGCGAGAACCGTAGAAGCCGGTTCCTGAATCTTCTCGAGGAGAAACGGGCGCATTTGAGGGAACGATGGCTCCAGGAGAAGCGCACGTCCAGTTCGCATCGCTCGTGCGTCTATGTTTTCGTGATCGGGCAGCAAGCCGAGGATGACCTAGCTACTTTTTGTGTCACCGATCCCCGCTACCTTTGCATCCTCCCCTGGAGTTACGAGGTGCCCTAAGTCGTGCGGCTTCGGCACGCGATCCTCCTCAGGAGTCGGGAATGGTAGGCGATATCCTCGGGTCTTTTCCTCGAGACGGTCCAGAAACGTATGGATAGCGTCCGGCCCGAGTCGATCGCCGTGGCGAACGAGGCGCCAGAATTCCTCGGGTGCGAGGTCGAGCCGCAGGCGAAGAACCTGGGCATCGTCGCGACGCACCACTCCAAGAATGTGGCCTTGGTAGAACGAAGCGCTTCTGTCGCGTATACAAGACGCGACAGCCACGAACGATTAACTACCGGATCAGCGTCCTCTCGTCGTATTTTGACTACTGCATCCGCTGCGACACGGAAGGAAGTCGCTCATTCGGGACTGATCGGCGAGTGAATGGTTGCGACGGGCTGCCAAACATCGTTGACTGGAGAATTGATCCTGCTTGACACCGGACCTCGATCTGGGATGTAATCCCCAAATGGCTATATAGCCACTTGGTAATATCGCGATATGTCATCTCAAGTGCACCTTGATTCGGTTTTCGGCGCCTTGGCCGATTCTACGAGACGGGCAATTCTCTCGAGGCTCGTTCGAGGAGAGGCGAACGTCAACGAACTCGTGGAGTGTTTCGATCTCAAGCAGCCTACCATTTCCAAGCATTTGAAGGTGCTTGAGCGGGCAGGACTCGTCTCGCGCGGTCGCGATGCGCATTTCCGTCCCGTACGCATTAATGCCACGCCGCTTGCTGATGCCGCCCAATGGATTGGTCGCTATAGACGCCTTTGGGAACACAGCTTCGATCGCCTCGATTCGTTTCTCGCATCGAACCAGACACCCCCTAAGAGAGGAAAACCGCGTGAACGCAAGTTATAGATCAGCAATCAACGCAACGTTCGAGATGGATCGTGTCTTCGCTGCTCCAATCGATCAGGTGTGGAAAGCGTGGACCGAACGAGAGCAACTCGCAAAGTGGTGGGGCCCGAAAGGGTGCTCTCTTGAAGCCCTGCTTTTGGAATTCAGGGCTGGAGGTTTCTTCCATTACGCGATGAGATTCGAAAATGCGCCGGGGATGTGGGGCCGTTTCAACTATCGAGAGATCGTCCCGCGTAGGCGCATCGTTTGGCTCAATTCATTTGCTAACGATCGGTGCGGAATTGCCAGGGCTCCGTTTAGTGATTTGTGCCCGCTCGAAATTGAGAACTCCGCCACATTTGAAGAGCGGGACGGCGCAACCAGGATCACGCTACATGCTGAGCCGTTTGGCGCAAGCGAAGAAGAGATCAAGTTCTTCACCGAGCTGTGCTCCTCGGGCAGTCTAGAGAAAGGCAACGCTGGCATGTTCGATCAACTCGCCGATCACCTGCTACAAGTCGCATCAACTGCGAAACGATAAGGAGCGCATGATGACTTCAAGTGACGCGCACGATGTCAACTTTCGGCAACAAAAATGCCGCCCGCTTGGGCGGCACGCATGGGAAGAGCGGATCTACAGCGTTCGCGTAAGGACGAGGGGAGCCGACTCAGGAGCAGCCCGTGGTATGGCCACACGCTGAACAGGCAAAACAAGTCCCATTACGGCGCATAGGTGAGCCGCAAGTAGCGCATCCTGGCGCGTCACCTTGGTGATGGGTGGACAAGAGCTCTACGTCCTTCTCCTGTTCGGCTCTTGGATTGGGGACACAGTGGGTCTCCACGGCAGGCGTAATGATCTCGCTCATGGGGAGTTCCTTTCCTGAGGGGTTGGTGGCTAGCGTGTTCCGGCGGGACAGACGCTGTCAGCGGGAACAGGAATCAGTGGCCCTTAGAAGAGTCGCTGTGGTTCAACGTTTCCGGCTGGCATCGACGCGCCGGCCGATTCGATGGTGTAGTTAAGGTCTTTGAGGTTCGGAAGGCGGTAGTACCCGCCGTTGTCGGCCGCAAAGAGCATGCGCTTGCGCCCCCGGACCACATGTTCCACGACACGAAACCGTGCGTGTGTGGTCTGATCCGTGAAGCGCATCGGTGCTCCCAGAACGAGCGTGTCTCCGTGTTTGGGCCGGGGCTTACTGAGACGACGCCTGCACTTCGCCCGCCACTCATTCGCGTATGCAGAGTCCGTCGGCGTCAGAAGATCGAGGATAGCTCCGGGACAATCCGCCGCATAGGGACCCATCGTTTCGTCCATATCCTTGTAGCCGAAGATGTAGCCTTCTTTCTCGCGCAGGTTGTAGTCCACAAGGCAGATGACACAGAGGACGTTTCGCGCCTGCGTTTGCTTCTCCACTTTCTCAACCGCGGCATAGTAGCGTCTCATGGCTACCAGGGCGGACCGGAGTACTCGGAAGGTCGCGTTCTCCGATGTGAAGGTAAATTGGTTGTTGAGGTATTCTTTCGGTGTCTTGTGCGGACCAAGTGATTGCATATACAGCCATCCCATAGAGCCTCCTTCCTGACGTAGCTGTGGCTCTCCGCGGTTAGGCCGCTTCGAGAGAAATGACCGAACCGAAGGGAGCTTGGCGGGAACGGGTGGACGCCCAGATCACGGGATACGCTGGCTCATGACGCGGAAACGATCCGAGCAGGTCGGTGAGAACGACGACGGTGTGAGGTTGAATGCCCTGGGCATCAAGATGGGTAAAGATCGGCGCGAAACTGGTCCCGCCACCTCCTGTTGGCCGCAGCGTGATCGAGTCGCCGCGTTCGAAAACATCGTGGCGATGAACTTCGTTATCGAAGTAGAGCACGTGAACACGCTCCGGCTGGTGCTCCGCGACGAGGGCCTCGGTCTCACTGGCGAAGAGGCCCAGGACTCTGCCGCTGATTGATCCCGAACAGTCCACCGCGACTACAATCTCTCCGACACCTTCGCGCATGATCCCGGGGAGATAGAGCCCCATAGCGAGATAGCGTCGGTTGGGGCGCACCCATGAATAGTCCGCAGGCATGGTTTCGGAGAAGGTACGCCGTAAGGCTTCCCGCCAGTCGGTGTGTGCTTTTTCGGCGGCATCCAGCGTGCGGTCGAGGCCTGCCGGCGTCTTCCCGGCAACGCGGGCGACAGTTTCCGCACGCTCGACTGCGATCTGCCACTCCCGTTCATGACTGCTTGGGGTGGGGGCATCGGTAGCGGCTTTATCTGGCCCTGCTGTCGTTGGTGCGTCGAGAACTTGGCCGAACCCTCCGGGGGTCTCCGGAGGGCTTTCCGGACCACTCGCTCTTGAAGCAGATGATGACGGAGAGGGCGTACCGCTGTTTTCGCCGGGACTGTTGTTGTCGCTCCGGCCGTCTTCCGGCTGCTGATCAAGCAGGTTGTAGATCTGTTCAGCACTCATCCCCACGAACCGTTGATCGAAGAGGCGGTTTGCAGGAAGGTGCAAGCCGGCCTCAAGCAGAATCGGATTGATCGCGTAGTCGCACGCGATATTCCATCGTCTGGGGTCGCGCGTGCCGCGCCGGGTGTCGTGATGCAATGCCGGGTGCATCACCTCGTGCGCCAGGACGCCGTTCAGCTCGGCGGGTGGAAGACTCTCGACAAACTCCGGGTTACAGAACAGCGACACCCCATCTGTCGCCATCGTCGGAACGCTTTTTGTCTCGCGGGGAACCAAGCGAAAAAGGAGCACGCCCCAGAACGGATGATCACGGAGCAGGGCAGTGCGCGCTTTGATGAGCCGCACTGTGAGAGAAGGGTTGAGAAGGTTCATACCCCTGCACCTCCCAAATACGACGACATGTGGTCGTAGATACCCTGTGCTGAGAGCGTCTCGCTAGGCAGTGGCGAGTGGGCTGGAAGCTCCGGTCGATGGTCAAGTGCGGTGGAGATGCGGTCCATGATCTCGGCGGCACCCCGCGCCGTCTTCAGTCGAAGCTCGTCGTTCTGTTTCAACTCCTGCGAGGGGTATTGGCAGAGACGCTGCCGAATCTCGCCGGCCAGGGTGCGTAGCTCAGGATCATCGGTAATGTTGAGCTTCGGCAGCAGGTCGACCAACTCGACCACGTTATCTACAACAGAAGCGTGGAGGCGCGCCTGAGGTTCATTGAGGATCTCGACCATGTGAGCGACGACCTTGCGCAGACGTAGCCACAGATCGCGGGTTCCCCGCGTAATCGAGTCGCGCACGTCGCGATCGATCTCTTGAGCAAGTCGATCCCTCTGTTCCTGCGAGAGCTTGACGCGGAAATCGTCCCCGGTGGGAATTGGTTTGATCTCCAGTCGGAGGCCGAACTTCGAGCGGATGATCGCGGGATCGTCATAGTCTTCGCTGCGGAAAAGACCATTGAGAGCAGGGCGCATCTGCTCAACATAGCGGGGATACTCAGCGATGAACGCGTTCACGGCTGGCAGAAATCGATTCTCGAGCTCGCGCATTCCCTGGGCAAACTCGAATAGGACATCGCTGGGCAGGATGCGAAAACCTTCGTCCGACCACGGCAAGGTCAACTTGTAGAAGTGCTGTCGAATCTGTCCTGCGATGGTCTGGAGGGTGTCGAGACGCGTGGCTCCCTGGAGGAGACGCTTGTTGTAGCGTCCGGCGTTCGTTTGCGCGCCGTGTTGCTTAGCCACTTCCTCACTAGCCTTGCGGTCGTACTTCGTTGCAGTCCAAAGACGGATATGAACGGCTGCTAACATCGCTCGTTCGGTAATCATTGAAGAACCTCCGCGTGTTCCACGCCGAATTGAATGAACTCTGGTGTTTGGGCAATGCCGCGGTCCCGGGCGACCGCATCGCGGATGGCGAGAACGCGAAATTCTTCCGCGATCCGTGCGAGGTAGCGGAGCCCGTTGCCGATGGAGAACGGAGTCAACGCTCTACCCAGCGCAGTCGCCACGGCTACGAGCGCATCCGGCCGTGTTGGTACGGGCGCCTTGTCGGGATTGAGGAGGATCTCGTCAATCGAAGGCAGCTCGCGAAAGAGACGAAGGAAGCCGGCCAGTTCGGCGGCAGCGCCCGCGCCAATTGCCCCTTCGAACATGGCAGCTTCGGTTTCGCTGGTCGTAAACGATTGCCCACGAACCTTGGCCTGTCCGCAGAGAATTCGCGACACCATCTCCCAGGATCGCGGCGTGGGCCAGGCATTCGCATCGGCCGGTTGTGCTGGGTCGTGGAACAGGGCTGTCTTGAAGCGAAGAAATGCGATGATTTCGGAACGAATGCCGGCCGCCAAGGCCCATTGGAACCACTCGTGAAGATCGGGTTCGAGTGTCAGGTGGACAAATCGATTGCGCAGCGGGCGCGGCATGGCATGATGCACGCCTCGTTCTGAGGCGGGATTGCCCGCGGCAACGACACACCACTCGTCGGGCAGCCGATACTCTCCCAGCCTCCGCTCAAGGACTAACTGGTAGCAGGCGGCCTGCGTCATTGGTGGCGCGCTGGTCAGCTCGTCGAGAAAGAGAATGCCACGTCCTGCGGTCGGCAAGAACTCTGGAGCAATCCAGCGCGTCTGCCCCTTCAGGATCGTCGGCAGGCCGCGAAGATCGACGGGATCGAGCAGCACAGCCCGAAGGTCGATGAGGTCACAGCGCATACGGTCTGCAACCTGGCGAACAATCTGGGACTTGCCTATGCCCGTTGCTCCCCAGATATGGGGAGGCACACGTTCGGCGAGCAGCGCATAGAGCGCCTCGCCCAGCTGAGAGGGTTTCATGGGAATCTCCTGGATGTCGGAAGAGGGAAGCCTGATAGAGGTTGAGGAAATGAGTGACACAGAGGGAAGGGGATTGTGCCACAACTCGGCACGAGGCAAGCAAGTCAACTAGCGTTGGGGAAGATTTGCTCTTTCAATCTTTGCCGCGGGCCTCCGACGAAACTTGTGGGAGAGTCGGGCCTGCGCATCGACAGCACCGGCCGACGAGCGCTACGGGGCAGTGACCAAGTTGGCGATTTGGTAACCAATCTCGCTCGATCACTTCAGAGATCTGCGTTTATCAGGACTTACCTTTGAAGCGCAACTGCGAGTTCGCTCAATAAGAGTATTGACCTGAAGTAAACAGTTGAAGGCGGTCTCGCCAGACCTTGGGCATTAGCCGACTTCCCCGCTACTAATCCGAAGACGCTATCTGCAAATCATAGAGGTCTCAGCGGCACTTCGGAGGTGGTTACTTTGAAGTTGCTAAAACCATATCTCGCAAGCAGAAGTTCAACCGCTTTGGGCGTGAGGTACTCGTCTGCACCAAGTCCGCACACGGTACCAGACTTCCCCGAATACGCTATTGGCTTCCTCTTTTTCCGCTTCGGATAATTTCTTCTTTCTCATCGCATTGAGGCTAGCACGTCTGCACGCGATCACGGCTTCAGAAGTAGCGTCATCAGGCGGCAGGTCACCCCCTGCTCGGTGTCAGGCCGTGGGCCATTGATCCAGAGTTCGCATCTCGCCTGTGGAGCATCAGCGAGACTCTAACCGGGGTATCCATCGAGAGCTGATCGTGAAGCCATGTGGCCGCATCGGAGTCAACGAGGGGCTGGCAAATGCCAGCCTCTCATTCGTCAGCGAGAAAAAACTCTAGCAGTAGACATTTGCCCCAACCTCAAAGAGATCATGAGTCGTTCCCGAATAACGATAGCTTCCAATCTGCGCGAAGCTACTGAATTCCCGGCGATGGTCGCCTCATACACTTCGGGGAAGGTTGCAGACATCCCCCTTTGGGCAATGTAAACAGCATTTACAATGAGGGGCAGGAGGTTCTTTGGCCGTCAAAAAGTCTAAAGTCCTGCGTAAACCGAAAGGCGAATACCATCACGGAGATTTGAGGACCAGCCTCAAGCAGGCGGCACTTCGCCTCGTACAAGAGAAAGGCCCAAGAGGCTTTTCCCTGAACGAAGCTTCGCGTCTCGCCGGTGTTTCGGTTGCCGCGCCTTATCGTCACTTTGCGGATAAGGACGGATTGCTCGCGGAGATCGCCCGCGATGGATACGAACTCCTTGAGCGCGAGATACACATGGCCGTTGAAAAAGGCGGTAGCCCGCGACAGCAGCTGATCGAGTCCGGAATGGCATATCTGAGCTTTGCGCGAAACCATGCGGATTACTTCACTGTAATGTTTCAGTCCGGACTCGAGCGATCGAAATATCCTGAGATCGAACGCTCGGTGAATGCCGGATTAGGAGTGATTCTCGATCTCGCGAAGCAGTACGAGCGCACTCCGGCCCAGGCCGAGGCGCGAGCCGTCTCTGCCTGGGCACTTGTCCATGGGCTGGCGGGACTCGATCACGATGGCGCGCTCGGTGCCGTCACAGGGAAGGCTCAGACTCCGGAGCAACTCCGACCAATCCTTGAACAGTTCGTAGATCAGCCGTACAAGTAGCCGAAGAAAAATTGTGTAGGTTTTCCTGCGACCGGCGAATCCGTGCATGCATCCAATTCAATGTAAACGCTATTAACATAGCATCTCGTAGGAGCAATCGCATGTATCACACCATCGTGAAGCAGATCGCCAAGAAGAACTTTGAACGAGTCAACCGTCAAGACTTCGACGCTTTGGTCAAAGATTGCGTTCCCGACGTCCATCATCGCTTTTACGGGGCGCACGCCCTGAGTGGTGAGCGGCACGACCGCGAGGCAGTTCGCCTCTGGTTCGAGCGTCTCGGACGTCTGGCTCCCGGACTCACGCTTACCGTCCATGACGTCTGGGTGAGGGGGCTGCCCCACGACACCACGATCATCCTGCGATGGTCCGCAAAAGACACGCGCGTGGACGGGTCGCCCTACAGGAATTTTGGCGTACACATCCTGAAGATGCGTTGGTTCAAGATCATCGACATCGATGCCTATGAAGATTCCCAAGCGGTAGCAGAGAACCTCAAGCTCCAGGCTGCCTATGGAGTAAGGGAAGCAACGGAAGCACCGATCGTGAGCTAAAGCCTTGCGCTTTCTCGTGCGTACAAAAACAACCAGGGCGTAAATAGCGCCGAACCCAAGTTTGCGCAAGCGCAATTGCGCTTGTGCTCGGTAGGGACTTGTTGTCTTGGCCCTTCAACCCCAAACTCAACCCCGAAGGAGTAATGGAACTATGAAAACGATAGGCAACACTATCCTCATCACTGGAGGCGGCTCTGGTATCGGCCGTGGCCTCGCGGAAGCCTTTCACAAGCTCGGAAACAAGGTCATCATCGCAGGTCGCCGAAAGGAAGTTCTGGAGCAGACGACCGCGGCAAACACTGGAATGAGCTCAATCTCCCTGGATATCGACGACCCGGCGGCCATCCTCGGATTCGCGAAGAAGGTTGTAGCCGAGCATCCTGCACTCAATGTGTTGATCAACAATTCGGGCATCATGCGTCTGGAAGACCTGGTCAATCATCCCGAAGATCTGTCCGTGCCCGAGGCCACCATCACCACGAACCTGTTGGGTCCCATCCGTCTGACCTCGGCCCTGCTACCTCATCTCACCAAGCAGAACGACTCGGTCATCATGAACGTGACGTCCGGATTGGCGTTCGCGCCGCTAGCGTTCGCGCCGGTTTATTCCGCGACGAAGGCCGCCCTTCATTCGTGGACAGAGTCGCTGCGCTACCAACTGGGCCGGACGGGGACGAAGGTCATCGAATTGGTCCCACCGTATGTTCAGACCGAACTCACCGGACCTCAGCAGACGAACGACCCGCTGGCAATGCCGCTCACGGACTTCATTGCGGAGTCGATGCAGATTCTCCAGTCCCAGCCAAACGTCGTGGAAGTCCTCGTTGAAAACGTCAAGCCGCAACGCTTTGCTGCCGAAGGAGGAACAGAAGCCTACAACGCCCAGGTAAACGGCTTCAATGATGCAGTCGCCAAAATGATGTCAGCATAACCGCTGCGACTAGGTGGCGCGGACGCATGCGCACGGACGCATTCGGTAGCGTGCACAATCGGAACCGTCCCTCACGAAACCGCTGAGAGACCGGCAACGAATTCGGATGAGTCCTTCTTTTCGGGCGCTGTCATCAAGGATGAGAGATGGCTGCGGTCCGGCGCGGACCGCAGCCTTCGTCGCTATTCGCCGTCCGACTCTGCTTCGCCTGATTTCAGCTTCAGGCTTGTGACATCATCCGGCAGGTCCACGTCACTTCGCAAACCCAGGTAGACCGGTTGATAGAGTGAGCCGCCGGGGAAGGCGTGGAGGTAGCGGATCTCTACCAACTCGCCAACCTTGGGCATCGCATGGTTCGGCGGGATTGTGACATTCCCGATAGAGACAGGACTGAATATTCCCGCCTGCCGCAAGGCAATGCGCACGCTGCGTTTGGCATTGATTCCGGCGACCAGACACGTGGCGTTGGCCTGAAACTTGAACTTCAGGATGCTGCCTCCCGAAGCAGGACGGCCAGGCAAGTAATCGGCGTCGAGACGTTTAAAGATGACGCCCTCCGCGCCCTTCGCTTTCAGATCGTCATATAGGCATTGCTTGTCTTCGCGGGTGTACGCAGCCCGCACCCGCCGTATTTCGTCCGGTACGGGGAAAGCAAAGAGCGTGTCGAGTATTCCCAGTCGGGTCTTCGTGATCGCCATCCGGAGGTCACGCCCGAAAGCGAGCACGTCAAACGGTACGTACACGTCGCCAACAGCCTCCCCATCCAGCACGAAGTTCACTGCGCCGAACGGACTGATTGCCAGAATGGCGGTTGCGATTCGCGACGAGACCGGGACGAAGAACCCCTTCCGGTTGACGGCCAGGACATCGTCACCCAGCCGGACAATGATCTGACGAACACCGTCGATTTTCTCCTGCAGACACCAGTTGTCGTCCGCGATCAGCGCCGGAACCTCGTCTTCACTCACCGGGTTGGCGAGTTGGGGAAGATAGCCAGATGGCTTCTGTTCGGGGGCAGGATCGCTGTAGGGGGTACCCGATTCGCCTTCGGTGTACCCTTTGCTCTTCTTCTCCGCGATGAGCTTCTTGTAAATCTTCTCTGCTTCGAGACGACCGACGGGGGAAGTTGTCTTGGTTCCGGACTGCAGCGAAGAACCGCGCCGGCCATATTGAAAGTTAACAACGAAGCCACCTGATGTCTCGCAAAGCTGGACGTGGTAGACCTTGTCCGAACTGCCTTCGCGATAGTACAAACTGGCTGACTGCACCGGTGATGTGTTGGTCATGTTTTCTCCTGTTGAGTTCGCGGCGGGTGCCGCGCTTTGAGCTGGCTCTGAAGCGCGCATTCGCCACGGCGCTTCGAAGCGAGCTCAAACAGGAGTTGGGGTATACGGACGGTGATCCCATCCTTGACTCCCCCAATGTTCGGGATGCTACGTGCTCTTTGAATCCTCGGCCTGCATCTGCAGTTGGAGGTATCCGAAGATGGTGCCAGTTGCCTTGGATAAGCAATCAAAGCCCGGCTTTTGACTCATCACCGTGCTGAGGGAGTCAAGGATGGAATCGCCTGCGTCAGCGACCCGACAGTGCAACGGGCACGTATTCATTCCCGTTCCAAATCTGAAGGCCGTCTATCGTGCATGCGGAATTGCTGCGGAGCGCTTCGTGCATGGCCTCCTGGTCGTTCTTCGCGCCGATCATGATCCAGCCGCCGTATGGGCTTTTGCAGCGGTAACTGGTCAGACCCTTATCGACTAATGGCTTGTCGTGCAAATTTAGTTCGTGAGCCATGGAAGGTCGCCTCCGTATGCAATGGCGTTGGACAACACGAATGCCGGTCTACTGAATACCTGCAATCGCTTCGAGAGCAATGCGGGCAGTTTCGACCGAGGACTTGGACAGAGGATGCTCCGGGTGCAGGCGAAGCGTTGCGATGGTGCGTAATGCCTTGAGAAGGTCCGGCGCGGCAGCAAAGAGCGGGCGTAATGTCTTCCACTTCGCGCTCTGTTCCTCGTAATCCGGATCGCGTGAGTCGTTTTGAACTGCGTCGAGTGCCCAGTCCTCGAGAAACTGATCGCCCAAGCCAAGCACGCGGTTGGCATCTTCGCGGGTCAAGGTCTCTACGCTCACGAGTGCATCTTCTTCGCTGGACTGTGCAGCGATCCACTCCCAATAGCCGAGGCGCGTGTTTCCTTCTGCCGTCTCGCGCTGCCAGCCTGTGAAGGGATGGTCGGGGTGATCAGACCAATGACCGTATTGCTCACGGAGCGCTTCTGCATCGTTGCTCATACCGTTCTCCTTCATAGCTCTATCTGGGGGATGCGCGACGAGTGGATAGGTACTCACTCCGTCGCGTCATTTGGTGGTGGGTTTGGATGGGCTTTTCTTGGTGCGACTCTTCGGAGCCTCGGAAGAGATTTGAAACTCGGAGTAAGGTGTTACCTCCGCCACCGTGCGCAAGGTATCCAGGAGGAATGGGCGCTTCTTGGTAGCCTTGGCGAGGCTGTTCAGTTCGGAAGCGCCGATCAGCAGCTGCGGACGCAGACGATCCTCGGGATGTTCTTTGTCCCAGGTGTCTACGATGGGCAGGGTCGTCTCAAGCCGGTAGCTGGTGCGCGTGCGTGGAACGAAGCTTCCCGTGTACGTGACGCGGTTCTCATCCCGGACTGAGACGGGTTTCTGTTCCGCCCATTGCTTGAGTAATTCGAGGTTGGCATCACGAGCCGCATCGAGGTAGATCTGGTACCGCAAACGCTCTTGCGGAGAGAGATTGCCGTATGGGTTCACTTTCTCGATGGGGCATCCCCGGGTGAGCAGCGGGCAATAGATGCACCCTTTGTGCGGTGTTGCTTTCGGCTCGGTCGCGGTCGAAGTCAACTTCTGTTGCCGACTCCGTGCGGCGTTGGCTGCACGCTTCAAGCGCGGAAGGTCATCTCGCGTAAACGCGACCTCACGATGGCTGCCCCAGCGCAGGAACTCCAGACGAAACCGCACGACTTTGAGGCTGGGAAGTGCGCAGAAGAGAAGTAAAGGATAGTGATGGGCCTGAAACGTATCCGGGGCGGTGATCTGGAAGTAGTTCTTCCAGTCGACAATTTCGGCTTCCTCGGGTGAGTCCATAAGCACGAGATCGAGCGTGCCCTCATGCTCAATTCGGGGATCGCTGCTGGAAAAATGTTCTCCGCGCACGTGCTCCATGAGGACGAGGCGAAAGTTCCCGTCCAGGCCGATGTACTGCTCCGTGCCCAGAACCTTCTCTGGGTCGATGACGAGGCCTTCCCGGATTCTCGCTAACCCGTCGCTGGCGTTTGGGGATGCGCCAACGGCCAGCGCGTCGAAGTAGTCGAGGTCCGTCGCTTGCCGCGTACTGACCAGATGCTCAATGTATGCGGAGAGAATGTCATGCGCCTCTTTGCCGGATTCGGACCAGAGATTGGCGGCGCGGCCCACGCCATGGACGTGGACCGCGCGATAGCCGAAGCCGCAAGCCATCTGCTCATAACGCGACTGCGACAGCGGTTTGATCTGGACGAGACTCGTCGTGGACATAGCTAGCGTCTCCCCGCCGCTGCATAACGTCCAGACTTCGTGCCGTTCTGATGCTGGTTGCCGTTGGAGCCATTGCGTGCTGCGGAGGCTGTTTGTGCCGAACCGGAGGGGGCCGGGGCGGTCTGGCCTTCTGTTGCCCTTCGGTTCAACTCCCGTGTGAGTCGATCCAGCAAGCCCGCGGGATCGCCCTTGTGCTGATCGAACAGAGCGAGCCGCCGCGCCGTCGTCAGGTTCAGTTTGCTGAACGCGTCTTCGATGCGGTTCTGGATCTCAAGTGGAACGGCGTCTTCCTGAGGGAGATTGCGTTCGACGCTGGGAGGGTTCTCGGCGGGTTTGATCTGGCTGGCGGGGTAGAACTCCGCGCTGACTGCGGCTGCCTGCTCGGACTCCGGGTCGTCAATGCGTACCGTCTCATCCGCCAACTGTTGCTTGACGGTGCGGAACGCATCGACGGCTTCAATCGTCTGCCCCTGAAGCTGTTTGACGTCTCCCGTGATGAGCTCCAGCCCGAGGACATGCTTGGTGCCCGTCATCCGACTGTTCCTCTTTTTGTCCGTGTAGGTGTTCTTCTCCGCGCGAACAAAGAGCTTGAGCCGCAATCCCTTGAGGCGGCCTCCGGTTACGTTCCGAATCGTCTCCAGCGCCGCATAGATTTCGCGGATGGACTGGTAGCTGGATGTGTGCAGTTTGCAGATGGTCCCCAGCGTCGGGTAGTCCGCGAGAAGGAAGTAAAGATCTCCAGACGGCCGGCAGTGCTCGTCCTCAAGATCGGGACAACCTTCGTTGGCACATGGCTCCCAGGTCTCTCCACGGGGACACTCGGGAGTACGGCGCGTAGCCGTCTCGCCATCTCCCCAACACTGCTTCTGGATTTTCGTCCACCATGCGTACTCGGTGCGGAACACGACATCGGGATCGTCGTCGAGGAGGATGATCCCGACCTCACGACAGGTCTTCCCGAAGTGGTCGGTCTTCTCCACGTCAATCTCCCAGATCACTTCGGCGCTCATGCCTGAGCCCCGCTGCGATTTCCTCTGGAAGATGAAGTGGTCCAGCTGTTGGGGGTGGTCGCTCGCGTCGAGGGGCGGGAGTCCGATGGCGAGCTTCGTGGTCACGGAACGGCGCAGGATCGCCGTCCCATCCGATTTATGGGTGAGGCCAAAGATGGGCATGTCTGACTCCGAAGGTGGATTTGGTTCTGGAAGGGATCAAGAGCGGGGAAACAGGTGGGGGCACACCCGGGTCGTGTGCCTGTTGCACGGTGAGCTTGTGTTCACGAGTCCCGGCGGTTAACTCAAGCCAAGCTTCGTGAACTCCCGTTGCACGGCATCACGGAAGCGCTCGTCGAGAACTTCAATGCGTGACTTGGTCGTTGTAATGGTGCCGCTCGGAGTGTCCTGGTTCCGGGCGGGATGGACGGCAGCCGGTGGCATGAGCCGTTTGCTTGGTTCAAACGCCCGTTCGTGGGCACTTTCATACGCGCTTTTGAGCGAGCGCAACCTCCTCGCAGAGACTGCCATGGAGTCCTCCTTGGTCAGAGCGAAATGGATTACTCGGTTGGAATTTGAACTACGCTGGTACCGGTGCGACAGGGGCCGCCACATACTCTGGCTCCCGAAGCACATGAGGACGATGACAACCAATGGATGTCACCGCTTCCACAATGCGGAAGATCGGCTGTTGGTATGGCGCCGGCGTTGCGATCTCATCTCCGTTCCGGCCGAAGAATCGTGGAGCAACGCCGCCCCGAAACCGCTTATCTCTGCCCCAGAGCTCAAGCTCAATCACCCCGTAGCGCGCGGTGAAGAGGATCTCGTTCCATAGCTTAGGGCGTTCGTTTCCGTTGCCCTCGTGAAGCCAGTGCCGGGAGATCAGCAGATCGTAGGACGTCTCGTAGCGGTAGACCTCCAGGCGAACGACAGGGCCGGATGTCAGAACGACGGCATGCACCCCGTTGGGAACAAAGTTTCGGACACGATAAAGCCATGGCAGGGATTCGCCATCCTCGCGGCAATATCCAACGTATCGCCCGATCTCCGCGACCGCGCCGCCGGACTCCTTGCCGCGAATGAGCCAGTCATCGGTGCTCGCCCGTCGCTCGAGGGTGAGGCTTGGATCGCACCAGATACCGATGGAGCGAAGGTGCGAGCGGGTTCGCTCAGGCAGTGCCAGCCCGCGACGGGCCACGATTTCGGCGATGCTTGGCTTTGGCATAGGTCCTCCATGTCTCGCCTCGCGCCTGACTCAGGCCCCGGACGAGTTGCTCGATTGACGTGGATGTCGGCTCCCAGCGGAGTCGCGGTGACGATCCGGGTGGGGGAATGTGTTTGAGTGCGGCTTCGGGATGGATGAATTGGCGATAGCGGTTTTCAGCGTTTGGCGAATGCACGGTCACTTCCTTTCGGGATGGGGCGACCTACTGCTGCCCGAATCATCTGTTTGGTACAGCCGTACCAGCACCGGTACTTCCACGGCTCCGCAATCGAGACTGCGAGGTGGTGGGCTTTTGGATCACCCTTCGGCCCGCAGGAAGGGCACAGGGCCCGGTAATCGGAACCTTCTTTCTCGGTTACACGGACGTAGTCGAGAATTCGGAATTCGTGGCCTTTTACCTCATAGCTCACTGCGCTGGGGTCAACGCGTGGCCGCGCATACTCCTCGGGAAGAGTCATGCCCGCCGTGAACCTCTGCAATTCGATCGCGGTGAGCTTCCTCGCGGAAGTCAGAAATGCCAACTGATCGTCGAGCGTCTGAGCCGCACCATAGAACCAGTACCGGCGAAGCGTCGCCCGGTGGACTCCCAGCGGCCCTCGCATCTGGTTGCCAAACTTCCCGGGGGCGAGTTCTTCCTGACGCGGGAAGACTTCGATCCCGTCTTCATCTCCGGCACGTTTAATCGGGACACCCAGACGGAGGGCGAGGTTATAGATATAGATCTTGCATTCACGGGCGGGCAACGCCTCTTCGCAAAGAATCCACAAATGCCCACCGCGCCGTGAGGATTCTTCGAGAGCCTCGACGCCATCTTCCCGCAGCTCCTCTTTGAGGTTTCGGAGATCGTATGGGGCTCGGTCGTAGTCGGCGTCGATAGCGACCCACTTCGACTTCTGAGTCACCGGCTGAATGGCGTAAAGGCCGATGGTCTGCCAGCCCTCAAGGTGCTTGCGGACGGCAGCGCGGTCCAACTGCAGTCGCGGTGCATCCTTGGCGCGGCTCATTTTCGGCGGGTAGTAGTAGAACTTTCTGCTTTTTGTAGATGGACGATCGGACTGACGTGTATATGCCAGCCGGTTGACGAAGAGATTCCAGAAGTCCGTGACGTTCTGTTCCGTGACAGGAAGCACGGGTGGTTTCAGTCGCGGCGGATTCCAAAGACTCGTCGGGCTCGGTTCTGTGCTCATGGGCGCTCTCCCTGAGTGGTGCTGTTTTAACTTGCCTCCCGATCTCGGTCAAATTTTCGGGGTGTTCGTCGTAGGACGTTGAAAGCATTGGCTCTACTGCGTCTTCCCGGTCGGCACCGTAGGGCCCTTTGGCATTCCCCTGGGGGAATTGAAGGAGTTGTTCACCGCATTCACAGCCACCAACGAGTGTGGAATCGGGCGGGCGCTATTCGAGAGGCTCCTGTTGATAAGCGGAAGCGATCCAGCGGGGATCGCACGAGGTAATCTCGCTTTCCCAAATCTCTACTGACTCGAAGCCAACAGAGGCTACCGCGAGGCAGAGTCCCTGGATCTCAATGACGTTCCCGACACTCATCGAGGGGCCACGGTAACTTGATGGGCGACGTCCGTCTTCATTGAAGATGGCAAAGAGAACGTCGGCCACGGTGAACAGGTCAGATTGGACGCGGGTTTTGTGTTCCTCGTGGATCTTTACAAAACCGCGGTAGGCGATTTCGAGTTTGTGGCCAGGCCGATAACCATCAAGGAAACCGACAAGGGGTCCTTGATCGTCCCGCTGTGCGTTCCAATAAAAGGTGAAGGAATATGTCATCGGACTACCTCCGGTTGTTTGCAAGGGCGCGTAGTAATTGAGAAGTTGTTGGCCTCAGGCTGTTCGGCACCAGGCCGTGCGGGCGTCATTTTCGGGATAGCTCGCAAGCGAAGATCTAAGATCGTCCGATAGAATCGACCGCATAGCGGGCGGTCCAGGTGGCGAGATGGCGGACACGACGACACTCATTGAGCAGGCGTATTCTGCATTCAACGAGCGAGACATCGATGGTGCGTTATCACTGATGACCGAAGACGTGAGCTGGCCCAAGGCATCGGAAGGCGGGAACGTTGTCGGCAAGGAAGAGGTGCGCGCCTATTGGACTCGACAATGGGGAGAATTCGATCCCAATGTCGAGCCGCTCGCTATCACCGAAGGTGAGGGTGGGAAGGTGCGTGTGAAAGTGCATCAGCTTGTTCGGAGTCTGGAAGGAGAGATTCTTTCGGACAGCGAGGTCCTTCATGTGTTCACAGTGAAGGACGGGTTGATTACAGCCATGAATCTCGGGGATGGGACCGAGGCTACGGATGCCCCGACTGCCGCTTTCACGCATCGCGTCTGAGCCGCAATCCCCAGAGATTGCGAGTCTGGATTGCAAACACGCTCGGATCACGTGTTCTAGGTAACTGTTTTGTGGGTAGTCAGGGCCGAACTCATACGATTTGGGACACTTGTTGATCGGGATTGCAGCGCAATACCTGCTCAAAGGGGAAGCGACAGCTCAATTCGGAAGGCAATCCAGCTCATAGAACAGCCCAATGTGCAGGTCAATGGTGGGCGCGGAAAGGGAGTTGTCCTTGCGGGGAGCGCGACTGCACGTTCTCGAGTCCAAGGGCTTCGGTGAGACTCAATGCTGGATGCGCGAGGTGTTGAAGAAATGCGGTATTCATGCCGCGCAGCGCGAAATTCTCGGCGGCACAAAAAAACAGATGGGGATGTGCCCCTTCAAGTTCGCTTGCGATTGCAAACAGACGTTCCGGGCCGCGCACGAAATACAAGACCCCGTCCAGGGTTGTCTCCTGGGAAAGGAGTTGGCGTAAACCTTGGTAGCGGGCGTGCGCCTTGGTGGTTCGCTCATACTCGATACCGAAGCGTAATGTCTTGTCTGCGGAGCGGAAGGAAGCGATGGCATCGTAATCTTTCGCGTATTCTCCACCTGTCTCCATATTTTCTGAGCTGACTTCCACGTCGCCATTCCATGAGAGAAGGACTCCGTTGCGCTGGAAGGTCAACCGGATAGAAGTTAGCTCGAGACAGTGCATGAGCTGCGAAGGATCGAGATATTTCTCCATCGTGGATGTCATCGAAATCAACTGGTGACCGCGCGCCTCAAGATACTGCAGGCCCTTCCGTGCAATCGAGAAGACCTTCTGGCTTTGAATCCTCTGTTCGAACAACTGCAAATAAGACGCAGAGACGAGGCGGTCCACTCTCCAAGCGAGTCGTTTTCGAGCAAGGTCGGTTGCATCGTACCCCAGCAGGGCCGCGAGTTGTCGCTGTGAAATATAGCGTGCGTTACGCACCTCAAGCAGCAATGGCAAGTCGGCAATTTCGCTGATGGCGACAGAACCTCGAACATATCTCATGACCGATCCTCCCCTCGATCGCTCGCCAGTTCCTCCACCATCAACGTCAACCGAGATACCTGTTGGCCGTCGGGTCGTACGCTCCAAGTACCGATCTGAGTGCGGACTTCAGAATCACTCGTCATGAGCAGCAACAATTCCTGGATACCCCGAAACCGGCTGACAGCAATTGTCTGCACATCAGCGGAGCACCATCGCGTGCGGAGTGACACCAGTCCGTGCCGGGAGCTGTTCAACCGAACGAGGAAATGTGTCGGTATCGTGCCTTCTTCTGCACGGCTTAGTGCGAGCAAGCGGTTCGTGTCGCGATAGCGTTCCAGCGGTCCAAATGCGAAAACTCGTCCGATGTTGGTATCGGTCCGCCGCAGATCGAGCCCGCTGGAGTGATTGAAGCGAACGAGGCCCGCGACGGGGCCGGCGGTGTGGAGCTTCGTTCCGACAGCAATCGCTGCGGAGTTGAAGTACGCCGCGTGACGTGTGTATCGGAGCGGGTCCTTGAGATCCGAACCAGGGCGGGTCCACCATGCGCTACCAAAACTCAGAATTTGAACTGTCATTCCCACCTTAGGCTCCTCTCATTTCAGTGCGCTCACGTTTCAGTCGATCGTTCTCGGCGAGTACGTCATTCAACGATGAGCGAAGTGTTTTGTTCTTCTCCTGGAGTGCGCTGATTTGGTTCGCGTAACGTCGATCCGTCTTTTCTTCCGTCTCTTGGCGCGGTGGCGGCGTAACCTGTGCCAACTGCGAATCAAGCTCACCTTGAGAGGCGGCGGGAAGTGAGTCGTCCGAAGTCTCCAGGGATGCGGCGCTCTCCATTGCATCGCGACGGACGCGGCGCTGGTTGGAATCCTTTTGGCGTTCGTTTGTGGATGCTTTCTCGGCCAGTACGTTATAGTCGTCGGCGAGCTGGTTGTACTTCTGTATCGCGTCAAGCGCATGATCGCGCGCGTCGAGGTACGCGTTGACGCTCTGAGTCAGAACGGTGACGCTGATGTCCAGACGTCGCGAGCGTTCGGATATCAACCAATAGATATAAAAGAGAGCGACGAAGAGTGCGCTTAGGGATGCAATCGCGGTCCAAAAAACGGCGTTTTCAATCGTGGAACGTATAGCCGTCTTCCGCACCTCGCTGAGACACTGACCGAGATCCTTATTGGAAGGATTGATTCCGTTGAGAACGCCATCCCACAACCCGCCGTGAAAATGCGTGCGACCTGCAAGCGGGTCGTACTTCGACTGCGGTCGGATCGTGTTCTGAGGCGGCGCGCCGTTGGCACTCTGGTTCGACGACGAGGAAGCTTGTTGTCCCTGCGCCTGCAACGAAAACAAGCAGGTGAGAATGACAGCTGCGGCCAGACGGTGTCTCATGCGGGCCTCCGGGGTGTTCGCATACCGCGTTGACGGCTTGCTTCGAGATTGGTGTCGCGGAAGCGAAGGTTGGCGCCTACCACGGTGTTGAAGAGCGAGGTGTAGCGCGGGAAGAGAACCGGAGTCGTACTGGGAAGGCCGTCATAATAAGGAGAACGCACAAAGATGTGGTCATGGATCGTACCGCGTTCCTTGTCGGTCGTGAGTACCTGCATCTGACCGACAGGCATGTTCTTGATGTGTTCTTCCTGTGCGCGGGTATCTTTGATCTCTGTTTCGCTCCCAACTCCCTGATCTTGATAACTGGCATTGAATATCCCTACTTTGCGCACGCTGCGACTACGCCGTACCTGTTTCACGCGAGAGGAGGCCTCAACGAAGTTCTGGCAGGTGTCTTTGTCGCGCGTCAGCATCATGAATGTCGTGTTGGGAGCGCTCACAATATTGCGCTGGAAGGCGCGGCCTACCTCGAGCATCTGCGGCGAGCTTTGCATCGAGAAGTTGAACGCCGTGTTCGAGCCGCGCGCGGTATGCACGATCATGGCGAAGCGAGAATAGGCAAGCGATGCGATCTCGTCGACGGTCACGGAAACAAACGGCATGTATTGGTCGCGCCGGCTCTGTTCGTAGCGATTGCCGATCACCATTTGAAGATTCTGGAGGATGATTCTTCCGAGAGCGATCGTTGTCTCATCGTTTGCGCTAGTGTTCAGCGAAATGCAGAGAATCTGCTTGCGCTCGATGATCTCCTCAATTGAAATCAGGTCCTCGTAGGGGCCGGTAATCATCGACAGACGATCCTCTAGGAACGTCATCATGTTGTTGATCAGACCGCGCACCATCTGCACGCGTTTCGGATCGTTGAACGATTCGATCAGGTTGCGGACACTCATATCGAAGTTCAGCTTCTGCTGATTGCTGATCCCGGGGAGTGAGGTCATGCGGCGTTGTGCAATCTGAGCCTGTTCTTTGAGCACCACCAGGTCGTAGATCATCACCAGGATGTCGTAAATGTTGTATCGCTTCCCGGTGAAATAGAGGATGCGAACGACATCGGAAAGGTACGTCTTCTGATGGCTGTGAAAGAAGTCCGTCTCCAGGTCGAATGACTCAAAGATGAAATTCACGTGATCCTGGTAATTCTGCGCGAACGAGACGAACGGATTGAAGCGCGCACTGATCTCAGGCCGGGATGGGGCGATGATGTGTAAGTCATCCATCCGTCCAGCGGCTGCGACAGCGGGGATCAGAAAGCTGTCGAGAAAGGCTCGTTCCCCCTTGCCATCAATGATGATGAGGGGAACCTTATGTTTTTGGTCTGCGGGTCCCGTCAAGCGAATCAGGTCCTGTTCGATGATGCTGGACAGGAGTGTGGACTTGCCGGCACCACTCATGCCGAAACTGTTCGCCTGCATCACCCGTGACTCGTCTGACCACAACCACGGCTTTCCGTCAAGATCGTACCCGAGGAGCACGCTGTTCGCTTCGTGAGCTTTTCGCATCTCCTCCAGGTCGCGATTGCGATCGATATAGTGCGCCGGGTGTGGCCACTGCGCGTCCTTCCGTGCGCGCAACGTAGCGGCATATCGGAAGAGTTCGAGTCCCATCCAAAGCGCACAAATCACATAGATGGACAACTCGATGAGCTGCTCCGGATGGATTCGGAGTCGCGCATAGGCGAGAAAGTACATCCCGCATAGGGCGAGAAGAAAAAGAACCCCCAGGAGGACGAGCGCCTCCTGGTTCATGTCGCGTTGCGGCTGGCGGGAAGTTGGCGGGGGCATGGCGTCACCGGGAGAAAAAGGCTGCGGTGGCGAGAACGATCACTACC
>Ga0255336_100997_pt1 | contig 27130 bp, 24 predicted proteins | sample MeOH1_35cm_T3_17_FD_189102 | JGI IMG/M metagenome (GOLD analysis project Ga0255336, IMG submission 189102) | Sandy soil microbial communities from University of British Columbia, Vancouver, Canada - MeOH1_35cm_T3_179 | ecosystem: Engineered > Artificial ecosystem > Sand microcosm > Unclassified ...
ATTGTAGATGGCAAACGTTTGACCGAAACGCCTCTAACCCTTACACTCAAAAGAGTCGGACGTCGGCACGAGTCAACGGTTTAAAAGCCTGTGAATCTGCGGCTCCGACACTAACCTGTTGCCTCCTCGTTCAATGGTAGGACAGTCGGCTCTGAACCGATCAATCGGGGTTCGAATCCCTGGGAGGCAACCAAAAACGTATGCAGTTGGAAATGTTGCTCCAGCAGCGACGAATCAAAGCTTCCTGACGAAGGATGCTCAGCTGAGTATGCCGTCATTCTGAGCGAGGCAAAGAATCCCTGTATTTCGCTCGTAGCGACAAGCTGTTAAGAGCAAGCGCCTATTGCTTCACCGTGATCTCTTGCAGGTAATCGAAGTTTCCCGAGGCCTGCGGCACTACCCCGTCGATCCGTCGAGAGTGAACCACCTCGTTGTTCGGATACCACAGCGGAATCCCCGGCAGATCCTCCGCCAGAATCTTCTGCACCTCGACATAATCTTTACGCCGCTTCTCCTGGTCGGTCTCGCCGGCTGCCGCAGTCAGCAGAGCATCGACGCGAGGGTTCGAATAGCGTCCGCGATTGGCTCCCTTGGGAGGAAACGCACTTGAGCCGTAGGTGTAGCGAAAGATATCCGGATCTTCGTTCGATCCGATCCATCGCAACGCATACATCTGGAACGCTCCGCGAGTCACGTCAGAGTAGAACGTTCCAAACTCCGCTGAACGAATCTCAAGCCGGATTCCCGCTGCGCGAAGCTGCTGCTGCAGCACCGCGGCCATTAGCCGCGTCGTCTCGTCAGTCGAAGTCTTCAAAGTCACACGCAGGCGAATTCCATCCGTGCCGCGATGGAATCCTGCTTCGTCGAGCAGTCTCTCCGCTCGAGCCACGTCGTGCGGATACTGCGCCATCTCGCTCTGGCTTGCCGCAGCCCAGTGTCCTTCGGGAAGCATTGTGTTCGCGAGCCGCGCCTGCCCGCGCCATATCGCATCTACGATTGCCTGTCTGTCCATTGCGCATGCGACTGCCTGTCGAACGCGTTTGTCGCGCAGCACGGGATCGTTCACGTTGAAGTTGGTATAGATCACCACCGAGCTCAAACTCGACTCCACCTTCACGTTCGGAGTCTGCTCCAGCGTGTGGATCATATCGAAGGTCAGCACATTGCTCGCGAGGTCTGCCGATCCCTTGCGCAGCTCCAGCGCGCTCGTAATTGCATCCGGGACCACCGTGAATCGAACACCGTCGATCTTCGGTGCTCCCGCCCAGTAATCCGGGTTTCGAGTGACGATGACCTCTTTATCCTGCACCGCGCTCACGAATCGAAACGGCCCTGAGCCGATAGGATGCAGGCCGAAGTCTCGTCCCGATCCGCGAGGAACGACACCGAACAGACCGTCACTCATATTGAAGAGCAATCCCGCATCGGGATGCTTCAAGTGCAAGAGCATCGTCAATTTATCACGCGTCTCAACCTTATCGACCGAAGCAAACGCTCCGCCCTTTGCTGTAATCAATGTCCCATCGATCATGCTGCGAATCGTCCATGCGACATCCTCCGCCTCGAGAGGACGCCCATCATGAAACCGCACGCCATCGCGCAGATGAACAATCAGCGTCAGAGGATCAGGCTGCTCCCAGCTTGTTGCAAGCCAGGGACGCAGGTTGTAATGCTCATCCTTCTTCACCAAAGCGTCGAAGATCACGCCGCCGACGCGCTCGGACTGAGCATCCGTCCCTTGCCGCAGATCAAGATTGTTGGGACTGCTTTCAATGATCATCACGACGGTCCGTGGATCGTTCGCCGATCTGTGGCACCCGAACAATGTGATGGAGAGAAGCAGAAGAGATACAGCGCCCCATCGCCGGAGCCAGCAGTTCGGCACGGAAAAGCGCAGCCGCATCATCCGTGAGTCACCTTGCCCAGCACCACGGGTCTTGTCGCGCCAGTCGCACTCGGAACATTTCCCGGCAGGCCATTCCAGGTCAGCCAGGCCAGCAGAGCGAATGCGACCCCCTCCTTCGCCTGTGCCGGAACACCCAGCTCATCGGTCGTGCGGATGCGCACTCCGAGCGGTTCAAGCCCTGCCCGCAGCAGGGCCATCAGAGTCCCATTCCTGGCGCCTCCGCCTGCAACGACATACTCCACGCCGCGCCCCATTGGAGCCTTCTGTCCCAGATGCGGCCATACGAATCTGCGATAAGCGTCGAGAATCGACTCCGCTGTGAGCGAGGTAGCAGAAGCGACGATGTCTGCATCTTTTGCTCCGGCCTTACGACACATCGCGACAAATCGTTCGACGAATCTCTCGCCAAACTCTTCGCGTCCGCAGCTCTTCGGTGGCAGGGCAGAGAAGTAGGGTTCCTTCAGAAACCGCTCGATGACAGCTTGAATCGCGACTCCACGTTTTGCCACTGCGCCATCGCGATCGAATGCTTTGCCGAAGAGCCGCGTCGTGCAGGCGTCGATGATGACGTTGGATGGGCCGGAGTCGAATGCCAGGACATCTTTGACAGAAGCCCCCGCAGGAATTGCGGTCATATTCGCAATGCCTCCGAGGTTCTGGAGAACACGGCTCATTCTCTCCGAGCGAAACATCGTGTAGTCCAGCATGGGAACCAGCGGGGCTCCCTGTCCTCCCGCGGCGAGATCGGCTGGGCGGAAGTCGCTGACGACCGGGACGCCAAGCTTTTCCGCAATCACCGAAGGCTCGCCAATCTGCCAGGTACACCGCACTGGGCTGCCGAGATACTTTGAGGCAGCTCCCTGGTGATAGATCGTCTGTCCGTGACAACCGACTAATCCCACCTTTACGCCGAACTGCTCTGCCGCACTTTCGACGGCATCTGCGTAGACCTCTCCCAGCCGCCAGTGGAGCCTCGATATCTCGGCTACAGAGATCGCCTTCGCGTCCATCGCCGCCAGCACGACGTTTCGCAGAGCCCTGGGGTAGCGAAATCCTGCTGCGCCAATCAGTCTTATGTTCGGAGCACCGCCCTTTGCCTTCGAAGGGCCAATCCTGCAGAGCGCGACATCCACTCCATCGGCCGAGGTCCCGCTCATGACGCCCGCTACTACGAGGCTCTTTGGCTTTGTCATCCCTTCAACTCCCGTTGCAGCTCTGCCAGCAGATTCAGTGCTTCGCGCGGAGTCAGGCCGTCCACGTCAACTTCGGCGATGCGGTCGACGATACGCTGCGAGAGCGGAGTGAACATTGTCATCTGTGAGGCCGGAACATGTTCGGTCGCGGCTTCGCGCACCTGTTGGGTCTCGGCACGCTCGTGCAGCTTCAACACCTCGCGTGCTCGGGCGATCACTCCCGCGGGAAGACCGGCCAGACGCGCTACTTCGATGCCATAGCTCTTGTTCGCCGGACCTGCTTCGACCGAGTGAAGGAATACGATTCCCCCCGCGGTCTCCTTTACGGTGACGCGTAGATTCTTGAGTCGCTCCAGCCTTTCGGACAGGAGGGTCAGCTCATGATAGTGCGTGGCAAACAGAGTACGTGCGCCCACGTGGTTGTGTAGATATTCGACGGTCGCCCAGGCCAGCGAGAGGCCATCGTAGGTCGCCGTTCCGCGTCCCATCTCATCCAGAAGGACGAGGGAGCGGTTCGTTGCCGTATTCAGGATGGCGGCAGTCTCCGTCATCTCGACCATAAAGGTCGAGCGTCCCCGAGCCACGTTGTCGCTTGCGCCGATGCGGGTATAGATGCGGTCCACTAGGCCCAGCCGCATCTGTTCCGCAGGGACAAAGCATCCGCACTGCGCCATGATGACCAGCAATGCTGCCTGCCGCAGATAGGTGCTCTTACCGCCCATATTCGGTCCGGTGATAAGCAGCACCGAGGGACCGGCGTCTGCGTCGAGGTGAACTGAGTTGGGCACGAAACGTCCTGCTCCGGATTCTTCGAGCCGCCGTTCGACCACAGGATGACGAGCACCGATGAACTCCAGCAAGCCGCTCGTTTCGACGGTGGGGCGCGTCCAGCCACGGAGTGACGCGAGATGAGCAAAGCAGCCGAGCAGGTCGATCTCGGCTACGCGGCGCGCGGTATCGCGCATCCGAGTTGCTGCGTCGAGGAGATGCCGCCGCAGTTCGTTGAAGATCCTTCGTTCGATCTCGCCGCTGCGCTCCTGTGCGGTCAGGATCTTGGTCTCGTATTCCTTTAGTTCTGGAGTAGTGAATCGCTCGGCGTTGACGAGGGTTTGCTTGCGCTCGTAATCGGCAGGCACTGCCTTCGTGTTGGCCTTCGTTACCTCGATGTAGTAGCCGAAGACGTTGTTGAACCGGACCTTCAGCGATCCAATCCCGGTGCGTTGACGCTCACGCTCCTCGATTGCCACCAGCGCCTGACGGCCGCTGCGGCTTAGCTCGCGCAGCTCGTCGAGCTCTGGATTTACGCCGGTGCGGATAACTCCGCCATCGGCGAGGGAGACGGGAGGTTCTTCGGCGATCGTCTTAGCGATCATCTCGTGCAGATCTTCGAGAGCATCAAAGCCGTTGGCCAGCGCAGTCCATCGCGAGGCGCTGAATTGCTTCGTTGCACCCAGAAGTCCCGGGAGACATTGAAGCGTCGCCGCCAGTGAGAGGACTTCGCGGGGACCGGCCGAATCCAGCGCTACTCGGCCGAGCAGACGCTCCAGGTCGAGCAGGCCGCTCATGGCCTGTCGCAGGCCTTCGCGTCGCCGTAGATCGCCAGCGGCCTCGGCCACGGCTTCGAGACGAGCTTCGATCTCCGTGACGTCGCTCGCGGGCCGCAACAGGGTTGCGCGCAGCAAGCGCTTTCCCATGGGAGTACAGCAGGCGTCCAGGGTGTAGAAGAGGGTGGTCTGCTGAGTCTCGCCGGAGAAGAGCGGCTCCACGAGTTCAAGATTGCGGACACTGACCGCATCCAGCTCAAGGCAGGAGGAGCGCTCGTAGAAGCGCAGACCATCCACGTGCTCGAGCCCGCCTTGTTTGGTTGCCCGCATGTAGTGCAGCAGGGCACCGGCAGCGATTCCCGCGGTCTCGTGTCCGGCCAGTCCAAGCCCGTCGAGCGAGTGAACGCGGAAGTGACTTCGCAGTAGGGGCAGAGCGTGATCTGAAGTGAAGACCCACTCCTCAAGAGCGGTTTTGGTGCGGATGGCATCGAGACCGGCCGAGCTTTCTTCGATGGCCTCGCCTGCCAGGTTGACGCCACCCAGCAGGCCGGCCCCGTAGAGCAGCTCGACCGGGCGCACACGGCCAAGCTCATCGGCTGCCAGCGTCCATGCGGAAGGGCCGGTAAATTCGGTTGCACGGAATTCGCCTGTCGAGAGATCGAGGAGGGCTACACCGCAGACGGTTGCGGCGTTCGATCCGGTCACAGTGATGCTTGCAAGGTAATTGCTCTGCTCGGCTCCCAGCGTGGGGTCCAATGCGGTGCCGGGAGTCAGGACGCGGGTCACTTCGCGGCGAACTACTCCCTTGGCCTGCTTCGGGTCTTCCATCTGTTCGCAGATGGCGATGCGATAACCTTTGCGCAGGAGCCGTTGCAGGTAGGTCTCCGCCGCGTGGTAGGGAACGCCACACATCGGCACGCTCTTTGCCTTGTCGCGCGCCGTCAGGGTGAGCTGCAGCTCGCGGGCCGCCACGACGGCGTCCTCGAAGAACAGCTCGTAGAAGTCTCCCATACGAAAGAACAGCAGCGTATCCGGATGCGCCTCTTTGGCTGCCCGATACTGCCTCATCGCCGGCGAGAGTGCCGCCAGATCCCCGCTCAATGCTTGTGATGTCTCCTGTGTCATTCGAGAATGGCCAGAATACCGTACCTTGGCCCTCGAATCCTTCCACACCCGGTATACTGAAGATTCGGCGTACCCTTGCCGGAAACCTAAAGGCATGTCTCTTCTCTGGCTCAGAGTCGCAGTTCTTCTTTACGGCGTTGCCGCGCTCGCGGTTCTGCCGGCTGCCCTCTATGAGAGGCCCACCTGGAACAGGATTGCCATTCCTGCGGCCGTGGCCGGGATGCTCTTTCACTTTGTCTCCCTGGCCGAGATGCTCAACGCGGCGCATCACCGCCTGCCGGTAGATACGCACGAGACGCAGGCGTTGCTCGGTCTCCTGCTTGCTGCTGCGTTTCTGATCGTTTACTGGCGATACAAGACCGTCTCGCTCGGGGTCTTCGTCCTGCCCATCTCGTTTCTGCTTGGGCTGGTCCCGGCGTTTCGCCCCGGACAGGAGTCCACCCCCTTTCCGCAGTTCCATACCGGCTGGATCTTTCTGCATATCGCTCTTCTGCTGGCAGCCTATGCGGCGCTTCTGCTCTCGCTTCTGGCCTCGATGCTTTACCTGATTCAGGAGCGATCGCTCAAGTCCAAACATGCGGCTCCGGGAGCCCAATGGCTGCCTCCGCTTGAGACGACCGACCAGATCGCCCTGCGCTCCCTGCTCTTTGGGCTGCCCTGCATGACGGCAGGACTGCTCATCGGCTCGCTGATCGCTCAGCAGACCATCGGTCCGTCTTACTTTCTCGATCCCAAGGTGCTGCTCTCGTTTGCCATGTGGCTGGCCTATGTCGGCATGATCTACATCCGGCGGCACTCCGGCCTGCGTGGCCGACGGGCGATCTATCTTTCGGGATTCGTCTTTCTTGTCGTTCTTGCCGTCTGGTCCGCTAACCAGTTTTCCGTGGTACATAGGTTTACGACGCCATGAGCCGCCATCACCATCTCGTGCTTATCGGCATCAACCACACGACGGCTCCGATCGAGGTCCGCGAACGCCTCGCCATTCCCGCAGGCCGTCTTGCCGACGCCACACGCACACTGGTTCATCAGCCGGGTATCCGGGAGGGCCTGATCCTCTCCACCTGCAACCGTGTGGAGTTGCTGACGCTGCAGGAAGACGGTTCGGCCCCCGGGGCAAATCTGCTGCAGTTTCTGCATGAGTACTTTGCTATCACTCCTGCGACGATCACACCCCACATCTACGAGTATCGGGAGCGCGAGGCTGTCCGGCATCTCTTCCGCGTCGCCAGTTCGTTGGACTCGATGGTGGTGGGAGAGCCGCAGATCCTCGGTCAGGTCAAGGAGTCGTACACGGTTGCCCGAGAGGTGGGGGCTGTCTCGGGCTCACTCGATACGTTGATCCAACGGGCGTTTACAGTCGCCAAAAAGGTTCGCTCCGAGACACAGATTGGTTCAAGCTCCGTCTCCATCGCCTCGGTCGCGGTCGATCTTGCGCGCAAGATCTTCGGCACGCTTCAGGGCAAGACGGTTCTTCTGGTGGGAGCGGGAAAGATGTCCGAGCTTGCGGCCCGCCATCTCATCCAGCAGGGGGCCTCGAACATTCTCGTTGCCAATCGCACGCTGGAGCGTGCCGAGCGGATCGCGACGCAGTTCAACGGTCAGGTGATTCCCTTCGACGAGCTGTACGATCAGGCCGCCCGAGCCGACATTGTGATTACTTCTACCGGGGCGCCGCAGAAGCTGTTCGGGCGCTCCCACGGTCAGCATTTTCTGCAAAGCCGCAGAAATCGGCCGATGTTCTTTATCGATATCGCTGTTCCTCGCGACGTCGATCCTCGGATGAACGAGGTCGAAGGTTGTTTTGTCTACGACATTGACGATCTTCAACAGGTTGCAGCTGCCAATCTGGCGGACCGGGGCAGGGAAGCTGATGCTGCGGAGACGATCGTTACCCGCGAAGTCGACAAATACCAGGAGCGTCTCCAGGCTCTCGACGCCTCTCCGGCTATCCGCAGCCTGCAGGAGCACGCCGAGGCGCTGCGTCAAGCCGAGCTGCGTCGCAGCGCGGCTCGGCTCTCCGGGCTTACGGCCGACCAGCAGGCAGCGGTAGAGGCCCTCACCCGCGCCCTGACGAATAAGTTTCTTCACGCTCCAATGACGGCCCTGCGTGAAGCGGCACGCGAGGGCGATGTTCGGGCGCTTGCGGAACTCGAATCGCTTTACACAAACAACTCTCGCAATAAGCCGGACTCTTCCGGCAGGCAATGACCGATGGTTACCTTTCTCCACATCGCGCTCAATTAACCTCAGCTAAACTTAAGACAGTCATGACCCAACCCATTCGCATCGGTTCTCGCGGCTCCCAACTCGCACTTTGGCAGGCGAACCACGTTCTTGAGGCTCTGCGCGCCGGTGGTCACACAGCCGAGATTGAAGTGATCCGCACGACGGGCGATCGTATGCAGCAACCGGGCTTCGTCGCTCCGCCCGATGTCGATGGAAAGGGAATCTTCATCAAGGAGATCGAGGAGGCTCTTGCGGAGGGGCGCATTGATCTTGCTGTTCACTCTTTGAAGGACCTGCCTACACAGCTTTCTCCACGTTTTACCCTTGGCGCCATCCCCAGACGGGCGGATGCCCGGGATGTCTGGGTCTGTGAGCCCTATTGGGCGCTTCATACGCTGCCGCTGGGTGGTCGTATCGGGACCACCAGCCCACGTCGCAGAGCGCAGTTGCTCGCTCTTCGCCCCGACGTCGAGTTTGTCGAAGTTCGTGGAAACATTGACACCCGGCTCAAGAAGCTTGCAGCTGGAGAATGCGATGCCCTTGTGCTTGCAGCTGCGGGCCTTGACCGGCTCGGCCGCACGGAGTGGGTCCATCAGCGATTTTCTCCGGACGAGCTCTGTCCTGCTCCCGGCCAGGGGGCGCTTGCCATCGAGACCCGCAGTTGCTCCCACCCAATCGATGAAGCCCGGGATCGCTCTATCCAGCAGGCAGTTGTGGCGCTGGACCATCCTGAGACCCGTTTCTGCGTGGAGGTGGAGCGCATCGCTCTGGACGCACTCGGCGGGGGATGCTCACTCCCGATTGGGGTACACTGTTTGCCGGAGTTCGAGCGCTGGAGGGTCTTCGCTCAGGTTATTGCCCCCGATGGCGAGTCCATGGCGCAGGTCGATCTGGAGGCGGACCTCTCCGTTGACGCCGAAACACTTGGACAGAGGGTTGCCGACGATCTCAAATCCCATGGCGCTCTTGAGCTTCTCGCTCCGTCTACTCTTCTCTAGCCGAACCGGAAGCCTCGGAAGGATTTCAAATCCTTCGGGTGTTCACATTTCCGTGCGGCAAATCACTATAAACTGCTTAACTGTTGACGTTGTGAGGTGGAATTGAACGAAGGTCGTTGGGTACTTTTAATTGCGAGTGAAGTAGGTGGAACGGATTCGGTCTCGGATCGCGCGATGGAGCGTCTGGTCGAAGCGATTCGAGAAGAGGGGTACGAGGTCATTCGGACCTCTACTCCTGAGGATGGCCTGTCGCTCGTTACCTCCGATCCCTCGTATTCTGCGATCCTTCTGGACTGGGACCTCGAAGGAGAGAGCCAGTTCGATGAGCGTGCCGCCCTCAAGATCCTTCGTGGTGTTCGTCACCGCAACAAAAAGATTCCGATCTTCCTGATCGCCGACCGCACACTGGTAAGCGAGCTTCCCCTCGAGGTGGTCAAGCAGGTCCACGAATATATCCACCTGTTCGGCGATACCCCCGCCTTCATCGCGAACCGCGTGGACTTCGCCGTGGAGCGCTATCACGAGCAGCTTCTGCCGCCCTACTTCCGCGAGCTGAAGAAGTACACCGATCAGGGCGCTTACTCCTGGGACGCGCCCGGCCACATGGGCGGCGTTGCTTATTTGAAGCACCCCGTGGGCATGGAGTTCCAACGCTTCTTCGGTGAGAACTTGCTTCGCTCCGATCTCGGCATCTCGACCGCACAGCTTGGCTCCTGGCTCGACCATCTTGGACCTCCGGGAGAGTCTGAGCGCAACGCGGCGCGCATCTTCGGCGCGGACTGGACGTTCTACGTTCTTGGCGGCTCTTCGACCTCGAACCAGATTATTGGTCATGGCGTCATCGCGCAGGACGACATCGTTCTGGCTGATGCGAACTGCCATAAGTCCATCTGCCACTCCCTGACTGTCACTGGCGCTCGGCCCGTTTACATGAAGCCTACGCGCAACGGTTATGGGATGATCGGTCTGGTTCCGCTGAAGCGCTTCAGCCCTGAGTTCATCCGCGGGCTCATTGACCGCAGTCCGCTCACCAAGGGCGTCGAGAACCAGAATCCGACCTACGCCGTAGTTACCAACTCCACCTATGACGGCCTCTGCTACGACGTGAATCGCGTTGTTGAGGAGCTTTCGAAGTCCGTGCCGCGTGTCCACTTCGACGAGGCTTGGTACGCCTATGCGAAGTTCCACAAGATCTATCGCGGGCGTTTCGCCATGGATGTGCCAGACGATATGGCGGACCGCCCGACGATCTTCTCGGTGCAGTCGACCCACAAGATGCTGGCGGCCTTTTCGATGGGCTCGATGGTGCATGTCAAGCTCAGTCCGCGCGCTCCGCTGGAGTTCGATCAGTTCAACGAGTCGTTCATGATGCACGGCACGACCTCGCCGTTCTATCCTCTGATCGCCTCGCTCGACGTGGCCGCGGCCATGATGGACGAGCCTGCCGGTCCTACCCTGATGTACGAGACCATTCAGGACGCAATCAGCTTTCGCAAGGCCATGAGCTCGGTTGCCCATCGTCTGCGCGCCAGCGAGAACGGGGAAGGGTGGTTTTTCCGTCTCTTCCAGCCCGATCAGGTTACGGATTTTTCGACCGGGGAGACACACGTCTTCGAAGAGACGCCCGACGCTCTGCTCGGCTCGACCCCCGAATGCTGGACGCTCAAGCCGGGAGAAGACTGGCATGGCTTCAACGACGAAGATATCGCCGACGGCTACTGCATGCTCGACCCCACCAAGGTCACAATCCTTATGCCCGGCGTTAACGCGCAAGGCAGGATCAGCGACTGGGGAATCCCTGCGGCCATCCTGACGGAGTTTCTGGACTCCCGCCGCGTCGAGATCGCCCGTACGGGCGACTATACGGTGCTTGTTCTGTTCTCCGTCGGCACCTCCAAGGGGAAGTGGGGATCGCTGCTTGAGAATCTGTTCGAGTTCAAGCGGCTTTACGATAGCGAGGCCCCTCTGGAAGAGGCTCTGCCCGAGCTTGTGGCCAAGTATCCCAATCGCTATCGCAATGTCACCCTCAAGGAGCTCTCCGACGAGATGCACGCCGCGATGGTGGAGCTCAACCTGCCGACGCTGGTCGGTGAAGCCTGTGACGAGGACTTCGATCCTGTTCTGACTCCGTCTCAGACCTACCAGAAGCTTCTTCGCAACGAGACCGAGAAGATTCGCTTTACCCAGATGCATGGCCGCATCGGCGCCGTTATGCTCGTTCCTTACCCCCCGGGAATTCCCATGTGCATGCCCGGCGAGCGGCTCGGCGGGCCGGATAGCCCGGTTATTCGCCTCATCCTGGCGACCGAGCAATTTGGCAAGCGTTTTCCCGGCTTCGAGCGTGAGGTCCACGGTATTGAGGTTGATGAGCAGGGCAACTACTGGATGCGTGCCGTAATCGAAACGCCAGGACAGAAGCACTACGGCAATGGGAATGGCAAGGTTCACCCCCCAAGCGCAGCTCCTCCGATCAAGAAGACGCGCCGCACGCAGCCACGTCATAATACAGAGTAGACATCCTGCGATGTCGGATTACAGATGCTGGTCCAACGTATCTGCCTAATTCGACATCGTAAAGATCAGCTCGATGAAATCCAGACCCAGCCGTCTACTTATTCCATCTCTTCTGATTCTGGCCGCCATTGTTGTTGCGTTCAATGCATGGTTCGGCTTTCGTGCGATCCGGTCGCTTCATGACAGCGAATACTGGGTCGCTCATACTTGGCAGGTTATCAATCAGGTCGAGAGCATTATGAGCTCCGCCATCGATGCCGAGGCTGGCAGCCGCGGTTATCTGATCACCGGGGACGAAAGCTATCTTGCACCCTTCACCACTGCCCGCAAAGAGCTTCCCGAGAAGCTGGATTATTTCGCTTCTCTTACCTCCGATAACCCGAGGCATAGAAACCGCCTCAACGAGATGAGAGCTGTTCTCGATCAAAGGCTCGATCTGCTGCAACAGGGAATCGATCTGCGGCATGAGAGCGACCAGGATACTGTTCGCTCGATCATCCTTAGTGGAACCGGCAAGGATGAGATGGATCATCTTCGCCGCATCGCCAACGAAATGGAGGCCGAAGAGCGCCGCCTGCTCGCAATCCGTACGGCAGACGTCGAGCGCGACAATCGCAACGCCCACTACATCATTGCGTTGGCCAGTGCGCTGGATCTCCTCTTTATCGCCTTTCTCTTTCGTTACTTCGTCATGGAGCGACGCATGCGGTTCTCCGCTGAACTTGACGCTGAGAGGCTTTCCGTCGCCCGCGCTCAGAGTGAGAAATATTATGAGGAGGTACGAGCCTTAAATACCACTCTTGAGCAGAGGGTTAAGCTCCGCACGAGCGAACTTGAGGCGATCAATCATGAGCTGGAAGCCTTCAGCTACTCCGTCTCCCACGATCTCCGCGCTCCTCTTCGGACCATCGATGGATTCTCTCTCGCACTCGAAGAGGACTATCAGGATGTCGTCGACGAGACGGGGCGAGACTACATTCGGCGCGTTCGCAACGGCGTCCAGCGCATGGGCCAGCTAATCGATGCGCTCCTTCAACTCTCCCGCATCACTCGGGCCGAGATTACCCGTGAGTCCTTCAATATGAGTCAGCTTGCTGAATCTGTCGCAGCCGTTCTTACAGATGAGAACCGCAACCGCAGTATCACCTTCAATATCACGCCAAACCTTGTCGCTGAGGGAGATCCCCGGCTGGTCCGCGTCGCCCTTGAAAATCTTCTGGGGAATGCTGTCAAATTCAGTGCAAAGAAAGCCTCCACAGTAATTGACTTCGGATGGGATAAAGCGAAGGGCGCATGGTTTGTCCGAGACAATGGAGCTGGCTTTGACATGTCGTACTCCGATAAACTTTTCAACGCTTTTCATCGTCTCCACGGAGACAAAGATTTTCGTGGATCAGGGATTGGCCTGGCTACGGTGGCCCGCATTATTCACCGCCACCACGGCACGATTTGTGCGGACAGCGTCGTCGATCGTGGCGCCACTTTCTGGTTTACGTTAGGATAACGGGATGACGGACGCGACTAAGTTGATTCTTCTTGTAGAAGATGACCCCGATCATGAATTGCTGACCATTCGGGCCCTGAAGAAATCAAATATTGCAAACGATATTCGGATCGCTCGTGATGGTGAAGAGGCGATCAATCTTCTCTTCGGAGAAGATGCAATCTCCCCACAGGTTATTCTGCTCGATCTCAAGCTGCCCAAACTTGATGGTCTCGAGGTTCTTCGCCGAATACGGTCGGGAGAGACGACCCGGCTCCTTCCCGTAGTGGTCCTTACCTCTTCTGATGAAGAGCGTGACGTCGTGCGCAGCTATCAGCTCGGCGTCAATAGTTACATTCGCAAACCGGTTAACTTCAACGACTTCGCGGAGGCAACCCGGCAGCTTGGCATGTACTGGCTGGTGCTTAACGAATGTGCGCCGCAAACATAGACTCGAATCAGCTTCGCGTTCTGCTGGTCGAAGACAATCCGGATGACGCCTTTCTTCTCGAGCGGCACCTCCGTCGCCATGGCTTTGAGCTCGAGATGATACGGGTGGAGACTGCCTCTGAGATGCTGTGCCAGCTGCTGCAGCAGGAGCTCCCGGACGTTATCCTCGCCGACTACAATCTTCCCAGCTTTAGCGGTCCGGCCGCGCTCAAGCTGCTTCATTCCACTGGACACGATATTCCCTTCATCATGTTCTCCGGCGCAGTCTCCGAAGAGACCGCGGTGAACTCCATGCGCTCCGGAGCACACGATTACGTCTCCAAACAGAATCTTGTCCGTCTGGTTCCGGCTATTGAACGTGAGCGCAACGAGGCCGCCATTCGCAGGAATCGTGTTGCCGCCGAGCGCGCTTTGAAGGCCAGCGAGGCTCGCTTCCGTTCGCTGGTCGAAGCTCTTCCGTTAGGTCTCCTCATCAGCGATGCTTCAGGCAAGATCCTTTACGCCAACCGGGCCGTCGAGCGCCTTCTTGGCTATACGGACACCGATCTGCTCTCGGGCTCTCTTCTTCTGGCTGATATCTCTCCTTCGCTCTCAGAGCATCTGGACAGCCTCATCGCTACCGAGGTGGACTTCGAACCCTTCGAGCTCTCCTGCATGCGAAGGGATGGGCAGACCGTCGAGACTCTCATCGGCATGTCTTTTCTCGACTCCGAGACGACGAATGGTGATCGCCAGATCGTGATCTTTGTCGCCGATCTCTCGCTTCAGAAGAGAAGTGAAGAGGTTATCCGTCGCACGGAGAAGCTTGCGGTGGCCGGTCGATTTGCTGCCTCCATCTCACATGAGATCAATAATCCGCTTGAAGCTGTAACCAACTGCCTCTACCTGGTCGCTCAGTCCAATCTCTCCGAAGAGACACGTCACTATCTTGAGCTGGCACAGAAGGAGCTGAACCGTGTCAGTCAGATTACGGTACAGACGTTGCGCTTCTATCGCTCATCCACCAAGCCCACGCGTGTCGATCTTCACGATCTTATCGACACAGTGCTGACTCTGCTGGATTCGCGGCTTCGGCAGATGGACATTCAGATCATCCGTGATCTTCGAGCTCAGCCGACTCTGCTGGCACATGATGGAGAGCTGCGTCAGGTGCTCGCCAATCTCATCGGCAATGCAATCGATGCGATTCCAGGAGGCGGTCAGATCGCGATTCGCAGCCGGCCTGCTCAGGACTGGCTTCTCGGTCGCCGCGGCGTGGCGCTTACCATCGCCGATAACGGGATAGGGATGGACCCGATCACCCGGGGGCGGATATTCGAGCCATTCTTTTCGACTAAAGGGATTACCGGAACCGGCCTTGGCCTCTGGATCTCGCGTGAGATCGTCAACAAGCATCGGGGAAGCATCCGTGTCCGCTCGCGCCGAAGCTCATCGACTCTTTCCGGGGGCACGGTCTTTCGTATCTTCATTCCTGCGCACGATGAGCCTGAGGCGATCAGCGACGGGCGCCAGACCGAAAGCGAAGCCAGCAATACGGGCTTCAATCGTTCCACCATTGCACAGGCGTCCTGAGAGGCCTCTTGCGATGGTCCTACAATGATGCAGTGGCCTCTTCTCCCAGACTGACTCGTCGGCGCGTTCTCGTCACCCGTACTCCGGGTCGCGCATCGGAGCTTACAGCGAGGCTTCAGGCAGAGGGTGCTACCGTAATCTCCATCCCGACTATCGAGATTGTTCCACCTGAATCTTACGGTGGGCTTGATGACGCTCTCGCCAGGCTCGACAGCTTTGACTGGGTTATCTTCACCAGTGCCCATGCGGTAGAGGTCTTCGTTCAGCATCTTCCATCGCCGGTTGTTCCCAAGCACATTGCCGTCGTTGGGCCAGCTACAGCTCGAGCGGTAGAGCAGCATGGATTTAAGGTGTCGCTTCTCCCGCAGCGTTATGTGGCTGAATCGTTAGCGGAAGCCCTTGCGCCTCAGGTCAACGGGGCGAATGTCCTGTTTGTCCGTGCCGCAGAGGCTCGCGATGTGCTCTCCTCGGCGCTGATCGCGGCTGGTGGACTGCTTACCATCGCCGAGGCCTATCGTAACCGCATGCCGGCCGAATCGATTCCTCAACTCCGCACTCTGTTTGCAACGCCTGCAAACTTTCCCGATGCCATCACCTTCACCAGCGCCTCCACTGCTCGAAATCTGATGGCTTTGCTGGAGGCCGGGGAGCTGACTTTGCCCGCGGGAGTCGTGCTGGCTTCGATAGGGCCCATCACCTCTCAGGCGCTGCGGGATCTCGGTTTGGAGCCGACAGTCGAAGCGAATGAATCTACTATCCCGGCGCTCACCGAGGCGCTGGCGAGTTATTTTGAACGCAAATCATCTGGAATCTGACAGAAGACTTTAGGCGTTCAGTCTTTGTGGGAGCTCCACGTCTTATCCGAGAAGTAGCAGAGTTTTTCGAGCGTACAGTCAATGCACCGCGGTTTTCGCGCGATACAAACCTGTCTTCCGTGATGGATCAACTCATGAGAAAAATTGATCCAGCGATCCTGAGGCAGAATCTTCATCAGGTCGCGCTCGATCTTCTCCGGCTTAGTCTCCTTCGTCAGTTCCAGGCGCCGTGACAACCGCATTACGTGAGTATCGACGACGACACCTGCAGCGATTCCATACCATGATCCCAGCACGACGTTGGCCGTCTTGCGGGCTACTCCCGGCAACCGCAGAATCTCTTCCATCGTCTGCGGAACCTTGCCTCCGAACTCTTCGACGACCACGCGGGCAGCGCCCTGAATAGACTTCGCTTTATTGCGGAAGAATCCGGTCGTGCGGATCAGTTCTTCGATCTCGGGAAGGGAAGCAGTGGCCATTGCCTTCGGCGTAGGGAACGCCCTGAACAAGGCCGGAGTGACGAGATTGACGCGCACGTCAGTGCACTGCGCCGAGAGAATTGTCGCGACTGTAAGCTCCCACGCGCTGCGATGATTCAGCGCGCAGACGACACCCGGGTAAGTTTTAGCCAGGATCTCGAGGATCTCTGAAATCCGCGCCGGATCGAGCGGGTTACGCTTCTTTACAGACTTCTTTGCTGTACGTTTTGCACTGACCGTGTTTGTCGTAGCCATCACTATCCCAGGCGGTTCAGCATCTCCTCGGCAGACAGGCGCACGCAGCTGAAGATGGGCGTGTCCTGCAGCGTGTACATGCTGATCTCTGTCTCGCGAAGCTGCTGGACGAGATCGAGGAAGTCCTCCGGGAAGTTGGTCTCAAAGGCGACTACGAACTCCTGGTCGTCGATTCCAAACGAATAGGTCGTATTCAGCTTCACGCGCGGATAGCTCAGACCTACGCGAATATGCTCATCCATGAGCCGTTTGCGTTCTTCAGCAGAGAGCAGATACCACGGGCGGGTCTTCCAGAAAGGATAGATAAAGATGTACTTCTGGCCGCCGGGACGAATCGCTCCGCGTCCCTCGCCTTCGCTCTCGTCGGGGCGATCGATCTGATACTGGGAACGCTTTGTCATCGACAGATAGTTGTGCGGGGTGGTCAGGAAGCCTCCCAGGGGAGACGACATCAGCTCGCTGCGCATGCGGTTCATCTCGTCGACGGCATAGCCGATTGACCAGACGCACATATCCACGTCGCCACGCGTGCCGATGGTAGAGTACGTCATCGAGAGAAACTCGCCCGGCTTATTCCACTTGGCCAGAATTGCGGCAAATGCAGCCTTGTGCGCCGCTCTCTCTTCTGCGGGGAGCCTGCGCCACTCCGGCATGACCTTATAGAAGCTGAAACAGACGATCTGCCGCTTTACCGGAGGTTTTGAAGGATCGTGCGGTTGCGCTCCGTAGCTCGAAGCTGGGCGTCCGGTTGTCGCCGTGGTTGCTGCGCTCTTCTCTGGGGCCTGGGCTACGGTCGTCTCTGACATCTTTTGTTCTCTCCTGAATAATTCATGCTAGCGCATTAAAGCCATACTCTGCTCGCCCGCTATACTCGAAGCTGAATGTCCGAGAAGATCATTACCTTTCTGGCCGGTTTCATTATCTCTGTGATCTCTACAGGGGGATACGCTGGCGTCGCGCTCCTGATGGGGATTGAGTCTGCCTGTATTCCCCTGCCGTCGGAGATCATCATGCCCTTTGCCGGCTATCTTGTGCATACCGGGCAGCTCAAGCTCTTTTGGGTCGCGACCGCGGGAGCTATCGGGTGCAACCTCGGCTCCATCCCGGCCTACTGGCTGGGCGCGGTCGGCGGTCGCCCTGCCGTCGAGCGCTTCGGGCGATATGTTCTGCTCAGCCGTCACGACCTCGACCGAACCGAGCACTTCTTTCAGCGCTTCGGCGGAATCACCGTCTTGCTCGCCCGGCTTCTGCCGGTCGTTCGAACCTTTATCGCCCTGCCGGCGGGAATCGCGCGCATGCCGCAGCTCCGCTTTCATGCGTACACCTTCATCGGTTCATGGCCGTGGTGCTATGTACTGGCTTATGTCGGCATGAAGCTCGGCGATCGCTGGGATAGCGATCCGCGATTCAAGGAGATCTTCCACCGCTTCCATCTTGCAGTTGAAGTAGTTCTGCTCATAGGCATCGTCTGGTTTTTCTGGACACACTGGCGCAACCGCATTCGTACCGAAGCAGCCTGAGGATCTGAAAACCGAGTTACGAAAGCCAGAAAACCGTGAGTTTTACGCATCTCGAAGTTACCGCTAAAGCCGCATAAACACTGGGTTTGTTTGCACCTCGTGTTCTGGTGAGCGATACTAACCCTTCCGCCTATACGGAAAATCGCAATAAAAAGAAGGGTATCGCTAAGCAATGTCTACACCCCAGGCCGCGACCAATGAAGCGGCGTCCAGCATTAAGCCAGCCAAAGGAAAACTAGGCGTTATGATTCCCGGCATGGGAGCCGTTGCTACGACTCTGATCGCCGGTGTAGAGGCTGTACGCCGTGGTTTCGCTCTCCCCATCGGTTCCACCTCGCAGATGGGAACCATCCGTCTCGGCAAGCGCACCGATGCGCGCAGCCCTCTCATCAAGGACTTCGTTCCGCTTGCCTCTCTCGATGACATCGTCTTCACCGGATGGGATATCTTCGGAGGCAATCTCTATGACGCCGCCAAGACGGCACAGGTGCTCGACAATGAGCAGCTGCAGCAGATGCGTCCCTTTCTCGAATCGATCGAGCCGATGCCTGCTGCATTCAATCAGCACTATGTGAAGAGGCTCGAAGGCAAGAAAGTCAAGGTCGGCAAGAACAAGTGCGATCTCGCCAATCAGATTCGCAACGACATTGCGGAGTTCAAGACAAAGACCGATCGTCAGGTCATGATCTGGTGCGGCTCGACTGAGATTTACATGGAGCAGGCTCCGGTTCACCAGACGCTTGCGGCCTTCGAGAAGGGCCTCGTCGAAGACGATCCTGCGATCACCCCCTCGATGCTTTATGCATGGGCGGCGCTCAAGGAAGGCATTCCGTTCGCCAACGGTGCGCCGAATCTTACCGTCGATATTCCAGCGCTGCGTGAGCTCTCCAAGCAGATGAACGCTCCTATCTGCGGCAAGGACTTCAAGACTGGCCAGACCTTCATCAAGACCGTGCTTGCCCCGGCGTTCAAGGTGCGCAATCTCGGCGTCTCCGGATGGTACTCCACGAATATTCTTGGCAACCGTGATGGCGAAGTCCTCGACGATCCCGAATCCTTCAAGACCAAAGAGGTCTCGAAGCTCGGTGTGCTCGAGTACATCTTCCAGCCTGAGCTCCACCCTGAGCTCTACAAGGACCTCTACCACAAGGTTCGTATCAACTACTATCCACCGCGTGGCGACAACAAGGAAGGCTGGGACAACATCGATATCTTCGGCTGGCTTGGGTATCCCATGCAGCTCAAAGTCGACTTCCTATGCCGCGACTCCATCCTTGCGGCTCCGCTGGCGCTTGATCTCATCCTCTTCATGGATCTCGCAGCGCGTACGCCGTCGCTTCGCGGTCTTGGCATTCAGGAGTGGCTCAGCTTCTACTTCAAGGATCCGGATTCGGCGCCTGGAGTCTATCCCGAGCACGATCTCTTTATCCAGAACATGAAGCTCAAGAACACCCTTCGCCACATCATGGGCGAGGACCTTATTACGCACCTCGGCCTCGACTACTACGGCGATTAGTTACAGGCAGTGAAGCGATAGAGCGGCTGCAAAGTATCTTCTTTGCAGCCGCTTTTTACTGATGGATTGTTCCGCCATGCGGAAGAGCATTAGCGGACTTTTCCGGTTGAGCCTTCTCGTGCTCGGCCATAACCTGTTGGACGACCTGACGTACGATTCCGAGCCCTCCGCTCTTCGAGATCGATTTGGCCACAGATTCGATCCCGAAGTTGCTGATCGTGTCTCCTTCGTCATCGCTGGAGCTCCCCTCTCCGCTCCATCCACCATCTTTTGAGCGCATCGGTTTCAGCATCTCTTCAAGCAGCATGCCCTCAAACTGTTGTGCGGCGTCTGTGAGTTTCGCCCGTGTGCGCTGATCGTCACTGGGGGGCGTATGTGTCGTAATACCTGTGACATTCGTCATAAAACCTCAATCTCTGCTTCAAGGGCTCCGGCGGACTTCATCGCCTGCAGGATGGAGATAACATCTCGTGCCGAAGCCCCGATGGTCTGGAGGCTGCGAACGAGGTCATCCACGGTCGAACCCTGTTTCAACTCAATCCTGTTGACTGGCTTGTCCAGAGCATCGACATTCGTCTGCTGAACGACCTTTGTGTCTCCATTAGAAAATGGACCGGGCTGTGACACCTGAAATTCGCTTACGACATTGACGGCCAAGCCGCCGTGAAGAATGGACACAGGCTGCAAGACGACTGTGCCGCCAATGACGACCGTTCCTGTACGTTCATTCACGATCACCTTTGCCCTGGGATAGATGGGGACTTCGATCGATTCCACCTCGGCCAGAAACGCGGGTATCTCTTCTCCAGGCCTGGGAGTGAGAATGACTCTTCGGCTGTCGACGGGGTGCGCTGCGGCCCTGTTCAGCGTGTGATTGATAGCATTGGCTACGGCTTCGGCACTTCGGAAGTCAGCATCGTTCAGCAGGAGCGAAAACTGACTTTTCCCTTCAATATCGAGTGAGACTGCACGTTCGACGATGGCTCCGAACGGAACTCTGGCCGTGTTCGGGTGATTCATCTGCCGGGTATTGCCATTAACCGTAATAGCGTATCCGCCCACGACAAGAGGCCCCTGTGCCTGTGCGTAGATACTGCCGTCAGCTCCGTAGAGTGGCGTCATCAGCAAAAGGCCGCCTTCGAGACTGTGGGCATCTCCTGCTGAAGAGACCGTGATATCCAGCTTCGTCCCTGAACGGGCGAAGGGAGGCAATGTGGCCGAGACGAAGACGGCAGCAAGGTTCTGCACGCGTATGGCCGCTGCGGGAACGCTCACCCCCATGCGCAGAAGAGTGGACGCAAGCGTCTGTGTGGGAAAGGTCGTCTGCTGACTGTCTCCCGTACCTTGCAGGCCAACCACAATTCCATAGCCGACCAACTGGTTATCGCGTATTCCCTCAATCGTGGCAATGTCTTTAACGCGGGCAAGCTTCTGGCTTGAAGTATCGAGAGCCTCAAGATGAGAGGCTGCAAGAAGCACTCCCCATGAAACCAATAGCGCGCCTCTGCGGATCAATCTTCCTGCACGGGATGTATCTGGATATCTCATCGTTGAAAACGCTTTCGCTTTAGAAGATCAGTATTTGCTGCAGCAACCGGACCAGGGCGTTGGGCCTGTGCGTATAATCGTTGATGATTCCTTTACCCACGACCTTGAGCTCGAGACTGGAGATTGCTGTGGAGAGGATCTGATTCTGCTGAGAGATATCTTCAGGACGGACGACACCATGCAGGACGATCGTCTGAGTCTGCTGGCTGAACTCCACCTGTCGCGCAGCTTCAATGACAAGCATCCCGTTAGGAAGAACCTCAATAACATGACCGCCCAGAATCGTGCTCAGGCTGGAGTTGGTCTCACTGGTCCCCTGAGCATTCAGGCCGGACGATGAGTTTTGATTGACGAGATTCTGCAGAGCGTTGCCTGCATGAAGATTCCCAAAGAGACTGGAGATCTGCGAACTGGCATTTGAAGCTCGTGTGTTTTTTACCGTTCCATCCGTTGAAGCTGCAAGGTTCTCGGAAACGACCACGGAGATCAGATCATGCGGACGCATCGCTCTCACATCGGTCATCATTCTGGTCAGTCGCCCGTTATCCGCCCAGATCGAACCCGGTGCCGCCTGAGATGCCGAATTAGCTGCTCGCACGCGCTCCAGATATGACTCCAGTGAAGCCTCTGCAATATTCTGCTTTGGACGAGGAGGAGTCTTGTCGTCTTTCGCCTTGCCATGCAAAGGAGTCGCCAGGGAGCAGGCAAGCAGAAGAGACACCGCACAGCCTTTGGGTGATCTCATGGTTGAATCTCCACATTGCCGGGGCCACGAACGATCCCAACCAGCATCTGCGGCTGTCCTCCTTCAAGTCCGGAGCGAAGCAGCCTCACGCGCACCTTGCTTCCTGTCGCGCCGCTTTGTTCTGCTCTTCCCGCGGCCTCCACACGCAGATTCTTCTGCTGTCCCCATAACTGGACAAGATCGCCTGCGTGAACGACAGGGAAGGGAGACTGATTCGTCAGTCCTTCTAGGCTGGAAGAAAACATGGACGCTCGACGAAGGCCCGGAAATGGCAGCGCAATAGCAGGACGATCAGGATGCCCGCAGGTTGTAATCGTTGCCCACTGTTGATTCAGCAATGGGTCCCACCGCACGCCGCTCAGACGGTAGCCGTCTTTCTGAGCCGCAATATCCGAGGTCATTGAAGATTGGGCCGCTCTTATCGCCAGCTCTGGAGTGCGAGCGCAAAAGGGTTCCATGGTGACAGCCGTCGCTCTACCCGCCAGCGCGAGGCCCGCAGCGACCAACAGAGTGATTCTGAGACGGAGCAGTGCGTTCATCGATTCCCCTAACGAACCAGACCATTGATCTGCGAATACATGTCGTCGGCTACATGCACGACCTTCGAATTGCTCTCGTAGGCGCGTTGAGCGAGGATCATCTGCACGAATTCAGAGACGACGTCGACGTTCGAGCCTTCAAGATAGTTTTGCTGTAGTGTTCCCATGCCGGTGTTTCCGCCAGGACTGTCGGTGATGGGAACGCCGGAGGAATCGGTTTGCTGAAATAGGTTTCCGCCGATTGACTTTAGGCCGCCCGGATTCGCAAAGGTAGCGAGTTGAATCGTTCCGAACTGTGAAGGAGTTGACTGACCGGGGATCGTCGCCGATACGACACCGTACTGCGAGATCACGATATCGAGCGCGTTAGAGGGAATCGTGATCGATGGGACAACCGGATCACCGTCCGAGGTGACGACCACGCCCTGATTCGTGCGATGAAAGTTACCCGCGCGCGTATAAGCGATCGTGCCATCGGGCCGCGTGACCTGAAAGAAGCCCTCACCTTGAATGGCAACATCGAGCGGATTGTCGGTCTCGTTGTAGTTCCCCTGGCTCATGACCATCTCAGTCGCCGCGGAGCGAGTGCCAAGGCCAATCTGCAAACCGGCAGAGGTCGTCTGCTGCGTTTGCGGAGATCCCGGCGTGATCATGTTCTGGTAGATCATGTCCTCGAACTGAAGGCGGCGGCGGCGAAATCCTGTAGTAGCAGAGTTGGCAAGGTTGTTCGCAACGGTGTCCAGATTGGCCTGCTGAGCGCTCATTCCACTGGCTGCTGTATAAAGTGCTCGAATCATCTTCTTCTCCTTGGCTTATCTCAGACGCGCGGCAGTTCTTCGGTCGCGGTCTTGTCGAATTCGTTATTGAAGACGCTTAATGCCTTTTGCATCATCTCGGCCTGACGCTCGACGAGAACGAGCTGCATCGATCCATGAACCGCATCCTGATTCGCTCCTTCGATGGAGCCCTGCAGAATTGTTCCTTTACCGGGGACTGGTTTTTCCCCGTTCGCCGTGAAGCGATTTGTTCCTTCTGCTGTCAGTGCGTATCGATTGGAAAAATCGAACAACGCGATCTGGCCGACGATGGCACTTCCATTGTCGGTAGAGACCGAGACGCTACCGTCAGGAGAGATATGAATGCTTCCTGTAGGAATCGTGATCGGCTGTTGTTTCGCATCAAGTACAGGCTCACCAAGAGCAGTCTGGAGAACACCCGTGGGCGAACGCTGGAAGGCTCCATCGCGTGTATAGCGAACTCCATTCTTTGTCTGGACCGCGAAGAATCCCTCGCCTTGAATCGCAAGATCGAGTGGGTTGTCCGTGGTTGCGATCTGTCCCTGTCCAAGATCGAGGGCGTTGCCACCAAGGATGCCGAAGTCGTTTACCGTGCGTCCCACCTGCGAGTCAGCAGGCGAATTTGGACGAAGACTATCGACCAGCACACCGCGAAAGAAATCACGCTGTGCGCGAAATCCGTTGGTTCCTGCATTGGAGAGGTTGTTGGCTGCAGTATCGAGTGCCTGCGTGCGAGCCATCAACCCTGTGTATGCCGCATAGAGTCCGCTGTCCATGCTGGGGAGTCAAGCATCTGCCGTGCCAAAGTAACAGTACCTCGGGTTAGAGAGAACTAAGCTTCGGATAACTCAAGAAACGGACGCGCATAACCGATAGAAGCTGCAAGAGCAGCAAATGATTGTGGAGGATCGGTGCGAGCGCTAATTATTGATGATTCGGCAGTGATGAGAAAGGTGGTCGAGCGGGCGCTGCGGCAGTCCGGCATCGATTTTACTGAAGTCATGCAGGCTTCGAATGGGGAAGAAGCGCTGGAGGTCTTACGCGCCGATGCGGCAAGCCCGGTAAAGCTCAGCTTGATCGTAAGTGACATCAACATGCCTGTGATGGATGGCCTGCAGTTTCTGGAGGCGCGGCGCGATCAGAATCTCGCTGCAGGAGTTCCTGTCGTCATGATCACGACAGAAGGAAGTGAACCCTTTGTTCTGCGCGCGATTGCGGCCGGAGCGAAGGGCTACATCTGCAAGCCATTCACGGCAGAACAGGTTAAGGAGCGAGTGATTCCATTGCTTGGAGCTGCTTAGCAACGATATCGAAAAGAGTAGCGTCGATGCCCCTTTGCGCTTCGAGGACGCTACCAAGACGCTACCAATAAGAAACGGGTGCCTGAGACAGGCACCCATTTCTTATGCTGAGAGCTTGTTCGCTATCGGACGACGGATTGGAAGAGCGGAGAGGTAAGCAGACTTGCGAACTGGCTGTCCGATGAAGAATACGAGACAGTCAGAGTGCCAGAGGTCGAGTCGATGGTGGTCTGATCGAGCGCCGACTTCTCAAGCGGGTTTCCTTGGGTCTTCTTCAGCAGCGAGACTCCTTTGAGCAGCGTGGCGCAAGTCGCTGCAGTCATTGTGTCGCTCATAACCACGGCCATATCGAACTTCACACCATTCTGAAAGTCCATGGTGTAACGCGAGCTCTTCATCCGATTGCGAACTGTATCGTAATCGGCCAGCTGAGATGCATCGCCGAGCACCGAACGCATCATCGTCTGCGTGCCTTTCTGATCCAGAAGGCTCCATACAGCCTTCTGCTCGACAGAGAGCATCTCGTTCGTCATATCGCTGTTGGAGAGAAAGTTCGAAGAGAGACCATCGCGCGCATCGAGCGCCGCCTGGACCGACGTGCGATCGCCAAAGACCATCGTGGTCTGGTTGAGGAAGACGACACTCATTCCATTCGATCCCATCGGATAGATGCTGTTATTCCGCAGCGTCGTGGGCTTGACTTTATTCTTGGCGAAGTTCGCCATAATCTCGCGCGTGTGGAACTGTCCCTGAGCTACGCCGACGATGCGCGATCCCTGTGAGGAGCCATCGCGGAAGGCTGCGAAGGTAAGAACGTCCGCATCCTGGTCGACTTTGAGGCCGGAGGTCTTGAGCGCGCTCTCCAGACGCTTGAGCTCGGGAGGAAGAACGCGGTCCTTCAACTCCATCGCTGCCGGAGAGTTCTGCATAGCGCGATAGTCGACAGAGATGATCTGCTGAACGTCGCGAGGGATGGCTGACTTCGCGTCGCTCGAAAGCTGGGCCGCTGAACAGAGGCCGGTCGAGAGGGCGAGGAGAGAGATTGGGAGGAAGGTCTTTCGTATCTGCAACGGGGTAACTCCTTAAGCTCTGGCGTTATGAGCTGGAATCCGGACCTTCTGGCCGGACTCTCTCTATTGTTCCGTGATTAACGATGTGAGGCAAGCTCCGTTTTGTTGGACGGAGAACAACCGAGAAGGTTGTCAGAAGCTTTATCGGCATCCAGTTACCGTCATCCAGTCCAGTGGGTTTTCGAGACGGCGCTCGACGACCTTGAGCGCGGGATCGAAGTTGGGGATACGAGAGATCCACTCCGCCCCTTCTTCATAGGCCGCCTCCGGAATCAAGCCGATGAGCTCGCTGTCGTCAAGTTCGGCTCCATGACGGAGGGCGAGTTCCTTGAGCCGGGTATAGACCTTTGACATCGGGGTGGCAAGGTGATCGGTGATGTTCATGCTGACCTGGGCGCGGCCGTTGGCGAGCACACCCAGGGCTTTTACCCCATGCAGGCCACCATTCGAGGCGCGGATATCTCGTGCGATGGCGCGTGCTGCCGTGATATCGGGCTGGCGAAGGTGCACGTTGTAGGCGATCAGGAAGCTGCGAGCTCCCACAGCGGAGGCTCCTGCGGTAGCGTGCAGGTCAGGGCCTCCGATGTCGGGACGACGGGCTGCGTCGCGACGAACGGCGTCGCGGAGGCCTTCGAACTGTCCGCGACGGACGTCTTCGAGCTGCACTCGATCCGGGCGAGCGGCGGAGGCGCCGTAGAAATAAACCGGGATGCCGTAGCGTCGCCAGATCTGGAGTCCAGCCTGGCGGGCCAGGAGCGCGCAGGATGCCAGAGAGGTTCCGCGGACAGGGATAAAGGGAATGACGTCAGCAGCGCCGATGCGCGGGTGAACGCCGTTCTGCTGCGTGAGGTCGATAAGCTCAGCGGCTTTGCCAGCGCCGCGCACAGCCGATTCCATGACAGGGTCGGCTGGACCGGCGATGGTGACGACGGAGCGGTTGTGGGCCGTGTCGAGCGACCAGTCGAGCAAGCTTACGCCCGGGACCTGCATGGCCTGCACGATGCGGCTGACCTTGGTCAGATCGGTTCCTTCCGAGAAGTTAGGAACACACTCGATGATTGCTTCGGAGTTCATGATTTCAAGACCTGAGCCGGAGGCTCGTTGTTATTACTTCCACCAGGTGTAGCCGACAGAGAATTGTATGCTCGCGTTGACGCCGGGGTTCTTGTCGCCGAGCGAGGCCGACGAGATGTGGATGGCGTTGGCTCCGAAGTCGACCGATCGGTGAGGATTGAGGAAATAGTGGGCTCCCACGCCGAACTGGGGCGTGAAGTTCCAGACGCTGGTGTTGGCTGCGGGGCCGTTGCTGATCTCGTTGTAGGGAGGGCCGCCGACTGCGGGGTACTTGTGATTGGTCCAGATCATGCCGCCGCCGCCCTGAGCCCAGGGGACAAGCTTCCGGTGGCCGGAGCCGGTGAAGTTCCAGCGGAGCAGGATCGGCGTAATGGAGATTCCGGTATAGGTTCCGCCGGTCTTATAGAGGGCGGAGCAGGATATCGGGGTGGTGCAGGTGCTGCGGTCGAACTGCGGT
>Ga0255336_100998_pt1 | contig 27090 bp, 25 predicted proteins | sample MeOH1_35cm_T3_17_FD_189102 | JGI IMG/M metagenome (GOLD analysis project Ga0255336, IMG submission 189102) | Sandy soil microbial communities from University of British Columbia, Vancouver, Canada - MeOH1_35cm_T3_179 | ecosystem: Engineered > Artificial ecosystem > Sand microcosm > Unclassified ...
TTTCTGTTAGTACCAAAAAGAACCAAGCACAACTTCGATGAAGCAGTGCTTGGTTCTTCTTACTTTGATTCACTGTGAAAGGTAAGCAAAGCGAAATCTAGTTTGGAATAGTTAGCTTTTAGGATCAGTGAAGAATGAAGGTTAGTCGTCTTGGAATTACTGAAGAGGTTTAAGTTCAATATCAGTTGAATTGCCATTGGGGGTAAGTTCAATAAGTTCAGCCCCATCTTGAGAAACAAAGTTATCTTTTCCAGTTAAGGTTACTTGTTTTTGTTGACCGTCACTTTGAATGATATAGGCCATTTGATTGGAAGAAATTACAATTTGATTATTTGTGCCGATGACTACCTTGACATCCTTGAAGGGAATTGAACCTTGCCAGACTGTCTTGAATTCTATTTTCGAGGAATCAGAAGTATCAGCAGCTGAACGTACTTGGACCAGATTATTCCCTTCAATCTGCCCTAGATAAAGGGTACCTGCCCTATTTCCAAGAATCGTTTCCGTCTCATCCTTCGATATCGTTTGACGTTTAGTTCCTTCGAGTGCTTGAATGATCTTTGAATTTCCTGTTTTACTCTCAATGTAGAGTGTACCAAATTTATCCGAAGCAGCCATTTCGGTTATTACCTCTCCAGACTGATTTAAGGTTCTTACATTTTTCATGACATCGATCTCCATGAGTTGAAGATTCGTCCCATTTTTGATGGTTAGGTACATTAGATTGGTAAAAGTCGAGACGACCATATTGGTTATCTGTCCGCTTGCAGGAAAACCATTAATGCTCTCATTGAATCGATCATCAGGGGCAGTTGTTTCGTCACTATCCGGTAATTCGAGAGTATAGAGATCTGTTATTTGAGGGTTATTGTAGTGCGTGATAATCCGTTGTTTAGGGGCAGGAGTAGAGTTCGTAGCAGGGGCTTGCTGCGGATCCTCAGTCTTAATAGAATCGGGATTTGTGGCTTGTGTTGATGGAGTGGATTGAGTAAGGGCAGTGTTTCCTTTGGATGTTTGAGAGGTTTGAGGTTGATTTATAGAAGTTGAAGATTTCTTTGTAGACGTATTTGAGCTCGAAGATTGAGTTGAATTAGTGGAACTTGGGGTGGGTGTCACTGGGACTACTTCAGTAGTCATAGGATTGGGGTTCTTGCGGGCATAAAAATAGATTAAAGTATTCCGATCTGGCAACCATTGAAAATAGAGAACACCCAGATTTTTATCATTGCTCGGGGCTGTTTTTGAAAAAACCTGTTTCTCTTGTATGAGGTTATAAACTTTTAAAACGCCATTTTCCTTATAGGCGATATAATCTTTAGCGTAAGAAATCTGCATACTTTCAAGAGCAGATCCTGGAATAGTAGTTTTTAGAGTGCGGACAGTAACAGCTGTTACGGGTGGTGCCATTACTTTTTCGATCAGGTGATTTAAATAATAGTAAGTTGGAATTTGAAGCATTAAGGACACTAGGGTCCAGCTCACGATCATTCGTAACTTTTTTTTCAAAAGTGTTACCCCTTTTCAATTCCTTCTTTAACTCTGAATATTATTTTGGCAGAACAACAAAAGCTGTTGGGATATACCGCTCGCCAAAAACATTCCAAAGCTTATTGATAACTTTTCCATCATAAACTAACTCAGAGGAAGAGCCACCATCTAAGTTAACAGCATTAACTGCATGGTAGTCGATAAAGACATTCATCATATCACGTAAAGTTGCACCTATGCTCCAGGTAGGTTGACGGCCATCTATGACAACAAAGATAATGGTTCCATCCGCTGTCTGACCGATACCAGTCCGAGGGGCTATCCCCCATCCTCCATCCCCGGAAACCGCGGGCTGGCCATTAACAACAAGATTAGGCTCGAAGGTCACAGCTTCTTGAATATGGTTTTGAGAAAGTTGATCGGCTGACATGTTCCCAATCGTAAGCTTACCGTTATTATCAAGAGCAATCAGATTTACCTCTTTATTACCAACATTGTTGTGAACAAGTTCTCCATTATGAACGGTTAACCCATCAGGGAAGGCTCCATTTCCTTTCCCATTGAGGTCGTAGAATCCTCCTGCGTTAATTGCGGCAACCGCTCCGGTATCTTTAACAAAATCACTCACGCGTTCACCTGCTACCCCGATTTCTTTGGTCACAGCAACCTTGACACGCTTCGGATCTTTAATCAACATTACTTTTCCTTTAAAATTCTGACCTTTGATATCCTCAATGGTAATGCCTGAGGACGGATCGGTCACGACTTTACCGCGTTCGACATTTGATCCAGATGCCGCGCCTGAGGCATCATACGTATGCATGATTTCACTAATTTTAGCTTCAGAAAGAAAGAGCTCAACAACTTGCGGATGACGGGAGGTTGCTATGGAGCCTACAGCCATGACCTTTATCGCCTCAAAGGGTCCCCAAAAAACAATAAATGGAGCGAGAATGGCAGCTAAAGCAAGATTAAAGGTTATAAAGCCAATAATCATCTTCCAACGAATTTTCGTAGTTCTCTTTTTCATATAAATTATTCCTTTTCATATCTTTTTCGCGATTAAAATGGTTTATTTGTAAGTCTAAGCTCAAAAAAACAAGCCGCATTGAAGAGTGCGGCATTCGTTTTTTATCTTTGACAAACATAGTATAGCAAATGAGTTATATTCATTCAATAGCCCGAAAGAACCATTTTAACATCACATAGGATCATACTGGGTTGATTTCCAACTTATAGGTCAAATTGGCAACTTTATCAATCATATTAGCGACGCTACAGTATTTTTCCATGGATAAAGCGAGGGCTCGCTTAATTTTATCTTGAATGTGTTCTTCCTCGAGTCCTTCTCCCCAAAAAAAATAAATTACTTCAATATCTGTAAAAACTCGGGGATGCTCAGCAGCCCTTTCGCCCTGGACGCTAATCTCAAAACGTTGATAGGAAACACGCATTTTTTCAAGAATGGATACGACATCCATTCCGCTACAACCGGCGATGGCCATGAGGACCATTTCCATTGGGCTTGATCCTATCCCAGTTCCACCAGCTGTCACACTTGAATCGAATTGGGTACGAATTTTGGATTGTCCTTCTCCTTCAAAATGCATTCCCTTAATATGTCTAACTTTAACTTGCATTTCCAATCCTCCTTGAAGCTTAATATCATTATTGTACCTCATTCAGGCTCAGATAAAAAGTTTGTATAATGGTTATTTCTTGATTTAAAGTATGTCACAATAAAATTACTTAAGGAATAAAGTAATGCATAAAAAGTAATTGTGTCATACTTAAAAAAATGCTAAGATAATTATGCATGAAATACCATTAAAGAAAAGGGGTGCGGTAATTGGCAATACGTGTGGGTATTAATGGATTTGGCCGAATTGGAAGAAATGTTCTAAGAGCAGCTTATGGCCGCGAGAATTTAGAAATCGTGGCAGTTAATAACCGAACAACAGGGGAAATCCTACCCCACTTACTCAAATATGATTCTGTTCATGGAGTTTTCCCTGGAAAGGTTGAATATACGGAGGGCGGGTTTCGGATTGACAATCAGATGATTAACGTTGTTTCTCATACTGACCCCGCTGATATTCCTTGGGGAGACCTAGGCGTTGATGTAGTCATTGAATCCAGTGGAAAATTTAATAACGGCCCTGCTTGTCGCAAACATATTCTAAATGGGGCCAAAAAAGTAGTTATAACTGCTCCCGGTAAAGAGGAAGATGTCACCATTGTGATGGGAGTTAATGAACAGAGTTATGATCCCTCGATTCATCATGTGATTTCCAATGCCTCCTGTACTACGAATTGTTTGGCTCCTGTCGCTAAAGTTTTAAATGAGGCCTTTCATATTAAACGTGGATTCATGACGACAGTTCATTCTTATACTAATGATCAAAAAATATTAGATGTATCTCATAAAGATTTTCGCAGAGCGCGGGCTGCAGGCCTAAATATTATTCCAACGACAACGGGTGCGGCCAAAGCGGTGGCCTTAGTTTTACCGGAATTGGCGGGTAAACTTAATGGATTTTCGATGCGAGTTCCTACGCCGAATGTTTCAGTGGTGGATTTAGTGCTTGAAGTTGAGAAAGCGACCACTCGGGAAGAAGTTAATGCCGCTTTTAGAGACGCAAGTCGAGGTTCACTTGAGGGTATTTTGGATTACACTGAGCTTCCACTTGTCTCTAGTGATTTTAATGGCAGTTCCGCCTCTTCGATCGTCGACGGGCTATCGACGATGGTAATGAAGGATAATCTATTAAAAGTCTTAGCGTGGTATGACAATGAATGGGGATATTCCTGCCGAGTCCTCGACTTAGTTGAATGGGTTGGACGCCAACTTTAGTAAAGAAAACTTGGCTAGCACCAAACCCTAGCGAAGGTGGTATGCCTAGTTGCCTTATCCTGCCGGACTTAACCACTTGCATCGTAGGAGAACGAAAGCCGCTGGTTGCACTTATACTATCTGCCTCCAAACTTATACTTTCTGTTAGTAAAATAAAAGAGCCTTCGGGCTCTTTTTTAGTCAGGTAACCAATTTCCTTTGAGTATCTCCATCGAGACAGAAGATAAAGTCTTTCTCTTCGACATTGCATATTGTTGGATCTTTCGATAGGCAGTTTTTTCGTCGAGCCCTGTTTTTTGAATGACCGTGAGTAGCGCTTGGTAGTGAATCTTGCGTATTTTCAAGTCATCCTCTAAACGGGTTATTTTTTTCTGGGCCTCTTGTTCTTGCAAAAAATGATGTTCAGTATAGAGTACGGCAGTTATTAAATCAAAGGCGCGAAGGGGTTGCACAAGCACATAATGCGCATTTGACTTAATAATTTCAGGTAAAGCATTAATATCTTCTTGGGAAATGGCGACGATGACTGGACAAAGCTGCTGGGTTAGAATGCTTTGCAACAAATCAAAGGCACTTAGACCAAGAATATTCCAGGTCATAATCACTAATTCGGGTTCAAAACGATGAAGTAGACGTAAAGCCTCAATCCCGCTGGAGGTCGTAGCGATAGCCTGGTAATTTGCTAAGGGAATTACTGTTCTAAGTTCTGAAATTTGCCGGGAATTGCCGATTAATAATGCGCGTTTCATAAATTTTATTTGGCAACCGCACTCAGCTGTTCCTCAGCACAATAGTCTTGGTCATGAGGTTGGCTGGGGCGTTTACCCGTTTTCTCTTCCTTCGATTCTTTCCAATGAAATGGGAAAACTAGAATTGCAAGTGTTATTCCTCCAATGCTTAGCATGAAATATTGTAAAGATAGCAGGAAAAATAACCAGGGTATCTTTTGCTCAGGCGTCCCAATTGCAAAAGCATAAGGTTGTACCGACTGCCAGGTTGTATTCTCACGCTCCCACGTCGGTAAACCATCGAAGTCAACTGAGTTCATTAATTGACTTATATTTTCGTGATAGGAATCAATCGAAGAAGCGTAAATAAAACCTTTAGTGGTATAGATTTTATCAAGTTCTACAGATGTACCCGTAATAGCTGCCTTAGTATATGTTCGTTCAATTCTTAAAACGTCATTAGGTTCCACATTTACGGGTCCCTTTTGTGTTATCACGGTATAGAGTCCGCGATCAACCCCTTCAACATTAATAACCTTTACATCCAAAACTTGAATACCGATCATCGAAAGAATGATCAGAGCTAAGCAGCAGAAGATTATTAACCCGGCGAAGTGCTCCCTATAAAAAGATTTTTCTTGTTGCATGAAACGTTGCACGTCCTTTTACTTTTCTTGATAATCTTTATATTAGTTTAACACATTGCTCATTGTACTATAAATCTTTATTAGGAACAAATTAATGAGAGCTAAAAAATTTACCAAAACGGCTGAGAAAGCGCAACAATTCTTCAGGGCTAATATTGAGGAACGAATTTGGCAGTTCTTCCTGTTTTTGCACTGGTTTTGCCCCAGTTGCTTGTGGAGACACAACTGTACGAACAAAAATCGTGGCCAGCAGGCTTAAAATTAATAAAGGTAAAGCTCCTCGCAAGCCGGGTAAAGCAATAATGGGGATAATGATCCAAACACTTGGAGAATAAAAGTTATTTGAGAAATCTGAGGTTACATACAAAGAAATGACGAAAGGTGCCTCTGGGGGCAATGGAGAAATAAAGCCTCTACTTCCTGCCGAACTTGTTGAAGGTTGAGTAGAAAAGGATGAACCTGTTGTATTCCGGGTAAAGGTCTTTAAAAACTCCTGAAAATCCTGAACAGGCATTTGAATAATTTGCTGATTCGGGAGGTCTAAAATGGGAATAGATTCAAGTTTAAAAAGAAACTGTGCAATAATAAGGAATAGTTCGGCGCCAATTAATACTCCAGCTGAGGAAAAAATATGTCCGGAAATAAAAGGTTGTAGATATGATAAACTTGGGCTGCCAGTTGTAGCGCTAATTGGGACGGACAAGAACAACCCCATTTTAAAGGGGGTAAATGTTTCTTGAGTTACGGAAGGATCATTGAGGTTCATAAGCTTCCCTCCGTTCCGTTATCTGATAAATACTTAATTAAACTTCAGAAGAAGTAAGTTTCTTTATCTATGACAATATATGGATGGAGAAAGAACGTTGTGTTCAGCTATTACATATCAATCAAAGATCTTTGTTCTCTCCGCTGGGTAAGATAATCCAGAATCCGGTCTGGTGAATAATTGAGAATTTGCTCCTCTTTTATTCCAGCCTCCTCGGTTATTTCAAGTGCAAGATTAAACACTCCCACCCGGTCCCAGAAATGGGCATCACTGCCTAGAACAACAGGCCCGCCATACTTTGCTGCGTTGCGGGCGAAATAGCTACAATTGCCCCAGGCTCCACCCTTTTCCTGACCCAAAGAACTGTTATTAATTTCAACAGGAATCCTTAATTGTGCTGAAGTGTACGCAATTTTCTCTAAATCCATCTCAAAATCGGGACGGCCTGGATGCACCATGATATCGATATACGGGTTGGACATCGCTTTAAGGTAAGCCTGTGTGTTCTGCTCGGAGTTGCCACCAGGGTAACAAATCACGTGTAAACCGACTAAAACAATACTCATTTGCTTTAAATATCGTAAAGGAATATCTAATTCTCCTTCATGGCTGGTGATGTTAGCTTCGACACCAGGCAGAATTCGAACTCCAGATAACGTCTGAGGAAGAATCGAAAAATTCCCAAAGTAATAGAGATTAGGTGCCCCAGGCATACTCGGGCCATGGTCAGTCATGCCAAGAAGCCTTAACCCTTTACGGGCTGCCGCCGCAGCATTTTCCGAGAGCGTGCTATAAGCGTGCCCACTTGCCATTGTATGCGTATGTAGATCGACGAGAATTTTCACGGCAAATACCTCCCCTCGAATATTATAACCCTAGAGTGAATAGTACTATGCTCTTTTCTGAAAAGTAAAGAAAACTTGGCTTGCGCCAAGCCTCTGGCGTAGGCGGAAGCCTTAGTTGCACTTATGCTATCTGCCCCTAAATTTATACTTTCTGTTAGTATAAAATAACCCCGTACCCAGAATAACTGGTACGAGGTTACAGGTCGTGCTTGCTAGGTGTGAAATTAATTGTTTTGGGGTACAGGAGTCGCTACTTTAGGAGATTTTACAGTAGTATCGACATTGAAGTAGAACGTGGCCTCTGTGGCTTGATTTACTCCCCCAGCTGCATTGGGTTTAACTCTTAAGGTGATTTTATGTTGCCCTGTGGTTGCACTCTTCCCTTGAGCGTCTCCCAGTGCGTTTACTTGTCTAAAAGCAACCCGAGCCGTTGCTCCGGGATCAAGAGAAGGTAGATTTCCTAGTTTGCTGACCTTTTTGCTATCATCTCCGATAAGAGAAGCCTCTAATTCAATAGGAATATTGGACATCTTTTGTCCGGTTGTATTTTGCACGGTCACGATGAGATCAAAGTTTTTACTGGATATAACTTGGCTCCCTTTCAGCGTTACGGAGCCATACGTTAAATCACGAGTAAAGGAAGCCGGTTCTACAGCCAGGCCCAACATTTTTACTTCAGGAACCATGTCTGTCTTAGTCGCGCTAGCGTTTGCTGTTTTCCAGAGCGTTACTCCAGCAATCCCAAGAAAACAAATTAAGAGTACACTTAGGGTTAGGGTAAAATATTTACGATTGATCGCAATAATTCTGGCCATGACTAGCCACCTCCATAAATTATTCTCTTAGAAAAAAGTATGCATGTCCTTGTCAGACATGCATACTTTTATAAAATTATTTATTTTATCTTTTTTCTCGTTCTTGGTATTTGCTTAGGCGGATGTCCTGATCAACATTGAGTCTAAAAATACGACAGGCTTGAATTAAACGTGAAGTCGTACGAGCTCCAAGATGCTCTTCCATTTCCTCGAGGGACAGATTGCTCGTAATTACGGTTGGTAATTCTTCATTTAAACGGGAGTTAATAATGGAATACAGGCGATTCCGAGTCCATTCCGTATAGTTATGAGCTCCAAGATCATCAAGAATCAGAATAGGAATTTCTCGAGCTGTGTCTAAAAGGTCAAGTTCGTTGGCCTCAGATTTATACGTTGCTCTCAATTCATCTAAAAGATCTGGAACCACTAGGAATAAGACTTGTTTGTCTTTTTCCATTAAAGCATTGGCGATAGCAGCAGCAAGAAAAGTCTTTCCAGAACCGACTGGACCAGTGAAAAGGAGTCCTAATCCATGGGACTCTAGTATACACTGCCGAACAAATTCTTGTGAAGCAGTGTATGCTTTTAGTGCATATTCAAGATAGGTTCGATCCTGGGAGTTTAAAGAGTGGTAGAAGTCCTGACGAAAGTTTTCAAATCGGCAATTGAGCAATCCCCTAGCCATGCGTGCATGCCGAAATTGGTTTTCCATTTTCTTTTGCTGCATGCAAGAACAAGGATAAGCAACGTCGTCTTTCACAATAATTCCACGGTCAAAGCAGATCGGGCATTGGTTCTGGATTTCAGTTGGGGATGATGACCCGGAAGTTGGAACTAAATCCCTGCGCTTTTTGAGTTCATCAAGGTAATCGGCTTGAATGAGTTCTTTAAGGCTTTTCATATTTTTCCTCCTCTCTTAGAGATAAAAGTTCTCATATTTATCGGGTTGAACTTTACGAGCGGGTTTCGCTTTGGCTTTCCCTTTGTTTTCTTGACGCGTTTGGAAGTAGGCATCATCAGTTTCTACTTCAGCCCGAGTACGAAGCCCCTTTTTTTCCCATTCTCTTAAGATGGAATCGAGATAGCGGAAATTACGAATTCCAGCACTGACTCCCCGCTTTAATGCTTCTAAGATCATTTCTTCGGTGAAATGCGCCGTAAGCCAATCACGAATGAAGTTACATTCGATTTCTGTTAAAGGACGTGCAAGCTCTTGTTCAAAAGCACCCATTATACGTTCTAAGGAGGGGTCTGATTGAGATTGAGTTTGGTGAGCCTGATTTTGTTCTTCTTCAAATTGTTTAACCTGTTCAATGGCCCAACGTTCTGCTAATTCATCGATTAACCCTACAAAATTATATCCATTATACCAAACCTTGTCAGCAGAGTTCCAGCGTTTTTCAACGGTCAATAGGTTTCGTTTGGCTAGATTGGCGAGAATTTTCTCTACTTGAGATAAATCAAGATTCATCCGTTGAGCTAAGCTCTTGGGATTCAAAGCATTCGCATTATTGACTTCTCCGAAAATATGAATAATGAGCATTGCTTCTTCATTGCTCAGTCCTAGCTCAGAATAATGTATAAGAAAATAACTTGGTACGGAGACCGTGTTCGAAAAGAAAAGAGCTTGCATAAAGCTCCCATAAACATTGACTTTAGACATCCAATTCACTCCTCAATAGTAGGGATTATGAAGAAATGCAAAAATTCAGCTATTATTTATTCGATATTAATTACACTAATCCTTCCGAATCTAAGCGTTAAATGACGAGATTCATGGTGAGTATAAAAAAATGAGCTCGTTATACAAGATAATAGAGATAATTTACCCAATATATGGAAGGTATAACTCACTGTTCTGGAGTATACCTTTAGAGGAGTTTAACAAGGAGGTTAGTCGCATGAGCGAAAGAGAAGATGTGTTACGTATCTTTGATAAATCAGGGGCACATTCTGCATGGGGCATCAAACATTGTACCAGGGTCTATCATTTGAGTAAAGAGCTTTCCCCAAATTTGTGCCTGGATGAGGAAATCCTTTATATCGCTTCGATGCTCCATGATACGGGAAGATATCCAGCCTATGCACGGCCCAATATCGATCATACTCTCCGTTCTAAGGGAGTGGCGAGTAATATCTTGCAACGTATGGCCTTTTCTCCTCAAAAGATTCCGATTGTCCTTGAAGCGATCGAAGCGCATATGTATTATTCCGAACCAGGCCGGAGCGATGTCGCAGTCTATCTAAGAGATGCGGATATCTTAGATAATTTGGGAAACATCGGCTTAATGAGGTTATTTAGCCTGATCGGTCAGGATGATTTAATCCAAACACCTGAAGATGCACTCGAACGGGCTCGGACCTTTGCTGAAGCCTTACCCAATAAAGTCTCGACAAAAGCTGGACGACGTCTAGCTGTAAAACGGCGAGAGGAAATGTTACGTTTCCTCTCAGGAATAAAACGGCAAGCAGCTGAATTCGCTGCGGTACTATAACTGAAAAAGGAAGCGGTGTAATTTTACACCGCGAGGATCTAAAGGCTAATGTTTCTTTCGATGTTGCAGTTCATCTAACCAACGTGAGATGGTATCGAGTTGATTAAGGACTTGATCTAATTGATACGTTCTTTGCCCCTGAGAAATTAATGCTTTTAACTTATGCTGTAAACGGAGGTAAGACTTGTTAACCTGAGATTGCGAGATATGACGTTCTGAGCGATTGGGAGAAATGGGTTGGAAATGAATCTGCGTTGACGGTGGATCTAACTCCAATTCTTGGGCCTTCGAGGCTGTAGGAAATGTAAGTTCAGGGCGTAACCAAGTATGGTCAGGTAAAATGCGATCGAGCGTTTGATCTGTAAATTCGAAGGTTTCTCCTAGTTGCGGAATCAACGGCTTGATGCTAAATGTTTTCTCGACAAGCTCAGCAAATACGTGCTGAGCATCGGGTTCGCCATGTACCAAAATGATATTTCCGGCTTGGGTACTTAAGCTGGATAACCAGTTCATCAGTTCGGATTGATCCGCGTGGGCTGAAAAACCCTCAATCCTCATAATCCGTGCCCGAACAGCCACTTTTTCGCCATGAATCGTAACTTCCTTAGCGCCTTCAACAATGCGTCGTCCTAAAGTTCCTTCGGCCTGATAACCGGCGAATACTACTGTGGCATTTTCCCGCCAAAGATTATGTTTTAAATGATGTTTGATTCGTCCAGCATCGGCCATACCACTGGCTGCAATAATAATCGCGCCTCCTTCAATCTTATTCAGGGCCATTGATTCTTCAGTCGATTGACTAAAATGGAGGTTTGACATCATGAGCGGGTTTTCGCCCTGGTTAAGGAGAGCCCGTGTTTCATCATCAAAATGAGCGGTATTCGTAAGAAATATCTTCGTCGCTGAAATTGCGAGAGGACTATCAATATAGATTGGTAAGACAGGGATTCGCTTGGATGCTTGTAGTTCGTGAATATAATATAAGAGATCTTGAGTTCTCTCAATGGCAAAAGCAGGAATAATTAGATTTCCCCCTGCTTCATGGGCAGAACGGATAACTTCAGCCAACTGTTCACTTCGGTTGGTTTTTTGGTTATGTAAGCGATCACCATAGGTTGTTTCCATAAGAACGACATCTGCACCGCTAAGAATTTGAGGATTCTGAATAAACGGTTGATCCTGATTTCCAATGTCCCCAGAAAAGACAATTTTTTTGTGGAAGTTGGGTTCTGCAATATCAAGAAAAATATGAGCTGAACCAAGGATATGGCCCGCATCATAAAGTGTGAAAGTTAGACCTGGAGCCAATTCAATTTTCTCAAGATAATTGACGGGTTGAAAAAATGGGAGTGATTCGAGTGCTTCTTCCGCCGTATAAATAGGTACTAACAACTCTAAGTTGGCACGCGTACGTTTGCGATTGAGACGTTCTACTTCCATTTCCTGAATATGTCCACTGTCAGGAAGCATGACAGTGCAAAGTTCAATCGTCTCAGCGGTTGCCCAGATTTTTCCTTGGTAACCTTTTTTAATAAGCTTAGGAATAAGTCCGGAGTGATCGGTGTGGGCGTGGGTTAAAATCATAGCGTCGATATCGCCTGGATTATAAGGAAAATCATTGTAATTCAGTTTTTTAAGTGCTTTTGTCCCTTGAAATAACCCACAATCAATCAGGAGTCGGAACCCATCAACTTCAATTAGATATGAAGAACCTGTGACAACCTGGGCAGCGCCGAAAAAACTAATTTTCATCAATAGACAATCCTCCATTAATAGAAATTGCTAATCCAGACTTACCAACTTGAGCTTAATTGCCTTTAAGGCGGCTTGGGTGCGATCTTCTACCTCGAGTTTTCGGAAAATACTGGAGAGGTGGTTTTTCACTGTTTTCTCGCTAATAAAGAGAGCTTGTCCCGTCTCTCTGTTCGAAGCGCCTTTTACGACATAGGTGAGGATTTCCAATTCTCGATCACTAAGTCCATGATTTTCTTTATGCAAGGCGGGGTTAGCTAATTGTCCTAGTAGTTTACCCGTGACAGCTGGAGAAAGAATGGGTTCACCGGAATAGACTTTATGAATGGATTCAACTAAGGTCTTCGGTTCCACATCTTTGAGTAAATATCCTGCAACTCCGAGTTGAAGAACTTGAAAGATTTTATCATCTGAGTCATCAACCGTGAGTACGAGAATACCAATTTCTTGGTGTTCTCGTCGGATAACGCGACACGCTTCCAAACCATTGACTCTTGGCATATTTAAATCCATAAGTAAAACATCAAATTTTTGAGTTCTCGCGATATTAATGGCTCCTTGACCATCACCGACTTCTGTAATAACTTGAATACCATCTTCAAATTCGAGAATTCGTCTTAAACCTTCACGGAGGAGCGGATGATCGTCCGCAATTACGACACGTATCATTCAATGTCCTCCTCTTTCTTAGATGGGATTGTCATTTCAACTGTTGTTCCAACACCCGAGGGTGATATAATCGAAAACTGTCCAGAAAACATCTCTACCCTTTCTTTCATTCCAATGAGCCCAAAATGATCACCAGGGTTATCCAAAGCCTGATCAACGTTGAATCCTTGCCCAAAATCAATGATTCGGGCAAGGGTTATATCATCTTTGAAGATAAGCTCGATTTTCACGTGTTCACTATGGGCATGCTTGGCAACATTAGTCATCGCTTCTTGGATCAGTCGAAAGACAGCTACTTCCATTGCTGGCAGTAAACGCTTTTCCCGTCCCGTTATTTGAAATTCACATTGAATGTTGTAGGTTGCTTGAAAATTATCCATAAACCTTCGTAAGGCTGGAACAATTCCAAGGTCATCGAGTGCCATTGGACGAAGATCAAAAATTATTCGACGAATATCTTGCAAGTTAGCGCGGACGAGGACTTTTAAATCTTGGAGTTCGTTTTTGGCCTGCTTTGGGTCAAGCTCTAATAGTTTCTCCGCAATTTCCAAACGTAAAACAATATTCGCCAAGTTTTGGGCGGGACCGTCATGAATTTCGCGGGCAACCCTCCGACGCTCTTCTTCCTGGGCCATGCTGATCCGAAGGGCGATTTCCTGACGCTTTTCAAAATTCTGGTCTTGGGTCATTTCGCTGATTCCACTATGGAGGAGATTGATAGCTAGAGTGACCTGGCTTATTAAATTTTCTGCACGTTCGATGGTATCCATCATTCGCCGAAGAGAACGCTCAATTTCATTACGGCGGGTTCGTAGCTGAGACTCTTTGGCTTCAGCAAGTTGCAATTGAACCTGAGTATCTTTGGCTTTGGCATATGTTTCTATCATAATTTTTTCATTATATTTTGTATAGTCTCTACTAACTTCCATAAGGTGTTGACGCATCTTTCGATCTTCTTTTTGCAATTGGTCAACTTTTTTGATGGTTTCAGAGATTTCTACACGAAGATGAGAAAGTTCTTGGGTTAGGCGTTGGGTCTCGGTTCGTGATGTTTCAGCGATATGGAAGATTTCTTCTTTTCCTGTCTCGATCGCCAGCAATGTTTTACTTATGATATTACCCAAGCGGTCTGTCAACTGTAGTCCCTCATTTCAACCTAAACGTCTATATTATGTAATAATGATGTATTCGACAGTAATCGAAGGATTCCTACTTCTTATTTTAAAAAGGATGAGGAAGTATTAGAATATGTTGGTTCGCGAAGTGCTTGTCGGATGAAACGTTCTAAACGCCTTGGGTAAGCTAAGTCTTCGTGTTGACAAAGGGCGACCTGATAGCCTTGTTTTTGTAAGTATTTTTTCGCTTCTGTCTTTGTGGTTTCCGAGAGAGTTTCATTGGGAATATAAATAATAAGATTGCAAACTTGAGCAAAAATAGAATATTGTCCTATCATAACGTTCCAACGGGGTTGTTCTTCTGGATAATGCTGCTGAAGAACTTTGGATAATCTATCTCCCTCAATCGGGATTTGGTTGGTTCGTACAACTTTGTTCTTGAGGGAGTGGTCTGTTTCGAGGAGAGATTGTTTCGATGAAATAGTCAATCCAGTTTTCAAGGAAGTCTCTGGTGGAGATGAAGGTTTTTCAGGTTCCAGACTCTCTTCAAATGCGAGACTTGTGAGAGAAGGTTCAGGCGGTTTTGGAAATGTTTCTTCAAAGGATTCAGGTTTTAAGAGATGTGTTTCTGCTTCGGAAGGGTTATGGAGTGTGAAAGGAACGAGTGGTATAAATGGAGCAAAAACATTTATGGAAACATTATCCTCATCAGCGGGAACGGCTACCTCGGGAAGATATACGCGAGGCAAGTTTTCAGCAGTTTTAGGTCTACGAGTGAGTACAAACGTCGAGCTTGGCAATTCTGGCAAGAGTTTTGATTGGGATTGGTTGGAGACTGATTCAGTGGGATGATCATTCGGTATCCCTGATTTAATCATTTCCTCCATAAAACTATAAAACTGAGGAAAGTTATCGATCACTCGTGGATCAGGAAGACGTTGCTCAATCAATTGTCGGATACCTTCCTTCACAGTATCTTCTGGTAAATCTGCGATTCCCTGAAGGATGCTGGAAATCTTTTCAGCAGCTTGTCGTCCCCTAAAAAATTCAGAATCAGCCTCAGAACCGCTAAGTAAGCAAACGGTAAAAAGTTTTTCAATTAATAAGTCGACCCACTCTTGAACTTCTGTATTTTTCTGGAAAAATGTCTCCATGTTTGTCCACCTCCACTATCTTCTCTTGATTTGATTGCTATGCGGTTTGTCACGGTTGTATGATAAAAAAGTTGAAGACCAAAGAAAGACTCACCCCGGAATTCAGGGTGAGTCTTTCTTTGGTCTTGATCATACGAGCGCAGCCAAGTTTACTTTAGATGGGCTTCTTTCTTCAAGATATTAGCGCTGGCGGAAAACTTTAAGATAAGAATCCGCATATATGCTCTTGTTTAACAGAATTTCAGCTGTAGCTGCTACATCGACGAGATCGTCATCATTGGCATCCATGATCGCAGCGTCAAGCCCAGAAGCCATAGCCATTGCCAGGTAGGTTCGATTGATTAAATGACGGTCAGGAGATTTCTGGGATACATTTGAAAGGCCCAATACTGTACGAGGCGCTGGATTCGCCAAATTCTTGATTTGACGAAGGGTCTCGAGGACTTCTGGCGCATGCTCTTGGGCAACATTAACAGGTAAAATCAAAGGATCAATGAAAAGATCTTCCATTGGTAAGCCGAACTCATCAGCAGCTGCCACAAGTTCCATGGCGAACGCCAGACGATTTTCGGAATCCTTGGGAATACCTTTTTTATCCATGGTGAGGGCAATAAGAGATGCGTTATATTGAACTGCCATAGGGAATACCCGTTCGAGTTTAGGCCGTTCTGCGGGGACTGAATTAATCATCGCTGGACGTTTGCAAAGTTTCAAGCCCGCTTCGATCGCATTATAATTGGTTGAGTCTAAACATAGAGGTAATTCGGATACTTCTTGGATGATTTTTACCATCCATTCATAGGCTTCGGGTCTTTCTTCTGTGGGAACCGCCGGCCCTGAGTTGACATCAAGGTAATGGGCTCCTCCTTCTTGTTGCTTTAAAGCCCATTCTTGTAAAGGTTTTGGATCTTTATTACGAAGGCCATCCCCGATATCCTTAAACATTCCATTAATCCGTTCACCGATTATGATCAACTAGCACACACCCTTTCATTTTTTGGGGTCAGTTATTTTTGCTGATTAAGCATTGGCTTCCATTAAATCCGCTATATTTTGCTGTACAAGACGTACGGCTGCAGGATTACGCATCAGAAGAATGCTGGCACCGACCTGAATAAGAGCCGTTGCTGTCAAGGTTTCCCAGAGAATAGCTCGATCTTGGAGTTCTCCCCAAGCTGGAAATTCTTCAGCAAGAGCATTAGCTTCTTTGGCTCGGTTGGCTTCATAGCCTACCGTACAAATCATGGGCATGGAGAGCATTTTATCGTTAGCGAGGGCACCTAAACGGGCACGTTCCATAATTGAGTAAGCATATTCAATCCCATAGCCTAAGCCACCGATCATTGGGTCAATCACGATGTGGTTTAGAGGTAAACCCATCTCGCTAATGAGAATGTTTAATTGCTTACAGATATTAATGTCGAGTGGCGAGCGAGCAATAACATTATGCTTATGCACCATTGCCGCAGCTGTAATGGATTTGTAATTATCCTGCTCGGCTAAACCAATAAGGAGGTTTTCCCCTGCAGCTGCTTCGGCGACTGCAGCCATGACCTCATTGTCCTTTTCTATATCTTCACAACCTACGACAATTAAAGGAACTCCCACTGCTCCCAGAACGTCTTTGACGATCCGAGCGCAATCCTCTGGACTTCTATTCTCCCCGTCCGGGGCAGCACTAATCAGTTTTAAATAAATCATGTCTGCGTTATACTCTTCGACACACTTTTTGGCCCAAGCGACAGGATTATCTAAAACATCACCAAATTGTTCCTTGATCACATCGTTCCAGGGTGGAACAATGTCGGTAACTTCCATAGCTATGACAGCACGATTTTCAACTTTCCCTTCGAAGTGGAGAAAAGGTAAAGTACCATCTCCCCCCACGGTGACCACCTTCGTACGGGTGCCTCCTTGTTCTGGAGTTGCACCGAGAACAACTTGACCTACTTTACTCTGATATCTTTCTTTAACGCGTACTACGGGCATTACATTTCTCTCCTCTCTAGACTATTGGTATTTTTTGAGTTTAATAATCGGATAGGATTAAAAAATTCGAGATCTCTCAACAATTTTTTGTACAGCCTGAACGGCCACAGATTCATCTGGCAGAACGTAGAGTGCTTCTCCCGCTAAATCTTGTTTCGTGACTAAGGGATCAAGCGGAATATCCCCAATTAAATTGAGTCCTGTTTTCGCGATTTCTTCAGAAAGTGAATTTAAGCTGTCCTCTGTCGTTTTCGTAACGACGAGATAGACTTCCCCTACTGCAGAATGCAATCCTTTGATTAAATCATGAACGCGTCCAGCGGAACGAATTCCCCGAGCCGAAGAATCACTGATGACGAACATTGTATCAATGTGGGGAATCGTCCTTCGACTGATATGCTCTAAACCGGCTTCTGTGTCGACAGCAACTAAGTCATAACTGCCTCCCAAGTCCTCTAAGTACTTGCGGAGAAGATCATTAGGATAGCAGTAACATCCTGGGCCTTGCGGTCCTCCCATGACCAGTAAATCGATATCTTGGGATTCAACCAGAGTTTGTTGAAGTTTGTACTCAACAAATACATTCTTTGGCATTCCCTCAGGAATGGATTTAGGATTTTTTGTTTCTTCCAATAGTTCGGAAATTGTCGTTGTAACTTCGAGCCCAAGCGCTTCATTGAGATTGGCATTTGGATCAGCATCCACAGCTAAGATGGAAATATCCTTGTGATTTCGCAACACTTGTCTTAGCAAGAGGGCTGTAAAGGTTGTCTTTCCTACCCCACCTTTTCCTGCAACAGCTACATATTTTGCCATAATATCGCACCTCCAAACTTATTAGGATAAATGATTGTCAGGATGAAATTATCCTTCAACCGTAGGGAATAAGGATAAGTCCGTATGAGGCAAGAAAAGTGCAGATACAAACTCATCCATAAATGTCGTCCCAATGGAGAGCTCTACATACGTTATTTTCCGACCTAAGTCAGCTGCTTCGTGCCAAGCTTTTTGCGATAATAAGGCTAAGCAAGCTCCTTTGACCGAGGAATTGCCAATAAACTCATACTTTTCGGGTGGCAAGTCCGGCAATAAGCCGATTTGAACTGAATCGTGAACATTTAGGTAGTTGCCGAACCCACCGGCGATAGCGATCCGGTCAATCATGTCAATGTCCACGGCTACCATTTGCAATAAAGAGCGAATACCCGCATAAATAGCGCCTTTAGCCCGAATTAAATTTTTTACGTCGTTCTCGGTGATGACAACATCCTTTTCCCCTCCGGCTTGATGAGCCCAGGCAAGGACAAATTCCTTGTCATCTTGGGTTTGACGCAAGCGCGCTGAATGTGAGACATGCTCAAGTTGAAAATTACCTGCTCGATCGATAATTCCTGCTTCACGTATTTTGGAAAGGCAATCGACAAGTCCAGATCCACAAATTCCAACGGGTGGAATTCGTCCAACCACGGCTATATTCACATCTAACGTTACGGGATCAATATTAACCCGCTCAATTGCACCTGGCATGGCACGCATCCCAAAAGTAATTCCTCCACCTTCAAAACACGGACCTGCGGAACAAGCACAAGAAACGAGCCAATCTTGATTACCAAGTACAATCTCACCATTCGTACCAATATCAATAAAAAGTGTGATTTCCTCATTATTGGCCATGTCGGTAATGAGAGCACCGGAGACAATATCTCCACCTACGTAACTTGCCACCGAAGGATAACAATGAACTAAAGCCTCAGGTAGGATATGGAGACCGACTTCTCTTGCTGCAACAGAGGGTGTAAGACTGACGGTGGGAATATAGGGTTCGAGACGAAGGTAGCGAGGGTTGATACCCAGGAAAAGTTGAGTCATTGTGGTATTACCAGCGACAACAGCTGTGCAAAGATCATCCTGGGTTAGGTTTTGGCGCGCCAGGAGTTTGTCCGTTAATTCATTAATCGTGTCAATGACGGCTTGTTGAATTTCTTGCAAACTCTCGGGTGTCTCTACGGCATAGACAATCCTGGAAATTACATCATCTCCAAATTTAGCCTGCTTATTATACGTTCCTTGTTTATCCTCAATTGCTCCAGTTTCAAGATTCACGAGGTAAACAACAACCGTAGTGGTACCGATATCAATGGCTAAACCACGTGGTGGTAGATCGTTTCCAGGCTCGATTCTGATTATGGTGTACTTATCTTCCATATCTGTCAAAGTCAGAGAAACATCCCAGTTTGATTGGCGCAGTATTTCGGGTAAGTCCCGTAAGACAGATAAGGGTATTTCGATGTTTTTTTCATAGGGCAAAGTACGTTTGAGTTCAACTGATAATCTGGCCCAATCACTCGCATTATCTGTTAAGGTCGGTTCAGAAAGTTGAACTCTGATTTTACTGGCTAACGGTTGAAGCCCGTATTTGATAAGAAGATCGTTCGCAGATTCCTGTAAAATTCCTTTATGGACATCCCCCATCAGAACTTGATGTTCTTGAAGGCGGGATTCCGGTGGGACCTCAACCGTTAAGTTCCCTTGCACAAAGGTTTGACAACCCAGTCGTACTCCGTGAGCGATTTGATCTGGGTTCAAATTCCCCGTTCCTACAGTTTCGACGTTGCCAGAAACAACTGTAACTTTGCAGGCCCCACAGGTACCCTTGCCCCCACAACCTGACTTGATATAGATTCCAGCTTTGGAAGCCGCTTTAAGTAGGGAGGTACCTTGCTCAACCTCAATAATCTTATTTTCTGGCATAAATCTAACTTGATATTGGGCCATGACAGTCTCACCATCCCCTATACTAATCCCTCTTTTTATCTTAGCAGATTCTGCTTTCTCTCTGAGTTACGCTGGAATTTATAATTGATTAGGCTTGAAGTGCACGAACAAAGGAGATAATTCCACTTGCTTCGCGAGGCCCAACAATAACCTTCCAACCGGATTTTTCCTGAAGCTTACCAGAGATAACCGCAACTGCCCCCGGAATAATCAAATTACGATGACTGACTTTATCTGCTACCCCACACGCAGCTAAGGCATCAGCAATTTTTTCTGGTTCAAATTTACCAGCGGCATAAGAGGTCAGAACTGACGTTCCATCCGTATCAATCGGAAGGATATAGCTTGGGATTTTACTAGAATCAACTTCCCCTTCAACGCTGTAGTAGGTTAAAGAGAAGTTAGTTGTGATATAAACCGGAGAATTCTCATTAACCTCCCCAATAACGTGAAGTGTGGGCTCCACTTGAATCGGTTTTTGTGGATCAGTGTAGAGATTTTGTCGTAGTGCCATGAGCGGGAGGATATGAGCTTTGCCCGAGGTCTTCAAAACTACGGCGCTTGCATATTTGGAAACATACACAGAAGCTTCAGCAATCTCATCTAAAGGTTCATTCTTGGTTGTAAAGGCAACAACAGGATATCCGAACGGACGGAATTTCTTCTTGATCGCTAAACGCCGAAGATGGGTTAAATTGGCTAAGGTTTGGCTGATGGTACGAGAACCTGGGTCAAGAACGAATTCTTTATAGCCCAATTTTTGTGCGCTTTCGACCAGTTCATTGAGAGCGTCTAAGCCATCTGCTTTGAGGATGACGGGAACATTTTGCTCCTTCGCCAAGTTCACTACAGCTTCGTAGTTTTCGGAAGTTGCTGAACCGATTAAGGGTTTCCGTGAAGCAATTCCCGGTACTGCGGCCGTCAAAGAAGCAGGATTTTCGCTAAGAAGTAACAAGGAACGTTGAGTTGCTGAAGCAACTTTAGCAACGACTTGGTTAAAGCGAGCAGGGTCTCCAGATTCGTTGACAATAGCTATCCCATCGACACTGTAGTGTAAACCAACACGGTCAAACTCTAAACCTTCAATTTCTTGCAGCTTAGAATCAATTTCCGAATCGGTAAGCGAATCGGCGACTTGAATCAATAAGGTCGTGGGATGATAAAAGGTCTTATCATGGCGGAATAATACGGTTTCATCACCAAGAATGGATTCATTACCAAATTTAATCGCTTTAATCGGCGGAGCAGAGGCTGAAGCAAGATTCTCACGTGCTTCATCGGTTACATACGGGCAAGTTTCTAAAGCGCCTTTGCCTGCGGCTAAAGCCATTGCAAAAGCAAGACAAGTTGGAGTTCCGCACTCTCCGCAGTTTTTCTTAGGAAGTTGTTTATAGATTTCTAGTCCAGTTAATCCCATGTGATGGTTAACCCCTTTCTTCTAAGTTTGTTAGTCCCCTCTGCTTTTTTGTAAGGCATAAAAGCAGAGGGGCACAATACAGGAAACTTACTGCAAGTGAAGTTCTAAACTCTATCTATGGTTTATTGAACTTTACATCAAGGGTTCAAGTGAGTAGCACGGATGTCCATTCTCCTCAAGGAAGGGAATAATCTCTTCAATGGTTGTACCAACGCTTTCATCGGCAATCTTATCGATGAAATCTTCACCAAGTCCTTCTTCGACAGAACGTTTAACAAAGTCTTCACGCAGAAACTCTTTAAGTTCTTTAGGCATCCAGACAATGCGGGCGATACCTCCATCGGCTGGAATGAATTTCCGGCTGACTACATAAGAACGTCCTATACCCATGAATCCAGGGGTTTGTAAGCCGCCGCCAACGGTGCCGGCGAGAGTTGAGAAGGTCATCCCACAAGGTGTCATGCCACTATGTTCACGTGTAGTGATCATGAGCCCGTTTACCTCAGGAACAATTGCCATAATCGCCTCAAAACAACCGCAAGACGTCATCGGTCGATCCATCAACGTATAGAGATTGACTTCCTCCAAAGTATTATTGGAAGCAGGACGCAGATAATCGTTGCAACTTTGCCACATCCCTTTGACTTCATCGATAGCCGGACCTTTCGGAATTGGTTGGTTTGGTCCTGTAGGCGTGATCTCATAGGCAGCTTTAGCATCTAACCAGCTCACTGCACCGCAAAGCCCAACTCGCTCTGGGGTTGTAATACAGACATGGTTTGGCGCGAAGGACTGACAAAGAAGACAGGAGTAAAATGTATCGACGCTTTCGTCAGTCAGACTCTTCATTCGAGCATCCCGTGCACGATACCGTTCCCGGGCCTTGATAATATTTTCATCAATAGCCGCTTGATCGGTTAAAATTGTTACTTCGACACGGTCCACGATTGCTGGAAATTCTTGTTTAAATTTCGCAAGGAGGATTTCTCCGATGTGCCTTATTAAGAAGCCTTTAGCGCGGGCATCTTTGGAGATTCGAACCCAACAGAGGTCACGTTGAGCAACGTGCCAAATTCCTTCACCATAGTTTGTAAAGTAGTGAATGCGGCGTTCGAGAACTCCTTCAAAGTCCTCCTGCATCTTCCGACCATAGATTTTAACCATGATACCAAGGGGTAAGCGAGTTCCTTCCGGTATAGAATCAATTTCCGGTCCGATAACTGTGATTTTCCCATCCTCAACTTCATCAGGTCCGACCATACGAACAAGTTCAAAGGCAGTAGTTTTGCCGCCTCCGAATTCGACATAGGTATCTCCTTTACGGATGGTTTCCCCTTCAAAGGCAGGTCCGAAGTTAACCGGAATGGGGACTTCAATATTGGTCAGCTTAATTCCACGAACTTCTAAAGCAAGAGGAACCATTTTTTCATAATCTGGTTCGGAAATATACCAATCCGGAATCTGCATGTCATCTCCGAGTTCTTGATCAGTGAGAACTGGGAAGCCCATGAAGATAGCTCCCATTTCGGCAGCAACCTTAACATCGTCTAATTCGCCGAGATGGAGGACGAAAGCCCGGACACGACGGCGTTGGTAGTCACGGTGTTGCTCCCGTTCGCCTGCCGGAATTCCGCCGAAAGCGAGGCCTGCACGGAAGGCGTAGTTGACAGCATGGATTATGGAAGTAAAGTTTCCTATGGGGAAGGCAATGTAATCTAAGCCAATTTTGACGTTTTCTTCGAGAAGTTGCTCAATGATTTCATCACAGAGGAAGAGCATAAACCCTTTTCCCATGAGGTTATCAACGATCTTTTTAGCTGCTTTGGAATCTTTGGCCCGACCAAGGATAACAGCAACACCAGGAATTGTCCAGTCCACCATCTTGATGCCATGTTTACGAACGACTGGGTCACCTAAGAAACCCGTCCAGGGTGCGACTTTAGGTTCATCGCCCTGTAAATAATGAATGACTTCGATAATTTCTGCAGCATAAAGGACAGATTCTCCCCAGAGACGCGCATTCTCAAAAGTTAGTCCCGTTTTCACTTGATTTCTCATCCGGTTAAGAATTGGCACGAGCTGATTTAAGGTTGTAACTTTCTCCCCAGACAGGCAAGTGATAACTGGTAGGTAGTAAGCTGTATCCGGATAACCAATAGTTTGCCCTTTGCCATAGTCTTTGATGGCACGGTTGAGCAGAATCTCGGCATAGGTCAAGGCGATAATCGTACCATCATACGTCTTACGTAATAGTTTTTTGGGCTCTTGTGAAGGGTCTTTAATGGCATTTTCATAAATTTGTTCCATAGACATTGGGTCGTTCCTCCTTCCTTTACCAAACTTGGGCGATTTGAGTATCAAATTTTTCAGCTGTTTGTTTATGAATTCTCAGTTTCCAACTTCTATACTCCAGTGCGTCGAGTATCTTTTTAGAAGCTTCTTGCGGGTCCACTTCAAAGATGAAGTTACCACCAAAGACGTCATGCGCAATTTGGGTTGTAACTCCGTAGACGAGATCGCTTCCTTCCAAGAATGGCAGGGTTCCGACATGGACGGGTACACCCATGGCAACGCCAAAGGTACCGATCGCCACTGCCTTTTCATGCATGGCTTCAGGGGCAGATGCAGCAAAGGGTACTTTTGGTGAATCAACCCCAAGCTCTTCGGCCATCGCCATAAGGAGATTCATGCCGCGGCTATTGTCAACACAGGCGCCAATATGGAAGACGAGTGGTAGACCTGTTGTGAGCTGCGGGTTGGCTTCTTCGAGCGTCCGTAGAAAGCTCTTGAGTCCATCTCCGGCGTAAGCATCAACAGCAGCTGGACTCATTAAACCAAACTTGGCGAAGGCTCCAGCTGAACAACCAGTGGCAATAACGAAGACATCGTTTTTAACCAGTTCCTTAAGAATAGCAATATGGGACTCGTCTTGAGGACGTTTAAGGTTGTTGCACCCAGCCATCTGAACGACCCCTTTGATTTGACCACTCAGGATAGCATCAGTGAGAACGGAAATTGGATGATCAGGGTTGATTTTAGCGAAGATTTCAGTTAAAGCTTCGAGACTAAAGCCAGCAACGAGTTTGTGCCGTTCACTGGGAATCGAAATTTTCTTGGGATCACGGTTCGTATAGGCTTCAATTGCGATTCGAATCAATTTTTCGGCGTCTCCCATGGCTGTTTCGGCATTAAAGGCTATATGTTGGGCACCCGGAATTTTCATGATGCCTTCAGTCGTAACGACCTTAGTATGGAAGCATTCTGCTACTTGCTGGACAGCAGGATAAATACATTGAATATCGACCACCATCGCATCAAGTGCGCCTGTCATGATTGCCATCTCTTGGGAGGCAGAAGAGGTCGCTAAGTATACGCCTTCACGCATCAAGAGCTCATTACCGGTACAGCAGATGCCAACAATGTTGACACCTTCGGCTCCAACCTTTTTGGCTTCATCTTTCATTTTACGAGCAGCGGCAACGACCATTTCACTGAGAACCGGATTATGACCATGAACGGCAATATTAACCATCTTAGGATTAATGACTCCAAGATTAGATTCAGAGACAATGGGCTTTGGCACGCCGAAGAGAATGTCACTAAAGGTAGTTCCGATATATTCTCCGCCTAAATCGGCTAGAGAGCCTTTTATACCACCGAAGATAAGATTAACTGGGTCACTGTCCACGCCCATTGCCGTTTGAGCTGTAAGCTCGGTTACGGTGCCGTCGATTGAGCGCGGCATAACATTTGTATGTTGGAATTTTTGGCGGCGTTGCTCACTGAGTTGGCTATCTAAGAAAGCTAAAGGTCGGTCTTGATAACGACCAAAATCTTCATAAGCAATTTCAGTCACGTCTTTAAATATCTCACGAACTTCACGATTTAGGGTGAGAACCCCCAGATCAGATGCTAATTTATGAAGCTTTTCCGGTGATTTAATTTCGTAATCTGGGGCATTGCCTTCTAGCATTGCGTGAGCGGTGTGTAAAACGTGTCGAGCATGTTCAGAATGGGATGCAGCCCCTCCGGCGATCATTCGGACTAAGTTACGAGAAACGATCGTGTAGGCGGTAGCTCCACAGATTCCTTTGCTACCCGGGCCTTCTTGAGTTTTAACGCGACAGGGACCGGCTAGACAAATCCGACAACAAACACCTTTATACCCGAAACCGCATTGGGGTTGTTGAGCAACAAAACGGTCAAAAACGGTTTCAATATGTTGTTCTTGTGCTACTTTGAGCATTTCCAGGGCACCTGGATCAGTGGTGCGCAAGGGATTTTTTGGCTCGATCACACGTGATGCATCTGAGGGTCGGGCAGTGTGTGTCAAATCCCGATATCTGGGCATAAATCAAACCTCCTCCTTTTTACTCGCTCAGAATAAACTCTGTATGCTGAATCTAGAATACGGAATCCATCATCTCCCCTCTGCAATAATATGTTGGTAGATGTCTTCAAGTTGAAAACCTGGGGCACCTGAAGGAAAAGCGGCCGAGCCAGTGTTGACAGACATATCAAGCAATTCCTCACTAAAAGGAATAAGACCCAACAATGTCTCCGCCGAAAATTGACTTTGTAAAAATTGCTCTTCTTTAACACTACGGATTTTGTTGCCAACGACGACAACCTTTGGTATACCTAATTCTAGAGCGAGTTTCTGAATGACCTTCACTGTATGAACACTAACAGTGCTGGCTTCGGTTATAATGACGAGAATATCTACCCCTTGGGCCGTACCTCGGGTTAATTGCTCGATACCTGCTCCCATATCCAAGATGACGGTGTCCTCTTCACCGAGGATCAACGAATTCACAAGCGCATGGAGAAAACTATTTTCTTTACAATAGCAGGAGGTTCCGCCTCCTTTGATATTTCCCATCCTGAAAAAACGAATCGATCCTAAGGGATCCCCTAACGAAATCGAATAATCATCGAGAATATCATCAACCTGAGGATTGAGCGGATAAAAGGCGCCACTCCCTCCCATCCGTTCTTCAATAAGCTCTTTCATGTCGACGATTGGTTTCAAGTCTGCCAAAACTTCATCGGAGATGCCTAAGACCGTACCCAAACTCGCATCGGGATCGGCATCCACAGCCAAAACCTGAACGCCACGTGTCGCCAACCAAAAGGCTAAATTTGCTGCAAAGGTCGTCTTCCCGACCCCACCTTTTCCTGAAATAGCAATCTTCAATTTGGGTCATCTCCTATTCTTATGAACATGAAAGCCTGTATATTTTCATGTTCTGATATCGATCGGCAATATTACACAAAATACCTTTTAATTCTAATTCGATATTAAAAGAATAAATCCTACTAACATTGCACGTTATATCACAATTTCTTTATAACTTTTGATTGTCCTTTTTTTCAAAAAAATTAATCTTTTTAAGTTATTCTCCTGAAGTTCACTAAATCCTGCAAAGATTCAGAAAATTATGTTGTTGCCTCTAAACGGTATCTTTTTTAGGGGGAACAGTAGTATTTTATTGTTCAATAGTTTCGTCGGTTGTTTTAATTATTCCTTCTTTGTGAAACTATACTCAACTATTCAAAATATAAATATAAATCAAAATAT
>Ga0255336_100999_pt1 | contig 27061 bp, 26 predicted proteins | sample MeOH1_35cm_T3_17_FD_189102 | JGI IMG/M metagenome (GOLD analysis project Ga0255336, IMG submission 189102) | Sandy soil microbial communities from University of British Columbia, Vancouver, Canada - MeOH1_35cm_T3_179 | ecosystem: Engineered > Artificial ecosystem > Sand microcosm > Unclassified ...
CCCACCTTTGGGGCTCGCGGCGCTGGGCGACGGGCGACGACTCTACGAACAATTTCTGGATTGCGCTGCTGACGTTCGGCGAAGGATGGCATAACAATCACCATGCGCATCCGAATTCGGCACGGCATGGGCTGCGCTGGTGGGAAGTGGATACGAACTGGTATGTGATTTCGACCCTGCAAGCGGTGGGCCTGGCGCACGATATCAAACTTCCAAGAGCAGACAGCAGGATCAAGGAAATACGGAGGACGGATTCAGCTCCGGTGATAATGCCACAACCGGAGACTCGGCACGCGAAGGCCAACCAGGCGGTTGCGGGCGATTAGTTTTACAGGTTTCTAAAGAAGCCATGACGATTCGTCAGGGCTTCTTTTTTGCGGTCAAATAGAACAGGGCAGGATGGGAGAGGCGGCCTCTCAAGCCGGCATATTTTGTTCGAACGGCGAGAGCAAAGGCACGGCAAGAACACTAGAGGGGAAGTTCATGGTCTCCCAGGTTATCCGCGCACAGAACGCGCGGCGAACCTGGGGCACCCGCGAGTTTTTTATTCGGCAAGATAAGGACGACGGCGAAGACGAGAACGAACTCCTCTTTACTATCGTTGCCTGGCTACCCTACTATCTAGCTGACTTATGGAAATTCCCTCTCGAAACAAAGCCATCGCGTTCTTCATCGTGCTCGGAGCCTGCTCGGTTGCGTTTGCGCTGGCGCTGAATATCACGTGGATGATCCGCTGGCAAGAAGTCGGGATGATCGTACTGGGCATCATCTTCTTCGGATTCATTATCACGGGAGTGACGCTGAATACGATTTTTCTGGTTCGCGAGATGCGGCGGAGCGAGCAGCACGACAGCTTCATCAATGCTGTTACGCATGAGTTGAAGACTCCGATTGCCTCCATTCGGCTGTACCTGGAGACGCTGCAGTCGCGCGAGCTCAACGAGGCTCAACGCAAGAAGTTCTACGGCATCATGCTGGAGGATACCGATCGCCTGATCAATACAGTGGATCAGGTATTGCGGGCGGGGCACCTGGGACAGAAGAACAAGAAAAATTTCCAGCGCTTAGACCTGGGAGAGGTCGTGCGCGATTGCACATCGCTGGCCAAGACTCGACATCACCTTGAGGATGGGAACATCCGCTTCGTCGACTACACGCTTTCCGCGCCACTGGTGCAGGGCGACCCGGAAGAGTTGCGGTCGGCGGTGGGCAATTTGCTGGAAAACGCGGTGAAATACTCACATGGAAACATCGCCATCACGATCGAGATTCTAGATGAAGGAAAGGACCTGCTGGTGCGAGTCACCGATAAGGGCCAGGGCATTCCACAAGGCGAACTGAAGCGTATTTTCCGCAGGTTTTATCGCGTCAACGAACGGCTTCGCCAGCGCGTGAAGGGCACGGGGTTGGGACTCTTCATTGTGGGCGGCATTGCGCGGCGTCATGGCGGAAGAGCGTACGCGAGCAGCGAGGGAGAGGGGCGCGGCGCTACCGTCACATTGCGCCTTCCGCGCGACGCATCTTAGTCACCTGCTGAGGTTTATTCCTGCTATCCGGTGCGCGGTTTCCGCGATAACATAACACCATCGCCCGCTCCCGCCGGGTAAGGATGGGCATTCATGAAAGACTTCTACATTCGCGACGCGGCACAACAGGAAAACAAGGTAGTCACCACCAGCTTCGTCGTCAGCAACAAACAGATCAAAGCGAAAAAGAGCGGTGAGCCGTATCTTGACCTGACGCTGACCGATCGCACCGGAACCCTGCAGGCAAAGATGTGGGACAACGTCGAGGACTGCGCGTACACGTTTGAGCAGGACGACATCGTCAAAATCAAGGGGCTGATCAACAAGTACAACCAGCGCTGGCAGCTTACGATTCACAAGATTCGCAAGATGGAGGAGACCGATATCGAGTTCTCCGACTATCTGCCGAAAACATCGAAGGATATCGATGAACTCTGGCAGACGCTGCGGGAATTTGTGGCGAGCATCGGCGACGCGCACCTGCGGCGCTTACTGGAACTGTTTATGGCCGATCCGGTGATTGCACGCGCCTATCGCAACGCTCCGGCGGCAAAGACGATGCATCATGCGTTCATCGGTGGACTGCTGGATCACGTGATTTCGCTGATGCGCTCCTGCGACCTGGTCGCACGCAACTATGCGTTCATCAACCGCGACCTGCTGCTGACTGGCGCGTTTCTTCACGACATCGGCAAGATTCACGAACTCAGCTATGCGCGCTCGTTCGGCTACACGACGGAAGGCCAACTGCTCGGCCATCTGATCATCGAGTTGGAGATGCTGCACGCCAAACTTGCGCAGATTGCGGGATTTCCTCCGCAGCTCAAGATACTGGTTGAGCACCTGATCATCAGCCATCATGGGCAATATGATTTTGGCTCTCCGAAGCTGCCGATGTTCCCAGAGGCGCTGATGCTGCACTACATGGACGATCTGGATTCGAAGATGGAAGCGATGCGTGCGCAATTTGAGCGCGATGCCGATCTGGAATCGCCGTGGACGGCGTACAACTCCGCGCTGGGACGGCCTCTGTTAAACACTCTGAAGTTTTTGAAAGCAACGCACGCCGAGGAGACTGTCGCGGTCGCGGCTCCGGTAGAGTGAGAACGAGATATCGCAAAACAGAGTTTGCAAAAATCAAAAGCCCGGAGAAATCCGGGCTTGCATGTCCTTAGGACGGTTTCAAGGAAGTTCTATCCCGCGGGAGCGAGGAAAAGAAAAATCGATGGCGGGCTGAAAAGCTTGAGGCCGCAACGAGAGACTTGGGCATTGCTGGGGTCCTTCGCCTTCGGCTCAGGATGACCCAATTAGGAGCAAAAGCAGGAGCAACTGCCCCACTCAACGAAAGGAGCGTTGAGTGGGCCACCCGCCACCCACGAACAGAACTACTGGTTCACAGGTATTTTGATAATCTTCTTCTGAATTGCGTAGGTGACCAGTTGGGCCTTGTTGTGAATGTCGAGCTTACGCATCAGGTTGAACTTGTGCGCCTCTACGGTCTTCACGCTGAGCCCCAGCAGTACCGCAATTTCCTTTACGGAATTACCCTCGGCCAATAGCTTAAGAATTTCGCGCTCGCGCGGAGTGAGGGTGGAGATGCGTGGACGCATTTTGGAATCGCGAACCCTGGCGCGGAAGTCCTCGACGAGTTTGCCGAGCACCTGCGAGCTTAAATATTTCCCGCCCTTGTACACATCGCGCACAGCGGTTACGAGCTGCTGCGCGGGGGTGTCCTTGAGGACGTATCCGGAAGCGCCGACTTCAAGACACTGGACGAGATAGTCCTCGTCTTCGTACATGGTAAGGAACAATACCTTGGTCTCTGGACGGGTCTTGCGAATGTGCCGTGCCGCTTCGAAGGAAGACAGCCCCGGCATTCCGATGTCCATGAGAACGATGTCAGGGCGCAACTCGCGCGCCTTTTCGACGGCATCGCCGGCGTCGGGAGATTCGCCCACGACTTCACAATCGCTTTCGCTCTCAAGCAGGCGGCGAACACCCTGCCGGAACAATGTATGGTCGTCCACTAGCAGACACTTAATTTTCGGCATTGCCCTCACCCCTCAAACTTGATTGCACAGTTGTATTCATATTGTTGTTCACACCTTCTCAACTTCTCGTGCCGGTAAGCACACGTCCTTCTTTTGCATTGCCTTTCACAGTCTCTTCCGGATGCAGCGGCACCGGGACAGAGACCGTTATCTTCGTCCCTTCACCCTTGCGCGACGAAACCCGCATCTGGCCACCGAGGGTGCTGATGCGTTCGTGCATTCCGGCCATGCCGAATGAAGGCCGCATGGTATTCGCATTTGAGACAGTGCGGATGCCCACGCCATCGTCCTCGATTACCAACCGAAGGGTCTCGCCGTTGCGCTCCATCTGGATGTTCACGTTCTGCGCCTGGGCGTGCTTGGCGACGTTGTGCAGACTCTCCTGAACAACGCGGTAGATTGCCGTCTCAATGACGGGATCGAGGCGGCCTACGTCATCGCCAATGGCTACGCGGGACTGCACGCCGGCGGTCTTAGCGAGATCCTTGGCCTCTTTGCGAATGGCCGAAATCAATCCCAATTCCTGCAAGACAAGTGGCGAGAGGCGTCCGATGATGCGTCGAATGCCTTCGATGGTGCGATCCACGACGGCCAAGAGCTCGCCGATCTTGGCTTTGCCTTCGCGGGATTTCACCGTGCCATCGAGCATTCCAAGATAGAGGCGAATCACCATGAGCGCCTGTCCGGTTTCATCGTGCAATTCACGACTGATGCGCTTGCGCTCTTCTTCCTGCGCCTTCAGCAGGTGTCCGCTCAACTCGACGATTCGCATTTCGCGCTCGCGTAGTGCATCGGTCATACGGGCGCGATCGATTGCTAACGCGGAACGATCGGCTACGGCACGAAATAATTCCAACTCGGTGGGAAGCCACTGATAGGATTTTTCAAAGCCGATGATCAGCACGCCGATGACGGAGTCGCTGATCTTCAACGGAGCGCCCCACAGCGCACGTGCTTTGTTTCTCAGTTCGGGATTCAATACTCCCGACGAACGAGTGAGGTCCTGAAGAATGTCAGGCTCGCCGGTTTCGAAGATGTGTCCGGTGAAGCCCTGCCCCGCGGCAATGGATATATCGTCACCAAAGTTCGGGGGCATTCCGGTTGCGCTGCGCACACGAAGTTTATTGGTTTCAGGATCGGCGAGCAGAACCACCCCGATATTGGCCCCGAAAATTCCTTCGGTGATCACCAACACGCGTTCCAGCAAGACCGTCAAATTCTTCGCCGAAAGTTCGGCGTCCAATACTTTCAACAGGGCGTCGCTGGCGCTCTGCTGCACATCAAAATACGAGCCGGAGACGGCGACAAAACTCGCGGAGACTAACGTCTCAAGCGCAGCAGTGACCTGGTACTTGCGATCGCCAAATGCCTCGGAAATAAAGGGGGCGGCGACCTGCAGGTATATTTCGAGCGAACGAGCAACTTCGCGGGTGTCAACGCGCAACTTCGCCAGGCGCTGACCGTAGTGATAGAGGTTGTCAGTGAATTGATTGAAATCAGAATGGCTGAACAGCATGAATCCCACACCGAGGTTCAATCGTTCCAGAGCCACCATGGCGCGGCCTTCAAACTGGAATTCCTCGAACATTCGCTGCCGCCAAGCCGCCGTCATTTCGGCGAAGTGGGGCTGAAGAGCGTTCGTCGCCTCAAGGATTAATTCCTGGGCCGACTCTTGTATGGGCAACACTGTTGACACCATGACTCCTTAGATGCAGCAAAGAGCAGCAGCTTTGTATGTAACAATCAGTAACTAAGTACCTAGGAATGAGCGGGTTTGGCTAGGTAAGTTGAACGACGCGACGACCGGAAACACTAGGTATGTAACTGCTTTTCAGCCCGTGATTGACTCTATAATCATTAACTTAAGTGAAATTGTCTATAATGCCATTACCTTAATCCTTTATAGGTGTACTATGCCGAATGCTGCATCTTTGATGCAACGGCAATTCGAGAGCTTCCGTTACAATCCTTCTATGCTCCGATTTTTTACGGCTGGCGAATCGCATGGCGAGGCGCTGGTTTCCAACATCTCGGGATTGCCGGCAGGCATTTCTGTTAGCGAGGCCTACATCGACCGCGAGCTCTGGAGGCGGCAGCAAGGCTTCGGGCGCGGCGGAAGGATGAAGATCGAGCGCGACCATGCGCGCATCCTGAGCGGAGTGCGGCACGGATACAGCATTGGATCGCCGATTGCGATGCTGATTGAAAATCGCGACTGGCAGAACTGGAGTGAGTCGCTGCCGGTGGGCGAGGGCGATCCGGAGAAGCACAAGGCGGTGAAGTCTCCGCGTCCTGGGCATGCGGACCTGGCAGGGGCGCTGAAGTACAACTTGACAGAGGCGCGATACATTCTGGAGCGCGCAAGCGCGCGAGAGACGACGGCGCGAGTGGCGGCCGGAGCAGTGGCAAAACAGGTGTTGGCAGCGCTGGACATTGAAGTTTTGAGCCATGTGATACAGGTTGGTGGCGCACGGCTGGGGCGGGCGGTTTCGTTTGACGAAATTCGCAGACTGGCCGGAAAAGATGAAGTGCTGCTGAATTGTGCCGATGAGGAATCCGAACAGCGCATGAAGGCCGAGGTGGATGCCGTGTTGCGCACGGGCGACACCGTGGGCGGCGTGTTTGAAGTGGTGGCGCACAATGTTCCGCCGGGGATTGGGACGTATGCCAACTGGGATGAACGGCTGGACGCGAAGCTGGCGTCGGCAGTGATGTCGATTCAGGCGGTGAAGGCCGTGGAGATTGGAGACGGCGTGCTGGGGGCGACCTCGCATGGGTCGGCGGCGCAGGACGAGATTGGATACAGAGGCGAAGGCGCGGGAATTCTGCACTCGAAGTTTACGGATTTTACGCGAGCGGGCAATCACGCGGGCGGCATCGAGGGCGGGATTTCGAACGGGTGCGATATTGTGGTACGTGGACATTTGAAACCAATCTCCACGCTGCGGCGTCCGCTGGGCTCGGTGGACTTCGCCAGCCGCGAACCGGTGAAGGCCGCCTACGAACGCTCGGATGTGTGTGCGGTTCCGGCGGCGGGAGTGGTGGGCGAAGCGATGGTGGCACTGACGCTGGCGGCGGCGGCGCTGGAAAAATTCGGGGGCGATTCGCTGGTCGAACTTCGCCGCAACTATGACGGATACTGCGAGCAGCTTCGCAGCTTTTAAATTTGGTGGCGTTGGATTCGTGACGTCGAATTCGTAATGCCTGAACGCGTAAATACTGAACCGGAATGATTGAATGATTTATCCAATTGTGAAATATGGCGACCCTGTGCTGGAAACTCCGGCCGCGCCCGTGACTGAGTTCGACGACAAGCTGAAGAAACTGGTCGATGATATGTTCGAGTCGATGTATGAGGCGCAGGGAGTTGGACTGGCGGCTCCGCAGATTGGAATTTCGCTGCACCTGTCGGTGATCGACACTTCGTTCAAGGAAGATCCTGAGGCGAAACTGGTGCTGGTGAATCCGCAGATACTGAAGGTCGAAGGGAAACAGAACGGCGGCGAAGGCTGCTTGTCAATTCCGGACTTTCGGGAGAATCTTGCGCGCGGGAAACGCGTCACCATCAAGGCACAGGACGTGGACGGCAACTGGTTCGAGAAGACGGGCGAAGACCTGCTGGCACGCGCCTTTCAGCACGAGATCGATCATCTGAACGGAACCCTCTATATTCACCACCTGTCATCGCTGAAGCGCGACATGATGCGGCGGAAGATCAAGCGGCTGAAGCGTCAGGGGGAGTGGTAGAGATCGAGTTGCAACTCGCCGATTAGAACGGTTTCACGGAAGGTATATCCGGCGGGAGCGAGGAGAAAGAAGAATCGATGGCGGCTGAAAAGCTTGAGGCCGCGCGGGAGATCTGGGCATTGCCGGGGTCCTTCGCCTTCGGCTCAGGATGACCCTCTCACCAGATGGCAGACACATCTACTTTGGAACCGCTCTGATGAGCCGGAGAGCGATACCAAGAACGACGAACAAGAGCAACGACAACAGCCCCACAACCTAAACTGTAAAACGATGTGTTGGAACACCCTGTAAACCATGTCTTGGAACAGGACACCTTCTTTCGGCAATGATTACCCCCACCGCAAGTCTCTCCCCCGGTAAGAAAAAGCCGCACCCCCTCTGGGGCGCGGCCTCTCCACACCTCACACCTTACGGAACCGTTACCGTAAATACCATCGGCGTCGGATTCGAAACCGTCCCCGAACCCGTCGGAGTCACCGTCACCGTGTACGTCCGTGCCGTCTTCACCACCGCCTGCGTAGAGGACGACCCTCCCCCTCCCCCGCACGCCAGCGAGAATCCAGCCACGCAAATCGCGGAGGCCGTCAGCAACACCGCCAGCGCCTGCTTTCGGCGTACTGTAAACGGCGCTCCCAGCAACACCGCGCAGAACAAGATTGCCCCGCCGCCCTTTCCACTCTTCCACGGAGCCACCGGCGCGTGATTCGCCGCGCTCGTCGTCGTCGTGATCGTCAGTGTCGATGTTCCAGTCCCATAGTTAGCAAGCGTGGCCGATGTTGCCGTCGCCGTCAGGTTTGATCCCGCCGGGCTGATCGAAGTCGCAAACGTCACTGTTCCCGAATAGTTTGTCGAAGCCAGCGCAAGAGCGATGGCCGTCGTGCTTCCAGCGCTGATCGTGTAAGCCGTTACCGGCTGTGTCACCGTATAGCTCGCCGCCGCAGTCCCACCGCCGGATGTCGATGCCATTGCCGTCGCCAGCGCGCCCGCGTCGAGCGAACCCAAGCCGGTCACCAGGTCATACCCGGTTCCAGCCGTATAACCCGCCAAGCCACCGGTACAATTCGTGGAACCCGTCGTGCAGGGCTGCTGATTGTTGCCCGTCGTGATGTCGTGGAAAACCGCCGCATAGCTCGCCGGATTGCTCGCCAGCGTATAAAGCGTGGGATTCAGATTTCCCAGCTTTCCGTACTTCTGCACCAGCAGCGTCACCACTCCCGCAAAAGAAGGCGCTCCCGCCGAAGTTCCACCGAAAGCCGAAAGTCCGTTATCTGAGTAGCGGAAGCCAGTAACGCAGGACGATCCCAGCGTTTGCGTCGGACTCGTCGCTCCCGTGGGAAACACCTGCGTGCAGACCAGGTACCCGTCGTGATCAGGTGAGGCTGCGAAAGAAACATCCGGAACGTAGCGTTTATTGGCTCCCGTGTAGTCGCTTTGCCAGGTCGGCAGATTATAAATCTGGCTCACTCCGCCGCCTGCGGACGACAATGTCGCCTTCGGGTCAGCCGTCTGATCTGCTGCGGTGTCGTTCCAACTCGTCTCCGGAATATATTGCAATGCCGAACTGATTGTGTCTGCCGAATTCGACCCGCTCCAGTACGGACCGGCGTAGGTCTGGCCTTCGTCCGCGCTGAACCTGGTTCCACCCACCGCGACCACAAGCGGACTGGAAGCTGGCCAGTCTGCCACGTTGCCGTGGGTCGCCAGTGTGCTTCCCTGGTCGCAACCTGTCGCTCCCGCGTCACCCGAGGAGTTCAGAATCGTCTGTCCCTGTGCTGCCGCCTGCGCCAGATAGTTTTCGATCTGTTGCCGGTAGGCGGTCTCGCCATTCGTCGTCCCAATCAGATCCGTCTCGCAGTTTCCATAGCTCAAACTGATCACCGGAACCACCGCGCCGTCGGCCTTATACGTTGTAATGCCGTAGATCAATGCTTCGTAAACGCCCTGGTTCTTGTCCGCCGGACTGGCGTAGATGTAGTCCACCGTGGCGTCTTTAGCAATGCCGCCCGCCCATTCCACGTCAAGATTCGCCTCGCCTATATCGCCGGCGACCGTTTCCCCAGCCGTGCCCGTGCAATTTGCGCTGCTGATGCAAACGTAGTTCAACTTCGTCGCTGGCAATCCCGCTGCCGCGCGAAAGTTGTCAACATCGCTCTGCGGAAAATACGTCTGTCCCACGATTCCCACATGCACTCCCGTGCCGGTAACCGTGGCATACAGAGCGTTCACCCCATAGATCGTCGCCCAGTCCCCCGGAGTCAGAAAATGATTGCCCGACGCAGCCGAGGTAAATTCCGGATTCGGACTCTTGACGACCGCCCGCGCCTTCGGCCGGAAACTGTTCAGCCCCCCCACATTTGCAATCATCCCCGCCATGCTCTGCGGAACCGAGACCTCCGTCGCGTTCGCGATGTGCGTCTCGCCGTCCAGTTCGTACCGATGAATCTGCGTCCGGAAAGCCGATTCCGCCTGCCCCACCGTTCCCGAGAACGTGATCATATTGCGCGATGGCGCCACGCTCTTCACCGTGAAGCCCTGCCCCTTCAGCCACGTCGTAATCTTGTTCAGGTCCGCGCTCGTCAGTCCAAACCGCGCGCCAAACTCCTCCTGCGTCAGCCATTTGTGATACTGCGCCGACTTCGGATCCTGTTGCGCCGCCAGCAGTGTATTCAACTCCGCCTGCTGTGTCGCCGAGGGCGCAATATTGAGCGTCAGCGAAGCCAGCGGTTTCTCCGCGCTCACCATCCCAAGGTCAGCCCCACGCCGCGCCATCGGATGCACGCTACCCGCGATCTTTATGCTCGAGACCGTATTGGCGCTCAACTCCTGGGTGATGCGGTTAGCGCGCGTCGCCGTCTGCGACATCAGAGGTGCCGAACCTGCCACAACCATCGTGGCCACCGCGCACACTGCCATCCATTTCCTGCCGATTGCAGCACCGGAAAGCGGCGTTCCACGCCACATCATCTTGATCATCATGCCTTGGTCCTCTCACGTGTCTTTGGAGCATATCTGCAGCGAATCAGGCGAGAGCTGCTTCCAAAAACAGTACAGGGCTTCGTTACCGAACGCAAAGTTCAATCGAACAATACGCAAGATGAAAGTAATACGAGTTCTGAACTCAATTGTTCGGGGTCAAAAAAGGAACTGTCGAACCAGTGTCCCTCGCTAGAACCGGCAGCTCTGCTGCCTTTCCTAGGATGTCAGAGTTCCTGCTTTTGGATGTCTCGTTCCAGTGAGGATGGAGTTCCCGGCATGCGCCCGGTTATGTGCGTGGGGGCCCGGATCACGCGCCCGCTTCCCCCAGCTACTTATTCGAATGAGCAATGGCTGCACTGCTCATGCATCGAACACGACTGTTTCCCGCAATTCCGCATGTGATCGCGAGTCTGCTTTAGTGCGCTCATCTCGTCGCACATCATCGTCATCACCTGCATACACAGCGCCGGATGCTGCCGCAAAATCTCATTCACCGACTCGGTCTCAAGAAAAATCATCTCCGCCGGCTCCAACGCCTCGACATCGAACTCGTAACGTGCCGAACACAGCGCCGCCGGCAATCCCAGCACCGACCCCGATCCTGCCGTATGGCACACCAGCTCCTTGCCCTTTCCGCCTACCAGCGAAATCCTCGCCGCACCGCTCACAATCAGGTACACGCCTTTGGCTGCGTCGCCAAAGGAAAACAGGCGATCTCCTCGCGCCACCGTCTGTTTCCGCCCATACGGCGTCATCGCCCGCGTCAATTCTTCCGCCGCCTGAAACGGCAAAGTCGTCTTATTTTCCGAACTCGTTCTCAATAGATTCACTACGCCGCACCCCGCCCATCATTACTACCAACTGCCCAACCATCATGGTGTGATATGAATCACGTTCATGTGTGACTAATTCCGGAGATATGAACCTCGCTAAACCTTGCCAACCTTGCCCTCCCAGTTTCCCCACTCGTAACTTGTCGCAGCCTTCCGCAGCGGCTACCCTGAATCTGCATGATTCGTTTCTTCCGCCTGCTCGCGCAAGTCCTCATTCTGGTTATCGTGGCCTTGGCATCGACCTTGATCAGCATGAGATTCGCCATTCATGGCCGCGAGGTCGCCGTGCCCGATTTCCGCAACATGACTCCCGCGGAAGCCGAGCGGGTGGCCTTCGAGCATGGCCTCGAACTGGCGCGCAGCGAGCACTTCTATTCCGCCACGGTTCCCGCCGGGCGCATCGTCTCTCAGCAGCCCGATCCCGGCACCCATGTCCGTCGCGGCTGGCGCGTTCAGGCCGCCGAAAGTCTCGGACCCCAGCTCATCGACATCCCTGCCGTACTTGGCATGAGCTCCCGTGCCGCCGAGATCAACATCCGCCGCCGCGGCCTCGAGGTCGGAGCCTCCGCCGAACTGCCTACGAGCGCCTCCGAGCCTCAGGCCATCATCGCCCAAACCCCTTCTCCCGGAGCGCAAGGCGTAGCTGCCCCACGCATCAGCCTGCTCTATGCCGCACCGCCCCCGGAAACCGCCTACGCCATGCCCGACCTCACCGGACTGACTCTCACGGACGCCACCACCCTTGTCACCCAATCCGGCCTGAAAACCGTCTCCATTACCACCACGGCCGATCCCTACTCGACCCAATTCGCCACGCAACCCACGACGCCTCCCGCTCCCCAACCCTCCACCCTCATCGTCGTCGGCCAGTCTCCCGCTCCCGGAGCCCGCGTAACCCCCGGCACCAGCGTCTCCCTCCAACTCACCCGCTCCTAGCCCTCGCCCTTGCTCTTGCCGTAATCTTCCGCTCGCACCAAAATCCCCCAAGGTGGCCCCTGCCAGCCAGCTCCCGACCAGCCTCCCGGATTCTCCGTTAATCGTTCCTCCGCAGCATCGCCGCGAAGAACCCATCGCACGGATGAACTCCCGGCAGCGTCCGCAGATACCTTCCCCGCACCAGCGTCTCAGGTTCTTCCCACGCCAACTCCCCAGTGCTCTTCATTTCCTCCAGCACGCCCGCGCAGTCAACGATAGATAGCGCGTCGTCTCCGCTCAAAACCTGCTCCACCACGCTCTCTCCCTCCTCGCTCTCCAACGAGCAAGTCGAGTAAACCAACCTTCCTCCCGGAGCCAGTGCCGCCGCGCCCCGTCGTAAGATCGATACTTGCAAATCTTGCAATTCCTTGAGGTCCGTCTCCTTCACCCGCCACTTGATTTCCGGATTTCCCGCCAGCGTCCCTGTCCCGCTGCAAGGCACATCGGCCAGTACGCAATCGAACTGTCCGGCGAACTCAAGCCTCGTCACGTTGCCGGTGATTACGTTTACGTTTATCGCCGCAACCCGCTCTTTCAGCGCTCTTGCGCGATGTTCGTGCAACTCCACCGCCGTGATCTTCGACGTCGGATTCCGTGCCGCAATCGCCGCAGTCTTTCCTCCCGGAGCCGCGCAGCAATCGAGAATCCGCTCGCCCTTTCCCACCAGTGCCGCGACCAGTTGCGATGCCTCGTCCTGCACCGCCACGTGATGATCGCGAAACGAAATGCTGTGCACCAGATCGCCCGCCAGCAACCTTCGCGCGCTAGTCAGCAGCGCTCCCGGCCCCAGCTTGATCCCAGCCTCGGTCAATTCTTCCTCTGCATCCGGCGTTGCCAGCCGCAGCGCCGCTCCACGCACATGCTGATTTGCCTCGCAAATCTTGCGTGCTGCCTCATATCCATACATGTCGATCCATCGCCCGACCATCCACTCCGGATGCGCGAACTCCACCGCCAGCTCCTGCGCACCGCGCGTTTCGCTTTCCACCACCGGAGTCTTCGCATGCGCCGCCAGCTTCCGCAGCACCGCGTTCGCATAGGGAACCGCCGAACGCTTTCCCGAAACCTTCACCAGTTCCACGCTCTCGTGAACCGCTGCATGAGCCGGCACGCGCGCCAAATGGTTTAGTTGGCACGCTCCCAGCCGCAGCGCAATCCGCACTTCGCCGTCGAGCCGCGAAACCTTCTGCGATGAGAATTTCGCGATCCTCGCATCCAGTTCGGATTGCCAACGCAACGTGCTCATCACCAGTTCGTAGGTCAGCGCGCGATCTTCCCGCGAGAGCCTGTCCATTTTCGGTGAGTTCAGCAACTCGGAAGCGTAGGAACCATCGCGCTCCACCCGAATCAAAATGTCAAAAGCAAAGGAGCGTGCCGGTGATACCGCCATCTGTGAGTGTCCAATCTTGTTCAGGAATGTCTTGATTCAACGCATCGGTTATGAATGAGCCAAGGAAAAGCCAGGGGCGAAGGCGAAGGCAGAGTCAACTACCCCACGTCAGCCCGATGAAACCGGGCGGGACGCGGGGCACCTGCGGTTTGCCGTTGCTCTTACGACCGCCCGAAAAGCTCGCCCGCCTTCGGCTGATATCCATTCAGAAATTCCCGCGCGCTCATCCGCCGCTTGCCTTCGAGTTGTAGTTCTTCAATCACAATCGCCGTACCCTCACCACATCCGGCCAGCAGTCGCCCGCCCACGATTGCGATCTCGCCCTCGTTCAGTCCGTGCGCGCCGTCCACCACCGCCAGCGCGTGCAGCGTAAGCTGCTTGCCTCGAAACGAAGTAAACGATCCCGGCCACGGCTGAAAGCCGCGATGCCGATTGCAGATGGTCTGCGCCTCTCGCGCAAAATCCACGCGCCCATCTTCCCGCGTCAGAATCGGAGCCAGTGTAGCGCATGCATTGTCCTGAGCCACCGGCTGCACACGTCCTTCCGCCAATGCCGCCAGAGTCTCCACCAGCAGCTCCGCTCCCATTGCCGACAGCCGGGGAGCAAGCGTCACGCTCGTGTCTTCCGCCAGAATTGGCATCTCCCTCTGAAGGAGAATATCTCCCGTATCGAGTCCTTCATCGATACGCATCGTGGTATTGCCGGTCACCGTTTCGCCCATCGCGATGGCCCACTGAATCGGCGCTGCTCCGCGATACTTCGGCAGCAGGGAAGCGTGCAGGTTGATATTCCCGTTTTGTGGCAGGTCAAGCATCCAGCGCGGAATGATCCGCCCATATCCGACCACCACAATGCACTCGGGAGCAATCGCTTCCAGCTCCGCGCGAAACTCAGGGTTGTTCTTGATCTTCTCCGGCTGCGAAATCGCCAGGCCAAGCTCGACCGCCTTCTGCTTCACCGGCGAGCGAGCCACTTCCATCCCCCGTCCCTTGGGACGGTCCGGTTGCGTCACCACGAGTGACACGTCATGCCCGGCGCGAGCCAGCGCCTCCAGTGGAGCCACGGCAAACATAGGAGTACCGCAATAAACAATCTTCACAGCTTTGATTGTAGCGGCTGGCGTCCGCCAAATGGAGACCTGGTAATCGGAGAGATGTCGGTGACCGAAGGATGTTGATGATCGAAGAGAAAGTTGACGGTGGCGCATGTATGACACCGCCGACGTTGTCATACATGGGCCGCCGGAGTCGTTTTGAGAAAGGAGGTCAAAGGCAAAAGCAACAGCAAAGAAATCGGCGAATCCAGACGGCGGTAATTGAGATATTGAGATCAGGCGCGGAGGAGGTCGCCGAAGACTTCGGCGGTGAAGGCTTCGAGAGTGGCGCCCCGGGTCCACATGTCGGGAGGAATGTTGGCTTTGCGGCAGGTTTGGGTAAGGAAGGTTTCGCGATCCCAATGGTGCTCTGTCGCTACCTGGGGGAGGAGCAGGCCACGGCGCGAGCCAAAGGTCACCATCAGGCCGTGACGGCCTACGACAACGTCTTGAGGAGCGATCTGGAACATGGGAGAGAGGACGCTGATCTCGATTTGCAAGGCGTTCAACTCTGGCTCGGTTACCGGCGGGAATCGGGGGTCTTCCAGGGCTGCGGCGCGAGCAGTTCGACGGATGGTGTCATCGAGGGGCTCGGTGGCGATCACGTGGCCAATGCAACCCCTTAGCGTGCCATTCTTGTGAAGGGTGGTGAAGGCGCCACGCGGTTCGCGCAGGTGAGGAGAGGCTTTGAAGGTGGGCAGGGGTTTCCTGGCGACGGCGGCGGCGATGCTCTGGTGAGCCAGTTGCAACAACCATCGCCGTTCGTCGGGAGAGTACTCGGCAGGAAAATCTGTCATCGGAATTCCGCAACTGGCGCAAAGTTTCAAGGTAAAAGCAATACCCGACGATTTACCTTGCGCTGACGTTTTTGTCGCCGGGACGGTTGAGCACAAAGGGGAGCGGATTGCGCCGCTTCTTGCTCTGCAGCAGCGCCTCGGTCCAGAAGGCGCGGAAGTAGGCGAAGGCCGAGAGCAGAGAGACCGAAAGCATCATCCAGATGGCACCGATCGCCAGATCCGAACCGGGAAGGGTGGTGCCTGCGATGGTCCACACCGGCCAGGCATGGGCCAGCAGGACGGCGACAACGGAGATGATCTGCACGACGGTTTTGAACTTTCCTATGTCGCGCACCCGCAGAGTCATGCCTTCCTGCACGGCTACGGAGCTGAGGCCGGTGACGAGGAATTCCCTTCCAACGATGAGGACGGCGATCCAGCCGGAGACCAGCGCGGGCGCAAACTGTACGAGAGTGACGTAGGCGGTAGCGACGAGGAGCTTATCCGCCAGGGGCGAGAGCAACATTCCCAGAGTGGTGACCTGATGGTAGCGGCGGGCGAGGAATCCATCGAGGCCGTCGGTAATAGAGGCCAACAGAAAGACGGCCGCGGCCAGCAACTCCTGCCTGCCGTGCACACCGTGAAATTGTGTGGTGGCAAGGATCCAGAGAAACAGCGGTACGCAACAAATCCTTGCGAGCGTTATGGAGTTAGGCAGATTCACGAGAGCACAAAGTAGCGCGACCAGCGCTTCGATTATGCGACCTGCAGCGGCGAGTTTCAAGGCGTGCTGGTTGGGCCTCGCGCTGTATTTTTGTCGCTGTATTTTTGTTTAGTTCTCCGGCTTGCCAGAGTCGGAGGAGCCCGCTTCGGCAGCCGCGGCCTGCGGCTTTCCGGCGCTCTCGTTGACCATGTCCTTGAGCTCTTTGCTGGGCTTGAAGAAAGGAATCTTCTTCGGAGGAACTTCGACACGATCGCCGGTCTTTGGATTGCGCCCCACGCGCGGTTTGCGCTGGCGGGTGCGGAAACTACCAAAACCGCGAATTTCGATCTTGTCTCCGGTGCGCAGAGCTCGCACTACGCTGTCGAAGATGGTCTCCACAATGACTTCACTGTCCTTGCGGGTCAGTTCGGCCAGTCGTGAAACTTCTTCGATGAGATCGGCTTTCGTCATGTTGTGTCTCTCCGTGTAAGCGGATTTCTATCATACCGCGCATCAGCAATCGAAGGCTAAAACGTTGGCAACTCGGAGTTTACCACGCCTGCGGCCAAAAACAGTAGGGGGCAAATCGCAGGATTTTTTTGAATCCATTCGTTTTATTTCCGGAATAGCCGTCCCATGAAGCGGCCAAAGCGGCGCAGCACGTTTGTTTTCCTGGGCGGGAGCTCGGTTTTTGCCGCCGGTCCCGTTACCTGCGGGAGCAAAGCCAAGGCTAACCGTGAGTTGTCGGTCGAAACCGATAACCGCGCTACGGAAGCATAGTAGTCCTGAACCGTTTCGCTCCCACGATAAACAAACGAACTCTCGACTTCGAGATGCGGATCGGCTTCACTAGATGGAACTTTAGATGGAACTTTGCCCTGTGCCAAGTCAGGAATCGACGGGGCTTCCGGGTTGGGCGATGGTTTGGCTTCCGACGCTGGCTTGGGTGGCGCGGGAACGGCTTCAGAAAAAGCTGGGGCGGTGGACGTGAGCGCTTCGGGTTGCGCCTTCACGGCAGGGCATCCGCAGATGGGTGGCGCATCGGTAGCGCCAGAGATTCGACCTCCGCGGAAAAGCACGTTTTTTCCGGGTGAGAGCTGGTAGGAATCGGTGCCCATCATCTCGGCGATGAACAGAGACGCATCGTTGCCAGGGAGGGAGCGCACGCAGGTGTCTCCCGTGGGAGCGACGGAGATAGCAAGATGGAAGCTGCCGGGGCTGATGAGTTGGAAACGGAAGTCAGGGGTGATCAGCGAATCCTGAGCGGTGCGAAGCGAATAGTTCAGCTCCATGGCACCAGCGTTCATTCCCAGAACAAGGGATTTGCCACTCTGGTCGGCGCTCAACGAGAGGTTGGTCTTAGGACAGATGCGTAATTCGCCGCCGCGCTCCAGCCGCAACAAGGCTACACCTTCTCCGGCGGAGACCTGCGAACCACTGAGCACGTGAGCGCCGTTTCCGGAGAGAACCACGGAGCCGCGCACGCTGGCATCGCCGGAATACACTTCGCCAATCGCGTTCTGTGCATGAAGCGCAGAGGGAAACACCATTGCAAAGCCGAAGAGCAGCAGATGCTTTTTCACGTTGTAATTGAAACACAGTAATCGAACACAGAGTACGGCGCGCGTCAGTGTAGTTGATTATTTTTGCAATCCATCGTCGCTGACGAACTCGTAGCTCTCGATGGCGGCGGCAATGGTGAACTTGTGGCCATCGGGACTGCCGTCTTCCCTGCGCACAACAGTTCCGCGACAACGGACATTCATCGGCTGGGCCATGGTGATCTCGGTCGGGAGAGTCAAGGTGAACTCGATGATCGACTCGCGTTCGATAGCGGCGTCGCAGTAGAAGCAGATGCCGTGCGAGATGACGTCACGGGTGGTGGCCGTTGCGTGTACTTCCTCGCCCGCATGTGCCGTTACATCGACCGGTAGTTCAAGCGCAAAGCGTTGTATCATCCGCTTTTCGTGGCCGCGCTCGTCCTCCATCTCCAAACTCCTCGCCATTGCAATACAGCTTGTCATTAAAGATCGCGGTCGACCTCAGGAGTGTCAAGCCAGTAGTACAAGGACCGATGCGGAATTGGTAACGTCTGTTCCCCCGATAGTAATGTGTGTCAGAATGGGATTTCATTGATTATCATCAATATGCCACGCGTCTTCCGGGAAATCCCCCCTTCCTTGATGGCATGACAGTTGTTCCCGGTTTCGGGCAGGGCGCCTGAAACATCGCGCGGCACGGGCCTCAATTGAGACATGATGGCGGTTGGCATATATACTTTGCTGACTCTTCACACCGCCCGCTGTGCCGATGTCCAGAGCCGGTCGAATAGATTCGCCGTTTCTGCTTGCAAGCAGGGGAAGCATGGAAATCAGGTTCTGGGGCGTCCGCGGGTCAACACCGACTCCACAAATGGAGAATATGCGGTATGGCGGAAACACGTCCTGCGTTGAGGTGAGAGTCAACGATCACCTCTATATTTTTGATTGCGGGACGGGATTCCGGAATCTGGGGAAGAGCCTCAAGGCTCAGAATGGTTCTACGCCGATCTATGCCCACGTGTTTCTTTCGCATTTTCATTGGGATCATATTCAGGGTATTCCGTTCTTTCAGCCTTTGTACGATAACCCCGACAACTATTTCTTCTTTCACTCTTCGAGCCGCACACGTGGACTGCAGAGGGTGATTGAAGAGCAGATGACCGATCCATATTTCCCGGTGGATATGAGCGAGATGTCGGCGCATTGCAATTTCTACGATATCGAAGAGGAACGGGTTGCATTTGACGATTGCATTGTGCAATCGATGTGGCTGAATCATCCCCAGGGCTGCCTGGGTTTCCGCATGGAGACCGAGAACGGAATACTGGTTTACGCCACGGACAACGAGCCGGGACATCCGGTTTTCGATCGCAACCTGCGAAGGTTGGCCGAAGGCGCGGACGTATTGATATACGACGCGCAATATCTTCCCGAGGAATACGAGGCTAAACGCCGCGGTTGGGGACACAGTCACTGGCGTGAGGCTGTGAACGTGGTAATGGAGAGCGGCGCCAAGGAACTGGTGCTCTACCATCACGATCCGGAAAGCGACGACGAGCAACTAGACAAGATCGAAAAGAGCGCCTCGGAGTATTACCACAAAGTCCGCGCGGCACGCGAAGGCGACGTCATCATCCTGTAATTCAACTTTTTCCGAAGCTTCATCAGGTTGATCCATCCTCGTTTCAGGTTTACTCAAGAGCAACACCGAGACTCCGACATGGAGGATGTACTCTGATGTTCCTGCGGAGCGTCCGCGATCGCATGTCTTCGCCCGTTCCCGAACTGGCTATGTTAGATTAAAATGTTTACCCGACAACTCGGAAGAACGCTCTATCTAGGCGCGCAGGAGTATTGTTTCTTGGAAAACCGCAGTGCACAGCATCATAAAGACCGCCTGATTGAGGCGATTAAAGAAGAACTCGTCATTATTGTCACCGGAGAGCTTTCCGATCCACGTATCGGCCTTGTCACGGTCAACGAAGTGGTCCCGGCACCGGGGGGCAAAGCGATTCGCGTGTATGTGGCAGTAGAAGGCAATGAGCGCGAGCAGAAGGAGTGTGTCGCGGCCCTGAACGACGCGGTGGGGTTCATTCGCCACGAGCTGGCGGACACGCTGAGCCTTCGTGTGGCGCCCGATATTCACTTTGTTCTGGACAGCTCGACGGCCTATGCGGCAAGGATCGACGAGTTGCTCCACCGGATCGACAAGAGGAACAAGAAACAGAAGCCATGAACACCTTTGACGAAGTGATGAACGCAGTGCGGTCGCGCCAGCGTTGGGTGGTTACCTCCCATGCGCGGCCCGATGGCGATGCCGTGGGCTCTGTCCTCGGATGCGTTCAGATACTTCGTGCAATGGGGAAGCAGGCGGATGGCTACCTTAGCGATGGCGTGCCGTTCATCTATCGCGGGCTGCCGGGAGCTGCTGAGGTTCGCATGGGGCCGGTCGACGGCGCTGAATACGACGGGGTAATTATCCTGGAGTGCGACAGCGTTCATCGGACCCAACTCGGAGGCATTGGCGGACTGTTCTCGGTGAGTATCGACCATCATGAGACCTATGCGGAATATGCGGATGTGAACTACGTGCTCTCGACGGCGGCGGCAGCGGCTCAACTGGTGCATCGGCTGACACAGGCGGCGGGAGTGACGATTACCCCGGATATTGCGACCTGCCTTTACACGGCGGTGCTTACCGATACGGGATCGTTCTGCTATTCGAGTACAAACGAACAGACCTTTGCTTTTGCGCGCGAAATGGTGCTGGCAGGGGCTGATCCGGCGACGGTGGCGCAGCAGGTGTATTTCTCAAACACGGCGTCGAAGATGCGTTTGCTGGGCAAGGCGCTTTCCAATCTTCAGTGCGAAGACTCAATCTCGTGGATGCATGTTTCCGAAGCAGATATGGAATCGACGGGGGCTAGCGAGCAGGATTGCGAAGGACTGGTCAACTGGGCGCTGGGAATTCATGGAGTGGAGGCGACGGTGTTCTTCCGCGAGACGGCCAACTCGCAGTATCGCGTGAGCTTGCGCAGCAAGGGACGGATCGATGTGTGCCGCATTGCGGAAAGCTTCGGCGGAGGAGGCCATTTCTGCGCTAGCGGGCATGCGATCGCGGGGCCGTTCGAGATTGCGCGGGGGCGTGTGTTGGCGGCGCTTCGCGCGGCGCTGGACGTCAGCAAAAAACAGCAAAATAGTTGATGGATTCAGGGTGGCACGCGTCGGTCTATAAGGGGCGGACGTGGGGTTGTGCCTTGGGAAATATTCATTCAGAAAGCAGTGTGCATGTACGCTTTGGTTCACGATTCAATGCAGTTGTTCTCATTCGCAGGAGCGCTGATGATATTGATGGCCTACGCTGGACATCAGTTTGGCAAGATCGATTCGCGCTCGCTTGCCTATAACCTGCTTAACATTTTTGGCAGCGGAATTCTGGGGTACGTCGCGCTGTTCCCTTTCAAGCTGGGATTCGTAATTCTGGAGTTTGCCTGGGTGCTGATCAGCGTTGTTGCGATTGTTCGGAGCCGAGGAACGATGGCGGGATGAGAGCAGATGGCGAGATGAGAGCAAAAGCAACGACAAGGGCAAGGTCAACAGCCCCACGTCAGCCCGATAAAGCCGGGCGGGACGAGGGGCACCAGAAGCGGGACTGATCAAGGAAAAGAGCAGATGGCGAGATGAGAGCAAAAGCAACGACAAGGGCAAGGTCAACAACCCCACGTCAGCCCGATAAAGCCGGGCGGGACGAGGGGCACCAGAAGCGGGACTGATCAAGGAAAAGAGCGCGGGAAGGGTCCGCGCTCCTGGTTGGTTTGGAATGATGGCTAGGCGGGGTCTTCTACGACTTCGATGAGGAATCCGAAGGCATTTTCCGCACGCGATTTCGGATGCACGAAGAACACGGTGGTTCCGCGCGAACCGGGACGCGGGGCGGCGTCAATGATGGTGAATCCGTTGGACTTCATGTAGTCAAACGCCTTCTGCGCGCTCTTCACGCGAAAGGCAACATGAGCGAAGCCGCCGCGTCCACCGTTCTTTTCAATCAACTTCTGGACCGGACTTTCGGGTGAGAGAGGTTCGAGCAACTGGATCAGGTTAGGGCCGTCGCCGATCTGCAGCAAGGCTTCGCGAACCTGGTCTTTGCCGTGTACTTCCTCGCGGTGAATCTCGTTGAAGCCGAGTAGCTCGTAGGCGGAGACCATGCCATCAAGCGCACCCTGCGGTACGGAAATCGCAAAGTGATCGATGAACTGGAATCCCGGTACCTGCTTCAATTCTTCTGAAATTGCCTTGTGATTCGTCGCTGTGCTCATTATTCGAACTCCACCAGAATCTGGTTCAACTGCACGCCGTCGCTCTGTGCAACTTTCACTTCCTTGACCTTGCCGGCAACAGGCGACACTACATTGGTTTCCATCTTCATTGCTTCGAGCACCAGAAGCAGGTCGTTGGGCTGAATCTGCTGTCCGGGCTGAACGTTGACGCGGGTGACCATTCCGGCGATGGGCGAACGGCAAACTTTCTGCTCGTCAACCGGGCCTTCGGAGGCGGCTGCTTTCGGAGCCCCCGCGGCGGCGACCGGCGCTGCCGTCATGGTGGTGGCCGCCGGGTGGGCGGGAATGTAATGCGGCTTCGGCGCCGCGTCGTCCTCGGTGACTTCAACTTCGACTTCGTATGACTTACCGTCGATTCCGATCTGTAGCTTCAAAGTCGTTCTCCTCGGCGCGCATCCGCGCCGTCGTAAGTGGAGCGCCGCACTGCTTGTCTTGCGGCCGAAGGCCCCGGTGTTGGCCGGGCGCTCCGAGAGTCTTTGCCTTAGCGCTTGAGGTTGTGCGAGGCCTGCACGGTTGCACGTCCGGCCTGCGCCCAAGAATTCACCGTCGGAATGAGTCGTGCCGAGCGGATCTTCACCTTCTTGCCAAGATAAGCCGTAACGGCGACCGCGATCATTGCCAACGTCTCTGGCGAAACCTGTGGCTCCGCCGGGGCAGGAATTCCTGCCTTGGGCAGCAATGATTCCACTGCGCTGAGTCGCGCTTCGAATTCCTTCTTGAGCGTTTCCAACTCAGTCTGCAACCGCTTCACTTCTTCGGCTTCAGGCTTTGCGGCGCCTTTATCTACTGCTGTCGATGCCATTTTTTCTCCTCGCCTTAGCGTCAGGGACCGGTGGGCTTTTTCGGCCTGCACCGGTCGCCAATCGCGATTAGAGCGGAATCAATCCGTGCTTCTTGGAAGGCCGCAACTCGCGTTTCGTTTCCAGAGCCTGCAGAGCCTGGGCCAAGGAGCGGCGGGTCTGCGAAGGCTCGATGACGTCGTCCACCAATCGGCGGCCAGCGGCCACGAACGGGTTGGCAAACGCATCGCGATAGAGACCGATCAATTCCTGCCGCTTCTCTTTCTTGTCGTCGGCAGTGTCGATCTCCTTGCGGAAGACGATTTCAGCCGCGCCCTCTGCGCCCATGACCGCAACTTCGGCAGTCGGCCAGGCGAGCACGCGATCGGCACCAAGATCCTTGGAGCACATCGCGATGTAGGCGCCGCCGTAGGCTTTGCGCAGAACGACCGTGACCTTGGGGCTGGTGGCCGCCGAGTAGGCGAACAGCATCTTCGCGCCATGACGGATGATGCCGCCGTACTCCTGCTGCACGCCCGGAAGGAAGCCCGGCACATCGACAAAGGTAACGATAGGAATGTTGAATGCATTCAAGAAGCGAATGAAGCGCGCGGCCTTGTCGCTGGCATTGATATCCAAGGCTCCGGCGAGCACGTTGGGCTGGTTGGCGATGATACCGATGGAGCGTCCCTGAATGCGTCCGAAACCGATGACGATGTTGGGGGCAAATCCAGGCTGCACTTCCATGAAGTCGTTGTGGTCGAGGATGCGCGTGAGAATGTCGCGCACATCGTAGGCCTGCTTGCCTTCTACCGGAACGATCCCATTGAGCGACGCATCGTCTTCCATCGGGAACTCGTCCTGCAGACGCGGCGGATCATCCAGATTGTTGGCCGGGAGGAAGCTGAGGAGACGGCGACAGATGTACATCGCTTCTTCGTCGTTCTCTGCCACAAAGTGAACCACCCCGGAATTGTTCATCTGGGCTACGGGACCGCCAAGCGCTTCGCCGGTTACGACTTCGCCGGTTACCTGCTTGATGACCGAAGGGCCGGTGATGAACATCTGGGCCTGCTTGGTCTGAATGATGAAGTCGGTGAGGGCTGGGCTGTAAACCGCGCCGCCCGCGCAGGGTCCGCAGATGATCGAAATCTGCGGGACGATGCCGCTCAACATCACGTTGTTGTAGAAGACCTGGGCGTAGCCGCTCAGGGCGTCAATGCCTTCCTGAATGCGGGCTCCGCCGGAATCGTTAATGCAGATGTAGGGCGAGCCGGTCTTGAGCGACAGCTTCATCGCGTCAACACACTTCTGATTGTGAACCTCGCCCGCCGCGCCGCCACCTACCGTGAAATCCTGGCTGGCTACGTGTACGAGACGCCCGTCAATCTTGGCGCATCCCGTTACTACACCGTCGGCGGGAAGGTCTTTGCCCTCCATGCCAAACAGGGTTGCGCGGTGCTGCGCGAAAGCGCCAATCTCCTCGAACGACTTGGGGTCCACCAGTTTTTCAAGACGCTCGCGAGCGGTCATCTTGCCTTGCTCGTGCTGCTTCTCGATGCGTTTTGCGCCGCCGCCCTCTTCAACTCTTGCGCGCTTTTCGCGCAGAGCGGCGATGCGCTCTTCCATGGTCTTTGTATTCGGCTTTGCCGGAACTGAAGTTGCCATTCTGCTACCTGATCCCTTCCTTACCGCGTTGCGGCGACGGTGACGTTGTGCGTCTGTCCATTAATGGTGACCGCGTACTTGACCGGGCCGGTGGGCTTTGTTGCCGCCGCTGGTGCAGCCTTGGGCGCTGCTCCTGCCGCTGCCGCTGCCGCCAATGACGGATCCTTGCCCAGATTCTTCGGTCCCTGCTCGCGTGTGCCAAAGAACTTCGGCGCAACCTGCGGGAACATTGCAAAGGTCAATACGTCTTCGTCCGTGCCGTTGCAACCCTTCAAGGCCAGCGCATCAGCCCGCAGTGCATCCCACTCCGGCTTCTGCATATCTGCCGGACGGCAGGTGATGGGATCCTTCTTGGCGTGAGCGCGTGCCTTTTCGAGCACTTCGGGATTCTTGGGCCCAATGGTCTCGCCGTAGTAGCCGAGCATGAGATCGGCAAACTCACCGGTCAACACCTTGTAGTTGCCCATGAGAACGTTGAACACGGCCTGCGTGCCAACGATCTGCGAGCTGGGGGTAACAAGCGGCGGGAAGCCAGCGGCTTCGCGAACGCGTGGAACTTCCAGCAGAACTTCTTCCAGCTTGTCGCCGGCGCCCTGCTGCTTCAACTGGCTTTCCATGTTGCTGATCATGCCGCCGGGAATCTGGCTCTGGAAGATTTCCGTTTCCACGCCGGTGATGTCGCTGAGAAATTCCTTGTAGCGCGGACGGATGGTCTTGAAGTAGTTGCGGGCCTTCAACAGCCGCGCCATATCGAGACGGGTTTCGATGCCCGTTCCTTCCAGCATTTCAACCAGGCTCTCGGTGGGATTGTGTCCCGGTCCGAGGGAGAGCGAGCTGATGGAAGTATCGACGATGTCGCACCCAGCTTCGATGGCCTTCATGTAGCTGACCAGCGTGACGCCGGTGGTGGCGTGGCAGTGCAGATGGACAAGGGTGTCTTTGCCGCACTTCTCCTTGATGCCCTTGACGATGTCATAGGCGGGTTGCGGTTTGAGCAACGCAGCCATGTCCTTGATGCAGATCGAGTCGCAGCCCATCTCCTTGAGGTGCTGCGCCATGTCCACAAAAGCTTCGACGGTATGCAATGGGCTCACGGTGTAGCAGATGGTGCCCTGCGCGTGCTTGCCCGACTTCTTCACCGCAGCGATTGAGGTCTTCAGATTGCGCACGTCATTCAGCGCATCGAATACCCGGAAAACGTCCATGCCATGCTCGGCTGCCTTGGCTACAAAGCGCTCTACGACGGTATCTTCGTAGTGCCGGTAGCCCAGCAGGTTCTGACCGCGCAGCAACATCTGCAGCTTGGTCTTCGGAAGCAGCTTACGGAACATCTTCAGCCGCTCCCACGGATCCTCATTCAAGAATCGAATGCAAGAGTCAAACGTGGCTCCGCCCCAGCACTCGAGTGACCAATATCCGGCATTGTCGAGGTCTTCACAGGCGGGAACCATGTCTTCCATTGCCATGCGTGTCGCCAACAAAGACTGGTGCGCATCGCGGAGGATCAAATCGGTGACTTCTAGTATGCGTGTCATAAGTGCGGGTTTCCTTTATTACGGGTTTCCTTTATTAATTGCGCCTTTAGCTACAGGTTGCTCCACCACACCTGTCCCGGCTGTGATCCAGGTCACAAACGCGCACAACATTAGAGCCTTAATCCTTTTCAGCCATCACAGAAGGGAGAAGCAGTGATCAAACTTTCGTTGCCAAAAACTGTATCACTGTAAGGCGATTTCAGAACTGAATTTGTTGCGCGAATTCGATGAATTCTGAGGCTGGAGTCAAAAAGGGAGATGGGGCCGGTGAAATTAGGGGATATGGAAGAAGGCAAGAGCCGGATACCGATGAGCTATATGTGAAAAGAGCAAGTACTTAGGCAGGAGTAAGAACAAGTGCAAAGGCAGGAACAGATACTGATGGACTGACTGCGTCGTGTTCCCCACATTTGCCAAAAGCGGGCAAATATGGGCCACCCGGTTGCGGATTGAGGAAGGGAAGACACGAGCAAGGGCACGGCGTCGTGTTCCCCACATTTGCCAAAAGCGGGCAAATATGGGCCACCCGGTTGCGGATTGAGGAAGGAAAGACAAGAGCAAGGGCAAGGCGTCGTATTCCCCACATTTGCCAAAAGCGGGCAAATATGGGCCACCCGGTTGCGGATTGAGGAAGGAAAGACAAGAGCAAGGGCACGGCGTCGTGTTCCCCACATTTGCCAAAGGCGGGCAAATATGGGCCACCCGGTGGCGGATTGAGGAAGGAAAGACAAGAGCAAGAGCACGGCGTCGTGTTCCCCACATTTGCCAAAAGCGGGCAAATATGGGCCACCCGGTTGCGGATTGAGGAAGGGAAGACAAGAGCAAGGACACGGCGTCGTGTTCCCCACATTTGCCAAAAGCGGGCAAATATGGGCCACCCGGTTGCGGATTGAGGAAGGAAAGACAAGAGCAAGGGCACGGCGTCGTATTCCCCACATTTGCCAAAAGCGGGCAAATATGGGCCACCCGGTTGCGGATTGAGGAAGGAAAGACAAGAGCAAGGGCAAGGACAAATGCAACTACCCCACGTCAGCCCGATAAAACCGGGCGGGACGTGGAGCACCAAAAATACTGCGGAGTTGCAAGGACTATTTGTCTTCTTGCCGGACGACGTCGCCTAGTTCCATCTC
>Ga0255336_101000_pt1 | contig 27019 bp, 28 predicted proteins | sample MeOH1_35cm_T3_17_FD_189102 | JGI IMG/M metagenome (GOLD analysis project Ga0255336, IMG submission 189102) | Sandy soil microbial communities from University of British Columbia, Vancouver, Canada - MeOH1_35cm_T3_179 | ecosystem: Engineered > Artificial ecosystem > Sand microcosm > Unclassified ...
GCGGCGAAAGCACGGCTGCCTGGAGCAGGTTCCTTGCCGACTTGGATGCCCGGGGCCTGCGGCGGCCCGAGTTCGTGATCGTTGACGGCGCTCCCGGCCTTGAGGCCGCGCTTGTGGCGCTCTGGGGCGAGGACCTGCCCATCCAGCGCTGCACGGTTCACAAGCACCGCAACCTGCTCGGCCACGCCCCCAAGCGCCTGCATGACGAGCTGAGTGAAGACTATCGCGACATGATCTACGCTGACACAGCCGCCGAGATCGAGAAGCGTCGCAAGGCGTTCCTTCGCAAATGGACCCTGAAGTGCCGGGCCGTGGCCGACAGCCTTGAGGAAGCAGGAGACCGGCTCTTCAGCTTCACCCGCCTCGATCCCTCGCAATGGAAATCCGCAAGAACCACCAACGCCATCGAGCGCCTGAACGAAGAGTTCCGCCGCCGCATCAAGACCCAGACCGTGCTGCCCTGTGCGGAAACCGTGCCCATGCTGCTCTGGGCGCTCCTGGCCTCCGGCCAAATCCAGATGCGAAAGGTCGACGGCTGGGAAACCCTTTCTCAGCCACTCGTGCCGATGTCCCTTGACCTCGCCGCCTGACTGGAGCCAACGTCACATGCCCGGAGCCCGCTGCCCGGCAATTTCCACCACATTCGCGACACGACCGCCTATTCCTGCTTGCCCCACAGCCTGCTTCTGAGCTTGTCAGCCGCATCTATCGCGCTTTCCACCCAAAGCGCTTCGCTCTCGCGAGACATGCGCGTCAGCGGTGCGCTGATACTGATTGCGCCGCGCGCGGTTCCATTGCGGTCGAGCACGGGAACCGCGACCGATCCGACACCTTCCGTGCTTTCGGCACGGCTCTTGGCGTAGCCATCGCGTCGAATCTTTGCCAGCTGTTTTTCCAGTTCCGCAATCGTCGTGACGGTCTTGCCGGTGACGGGCGGCAACTCCTGATCCGGGTAGAGATTGTCCAGTTCCGTCTTGGAGAGCGTGGCGAGCAACGCCTTGCCGAGACTGACGCAGTAGGCTGGCACGAAATTGCCGACGCGCAAACCGCTGCGAAGCTGATGGCGACTTTCCACGCCTTCGACATAGAGAATTTCCCGGCCATAGGGAATGCCGAGGTGAACCGTCTCGTTCACGCGATCTCTCAGCTCTTCCAGAATGGGTCTGGCATGTTCGCGGATGTCCAGATCGCGGATCGCCGCAAAGCCGATCTCGACAAACATCGGCCCCATCACGTAACCGCCCCGGCGCTCATCCTGTCTTGCAAAGCCGTGATGCACCAGCATGGACAGCAGGCGGTGGGCGGTCGATTGCGCCACGTTCAGCCGCGTGGCGACATCGGATACCCTCAGCTTCTTGTCGTCGCACAGCATCCGCAGGATCGTGAAGGCGCTGTCGACGGATTCGATCGGATAGCTTGGGGATGCTGATTTTGCGCGGGGCACTGCTAGGTCCTTTCAGCCGTCGGACAGTCGGGGAGTTGAAACGGCAAGAGATTTCTGGATAGCAGAATTCATCAAACCTACAAGTCTCATTGCCCGTTTGGCCGCAACAATCCACATGCAAGCAAAAAGCCGGTCAATCTCTGAAGCGGATCGTCCGGCCCTTTATGCTCAAGGAAGGTTGCAGCCTGTCAGGTACGGGTGCCGCGTCATGCGGTCATGCCACCATCCACAAGATAGGCAGCACCCGTCAGGAACGAGGCATCGTCGGATGCAAGGAAGCAGACCAGCTTGCCGACTTCCTGCGGTGTTCCCAGCCGTGGAACGAGGTTGGCGCCGAGAAAGCCGTGCAGGGCGGCGGCTCTTGCATCGGGATCCTCGATGATGTCGAAATACTCGCCCAGCAATGGCGTCTTGATGGTGCCGGGGTTGATGCAGTTCACCCGTATGTTGAACTGCGCAAGATCGACCGCCATGGATTTTGTCAGCATCAGCACCGCGCCCTTGGTGGCGTTGTAGGCGGGAGAGACCGGCATTGCCACATAGGAAGCGATAGATGCGGTATTGATGATCGACGCGCCTTTCTATTGGCGAAGATAGGGAAGGGCAGCGCGCACGCCGTACCAGATGGAGCGCAGGTTGACCTCACAGACCATATCCCAGACCTCGTCCGGCAATTCGTGGACAGCGGTGTGGGGCGTGAGGTCGGTGTCATGGGTGCCCGCATTGTTGAAGAGGAGATCAATGCCACCGAAGTGGCTGGCTGCCGCTTTCATCAAAGCTTCGAGATCATCGCGGCTTCGCATGTCACAGGCAACGAAGATCGCCTCACCGCCCAGTTTAACGATCTGCCGAACGGTTTCCTCGCCGCCAGCGACATTGCGGTCACTGACAACGATCCTGCCGCCCTGAGCCGCCATTTCGAGTGCGCAGCCCTGTCCTATCCCTTGTGCCGCGCCGGTGATGACGCACACTTTTCCATCCAGACGATTACCCATGATGTCCCCCCATGTTGCTTGAATTGTTATCGCGCGCCTGCGCGCGGCACGATGATGGCTGCCATCTATCCGGCACGGCGTTCGGCTGCCTGCTCCTTCCATAGCGCCCAGGGACGGTGCCACTGCGCCTCGACGTTTCTGACGCTGGTTTCGCATTCGGCTTCGGTCAGATATTCGACATCGCCCAGCCCGATGGCGTCACACTGGTAGCGTGCATTCAGTTCCGCGTAGACGGCACGGTAAACGGCTCTTGGCAGGGAATCGGCGACGACGGTCGAACCATGTCCGCGCATCAGCACGATGTTCCGCTCTCCGCAGCACGCGGCCAGCGCGTGGCCCAGTTCGCTGCTGCTGATCAGCAGGTCGGTTGCCGGTCCGCCATGATCGCGAATCTCGAAAAGCGGTGCGTCCTGACCGATGAAACCGGCCATATGAAAAACGGAGCGCAGGCGCACCGATTTGGAGATGGTCAGCGGCAGAATGGAATGCGAATGGCTGTGAACGACAGCGGTCACATCGGGCCTTGCGCGGTAGAGTTCCGCATGGATGAACCGTTCGAGATAGACGCGCCGCTCACGGCCATTCACCGCCTCGCCATCGAAGGTGAATTCGATGATGTCGTCGGCGCTCACCTGACCCGGTGCCATGTTGCGCGCCAGAAGGTAGCGGTCCTGCTGTTTGTCGTGACGGACGCTGACATGCCCGAACGCATCGACCACGCCCTGATCGAACAGGATATGATTGGCCGCGACGAGATCAGCGATCAGGGCCGGGTCGGGAAGCGGTTCGGAAAAGCCCGCAGCCCTCAGATCCGCCTCGCTGATGGTCTGTTTGATGTGGTCAGGCATGGTATGAACTCCCTGCATTCCGGAGCATTTCCGGTGCGCCTCCCGCTTGCCGGATATGCTCCATCTCTTTGTTTTTACGAAATTCCAGCAAAACCGGTCTCCAATTTTGATGGAACTGCTTTAGGTGTCACAGGACGATATTGAGAACCTTGGTTTCGGTGTAGCTCAGCATCTCCTCGATGCCCTCTTCGCGCCCGACGCCGCTGTTCTTCATGCCGCCATAGGGCACGCCGAGGTAATGCGGGCCAACACCGTTGATCCAGATATGGCCAGCGTCGATGCGACGTGCCGTGTTGAGCGCGTTCTTGATATCCTTTGTCCAGATCGACGCCGTCAGGCCATATTCGACACCGTTCGCAAGCCGGATCGCCTCATCGACGGAGTGCCATTTGCTGACGGAGAGAACCGGTCCAAAAATCTCTTCCCGCCAGATGCGCATATGTGGATCGACATCGGCAAAGACGGTGGGTCTGACCCAGTAACCCTTGGCGAAGGCTTGACCATCCGGCCGGTTGCCGCCTGTCACAAGCCGGGCGCCTTCGGCGTTGCCGCTTTCGATATAGCCCATGACCTTGCGATACTGCCCGGCGGAGTTGATCGGTCCCATGTCGCTGTCGTCGCGCATCGGGTCGCCGACACGCAGGCTGGCAACGATGTTTGCCACACGCTCAAGCACGGCATCGTAAAGGTCTTCGTGGACCATCAACCGGCTTGTCGAGCCGCAGGACTGGCCCTGCCAGGTGAAATTCATTCCCTTGACCGCGGCTTGCGCAATCTCGTCCGGATCATTGTCGGGAAAAACGATCATCGGGTTCTTGCCGCCAAGCTCCAGTGTCACATGCTTGACGCTCACCTCTGCCGCAGTCCTCTGGATGGCGCGGCCGGTGGCTGCCGATCCAATGAACGCGATGCGCTTGATTTCCGGGTGCCGCACGATGGCTTCACCAACCGAAGGGCCTGTTCCGGTGACGATGTTGAACACTCCGGGCGGCAGCGCCTCGCGGGCGATTTCCGCCAGCACCATCGCCGACAGCGGGCTGGTTTCCGGTGGCTTCACGATGACCGCGTTGCCAGCGGCGAGGGCGGCGGCTGTTCGCGCCACCGCAAACATCAAGGGGTGGTTGAACGGCACGATACGCGCCACGACGCCGTAGGGCTCGCGAACGGTCAGGTGAAGATGATCCGGGGTTGCCGGTATCGTTTCTCCCTTCAATTCGTGGGCTATGCCGGCATAATAATTCAGACTGTCGACGGCATGGCCGACATCCCCGCGCATCGGCGTGATGGTATTGCCGGTGTCGGCAACCTCGACATGAAGGATTTCCGTGGCGCGGGCGCGGATTTTCTCACCGAAGGCGCGCATGGTTTCGCCGCGTTCCTTGGGTGTTTTGCTCGCCCATGCGGGCCATGCTGCCTGGGCCGCGGCAACGGCGCGGTCCACATCCTCCCTTGTCCCGGCAGGAACGCGCCCGATTGCGGTTTCATCGGCTGGATTGAATGTCTCTTCCCAGGCGCCGCTCGTGCTTTCCACCAGCTCGCCGCCGATCAGCATGCGGTCTGCTGTCGTGATGTATCCCATCGACCTACTCCAGATATTTTGGCTATGCGTAAAGGCGCCGCGCGCCGTGGCGCGGTTGCCGTTTCAGGCCGTCCGTTCGCCCGCTGTCTCCCAGGGGCGGTCCCTGAACTTGAAATTCCCCGCGTAGGCATCGCAGATGCGGTGCCAGCGCTGGCCGCATTCACGGGCCTGCGCGGCATATTCTTCCGGGAAGTCCTGATAGGGGGGTCTCACGGGACCGCACTGGCTGTAACCGGCGGCATTGATCCGCGTCTTTTCCATCTGGATAGTGTATTGCGCAAACAGATCGGCATCGGCCAGCATGGGCTGAATAGGCTCGTTCGCCCAGCCGATTGCCGCCGTCAGCGTATGGATGGCGTCCTGGTTCCGGGCTTCGATCGCTCTCATCAGGGCGATTGAAGGCGCAGGGTTCATGCCGGAGGCCGTTGCCCAGCAGGCCGTCGTCGTGTTGGGCGCGATGGCGAAGAAGTCCTGCACGACCATGTCGTTTGGCATGAAATTGATCCGCCCGCCGGTCGCCACGATCAGTTCCTTCAGTCCCTGCGTACGGGAATACTTCGCCGAAGTCACGGTGGGAGCCGCCTGCGCCACTGCCGACCAGAACTCAAGCGGAAAGGAGAAGCGGAAGGCGCGCGCATTAGCGTAAGCCATGATCGCAAGATCGGGGAACAGTTCTGAAATTCCCGCGTAGTAATCGACGGCCATCCGTGTCGTCACCGGCTGCCACATCGGCAACCCCAGCAGCGTCGCGTCTCCGCCCTGTTCACGAATAAACGTCAGGCGGCGCACGACCTCATGGCCGCCCATGGCCGTCGCACCCACGATGGTGGGAATGCGCCGGTTGACGGTGGAAAGCGCGCAGTCCACGAATGCCCGGTAGTCGCTCTCGGACAGCGTTGCGCACTCGCCCGTCGTACCGGTAACGATCAGGCCATCGCATCCGTCAAGGATCAGCTTGTTGATCAACCGCTCGGTTTCGGCAAGATCAACGGTGTCCTTGGCGTCCAGTCTTCCGGCATGGGGTTTCGCCGGGGTCGCGATGATGGCGTACATCCCATGGATGTCGGCAGCAGTGAGCATGGTCTTCAACCTTTCTTCGAAATCAAAAGCGCCCACGACAACAGGTCGTCCGGAGCGCTTGCAATGGACTGCAAGAACGTCAATCGAGCTTTCGGCTCCGCCCTTTAAGGGGTGGTCATTGCCGGGAATGGTGTGTGTGCGGTTGCGTCATCAAGGAAGTGCCGGGTGTCTCCTCCAGTTCCGGCTGCAAGCCAAGCGCTTTTTCACGCCCCGTCTTGCGCAATCGTAAATGCCCGCAAGGCCGTGGCGAGATGACGGATGCCTAATCTTCCCCTCCAGCACTCCGACCGCGTGATCACTATAGGCGGCATCGATGTGTGTGGCAAATAAATTCTGTAATAAAGAAATGAATTCTGTATAACCGAACTCTAATGCCGTGTTATCCAGTCCGCCCGGCGCAGCGCTGCCCGTGCATAGGTTGGTCCTGTCTCAGGCTTTCTGCTTCAGCATATCCGCGAAAGGGTGTCCAGGGTCTGCGACAGCCACGGGATCGACCTCGATCCGCCGGTCGATCAGCCGCCGTATCGCCGCAATATCACGTGATACATTGATGCCGAGCGCGCTCTGGATCAGTCCGTTCTTCATCTCAACCACCAGTGACCGATTGCCGTCCAGCGGGCGTGTCACCCGGCTAGCTTCCGGGTCCGGCCAGCCGATACCCTGAATGTAAAGATCGTATTGTTCAGACCAGAAGTAGGGCTTCGCGTCGTAGGCGATGTCTCCACCGGCTGCATTGGCCCCGGCCACCGCGCCGTGGTCGAGTGCGTGCATCCAGTTTTCCAGCCGCACCGGACCTGTCGGACCCGGAAATCGTGTGCAGTCGCCCGCCGAAAAAATGGCAGGATCCGATGTGCGGCAGTGCCGATCCACGATGATCCCGCCATCCACGAGGAGACCCGCTTCCTTGGCCAGCCTGTCATCCGGCTCAACGCCGACACCCACGATCACCTGGTCTGCCTCATGGTGCGCGCCATCGCTCGTGTCCAGTCTGATCCGGCCATCCCCGGTCACGGTCGCAGCCGTCACCGCAATGCTGGTCCAGATGTTCACGCCGTGCTGTCGATGACAGGCGTGGATGATCTCGGCGATCTCTCCGTCACAGGCGCGCATCAGAATGCGCGGGGCAAATTCGAATACCTCCACCTGCACGCCAAGCTCGGCAGCGGTTGCGGCCACTTCCAGACCGATCAGTCCTGCGCCCACCACCGCAAGGGTCCGGCAGTTGCCGAGAGCCTCGCGGATCGCTTCCGCGTCGGCTGCTTCGCGCAGATAATGGACGCCGGGCATGGAGGCGGGGAGGGATGGTAAGGCGCGCATCACCGAGCCGCTGGCGATGACCAGCGCGTCATAGGGCAGACGTCCGTCGTCCGTCACCACCTGACGCGCCTCACGGTCGATCGACTTGCAGCGCGTGCCGAACTTCACCGCGACACCGTGGGCCGCCAGCCCTCCAGTGCCTGCAATCAGCGCATCTTCCGGAAGGGCCTTGTGCGCGAGCACGGCCTTCGACAGGGGTGGCTTTTCATAGGGCTCCCGCGTTTCGCTGGTCAGAAGCGTCACATTTGCAGCCGGATCGAGTTTTCTGGCCTCGATCGCTGCCGAAACGCCAGCCGGTCCGCCTCCTATGATGATGATGTTCCTGTTCGTCATGATACCATTCCGCTTCATGGTTCCGGCGCCGCCGTGGTGAGTTCCTGAAACTCAATCGATGACAGGCACCTGATGTTTGAGTTCGATGTCCCGTCCAGTCCGCGCCGATTCCAGAACGGCGAGAGACGCTTCCATGGTTGCCTTGCCCCATCGCCCATTGTGCAGCGGCTCCTGCTCGCGGATGACGGCTTCATACAACTCGTCGATCACGCCGCCCTTGTCGGGAAATGCCAGACCGACCGGGACCGAGTGATGTTCGAGCCCGTGGCGGCCATAAAGACTGACCCCATCCACCCCGGCTCTCAGATCGCCGCCTGCGCAGCTTGCGATAGTGATGCCGCAATGCGGCGGGTGCGTGGGGGCTTTCAGGGCCGGTTTGCCCGCATAGCTGCGTGAACCCTTCAGCGTGGCTTCGGATAATCCGCCCGCAGCCTTTGCCAGTGCGGCACGCGATGCGCCATGACCGCCCGGCGTTCTGTCCTCGCCAAGCTCGCCAACCCATCCGTGGAATTCATCGCTGTCGAAATAGTCATATCCGCTGTAGACGATGGAGGCGGTTGAGCCATCGACAAACTGGACGAATGTCATGTGGCTGCCTTCCGTCGGGCGGTCGGGGTCCAGTTGCCATGCCATGGCGCGGACGCTTCGCACGAGGCCACCGCCCAGCAGCCGCACCACATCCATCTGGTGCGGCACCTGGTTGAAAATGATGCCGCCGCCGCTCTCCGTCCTCAGTTCCTCGGGTCGTCTGGGCCTGTAGAGAAAGTTGCCGTAGCTCCATGTATTGATCATGGCCAGAGGCCCGACCTCGCCGGATTTTATGATCTCCCGCATCTTGCGGATCGGCGGGTCGAAGCTGTGCGTATGGCCCACGACCAGCCGCACGCCGTTGCGCTCTGCCGCAGCACTCATCGCATCGCAATCATCCAGCGTCAGTGCCATGGGTTTTTCGACGATGATATGCTTTCCGGCTTCCGCTGCCATGATCGCCTGTTGCCGATGAAACTGGTGGGGCGTTCCGATATAGACGGCATCGACTGCCGGATCCTCGCAAAGCGCCTCCATCCTCTCATAGGCCGAGGCGTTGAAATCTCTGGCAAAGCTGTCGCGCGCCTGCTGGTTGGGATCGACGCAGGCGACAAGTTCGACACGTGGATGCGCCATGAAACTCGGCAGCATCTGCATCGCGGCACCGCCCAAACCGACTAGCCCGAAGCGCAGTTTTTCCAGTGGTTTGCGCATCACAGCCGATCTCCCGCTATGGCTGTGACGCTCGATACGAACAGTTCGTCCGGATCGACCGTGACGGGTGCCAGCCCCTGCTCGAACGTGTACTGGCACAGGGCTTCAATGACCGTGCGGTTGTTTTGCAGGCCGTAAGGCCAGAAATCCTCACCCATCATATCCACCACGCTCTCGCGCAGCGATCCACTCCACGGCAGGGAAAGCGGCACCGGCTCCTCCTCGCGCAGGCGTGCCAGGCAATTGTCCTTGGCTTTCTCGAATGCCTGATAGAGACTGGCGGCGACCCATGGGTGGCGTTCGTGAATGTCCCTGCGGATGACGAGGGTATGCATGATGGGAAACAGGCCCGTCTCGCGGAAGTAAGCCTGCTCGACACTCGCGAGGTCATGAAAGAGGCGGCAGACCTCCGGACGGCGTTGACGTATGGACGGTGGTTTTTGCGGCGCTATCAGCGCATCGATGCCACCTGTCACCAGCAGTTCGTCCAGTGTCGCGTTTTCCTCGTTTCGGATGGAAATTCCGGGCGGAGCCGCAGCCGAAAGCGGCTTGCGCCCCGCAGCCTGGAGCCCTCCCGTCACCCATTCTATCGATGCGGGATCGACACCATGCTGGTGCTGCAACATGCCGCGCGCCCAGACCGCAGCCGTCATCGCATATTCGGGAACCCCGACCCGCCGTCCGGCAAGGTCTTCGGGACGCTGTATGCCCGATGCCCTGTTGATATAAATCGCGCCGTGGCGGAACGTGCGGGATGGAAAGACGGGAATGGCGACGAAAGGCAATGGCTTGCCCTCTGCCCTGCTTTGCGCCGTCTTGATGACGAATGTCGAAAACGACATCTCCCCGCAATCGAATTCGCCGCGAAGAAAGCGGTTGAACGCCTGAAACGGCGGAAGCGGGACGAAGTGCAGGTCGATCGCTTCCGGCTTGACGATGCCGAAATAGAGGTCGTCGACCCTGTCGGAGCGGTGCCCTGCATAGCTCAGTGCAAGATTTGCCATCGAGCCTGTCCTTTCAAAATGTGTCTGTGGTGCACAGCCTGAACAATGGGCGGTCTCTACGCCTGACTGCGATGGGCAGCCGATTCGAACCGCAGCACCAGATGCCGTTCCTCGAAGCGCCACCGGCCATCGTCGCATTTCACGAACACGTCCTGTGCGTCCGCAAGTGCGACCGGGTCGGCGGTTCCCATATCCTCGCCATCGTGGCGCAAAAGCAGGATCGAGCTGAGGCTGCGCACCCGTCCGGGGCCTTCGCTGATCAGGCGGATGTTGCTGTTCACATGCCGGGCGGCCCGCGTTATGTTGGCGCCACGCTTGCGGCCATAGGCATTGATCGCCTCGCGACCGATCCGGTCTCCACCAAGCCCGGTCAGCTTTCCAGTTTCGATATAGAGATCGCCGAGGTTCTCGGATTTGTGATGATCGAGCATCCACGAATGCTCGACAATCAGGGCTTCTATTTCGCATCGTATCGCGGGATCGATCACAAGATTTTCGAATGTCATTTTTCACTCCCAGAAATGCTTGAGCTTCAGGCCGGTTGGTCAGGGACAGACTTGCCGCTTCGACCGGCTATCAACCTCTGACGGATAATACCAGCAAAACGCAAAGTCCTTATCCTCGCTTTACGCCCTGCCATAAGAAGATCGATTTTTTCGATCGTTGCAACACTTTTATTCTGGTATGAGGAAATAACTTCTGCTAACAAGGGACAAATACAACGTGACGTCTGCTTTTTTTAAGAGGTCATGGAGGGCGCGATGCAGCTTAACTCTCTGGGAGGATGGGTATGGTGGCGGGTGTTGCACTGCTGGTGCTGGATACGCAGAACGACATTATGGGCTTTCAGGATCAGGACAGTCTGCCGGGCATGACCGCCGCGACGGCAAGGCTTGCGGCCTGGGCTCGATTGCGGATTTTTTTGGTGAGGTGATGACCTCGGACCAGGCGATGCAGGCGTTTTCCTGAAAACGCTCCGCTGATCGACGGACAATACGCTTGCCGCGCTGGTGCGGTGACGCTGGTAGCCGGGTGGAGGCCTCGCTACCGTGAAAAAAAGGGAGGAATTCTTATGAAACGGATGTTGCTCTGTGCGGCCATTCTGGTTGCCGGAATGGGCGTGTCTCAGTCTTTCGCTGCCGACAAGATCAGGGTCGCCAGTTCCTCGAAGGGCTTCTGGGACACGACGGTTTTCGACTTTGGCCGCGAGAAGGGGATATTTGCGGCTGAAGGTCTGGACCTCGATGTCATTTTTGCGGAGGGTGGCGGTTCCGGCGTGTTGCAGACAGTCGTTGCGGGCGGCGCTGATGTGGGTGTGGGAGCGGGCACGGCTGGCGCGCTTGCGGCAGTGACCAAGGGTGCTCCCATCGTGATTGTCGGATCGCAGTTCACCGGGGCAAGTGATGTCTTCTATTATTCGAAGGGCACGTCCCCCATCAAAAGCTTCAAGGACATGAATGGCCGCAAGGTCGGTGTTTCCTATCAGGGATCATCGACCGACACCATTGCAACGCTTCTTGCCGAAGCCAACGGCGTCAAAATCCAGACGGCGGTGACGGGTGGTCCGCCGACAACCATTACGCAGGTGATGACCGGACAGGTGGATGCCGGCTGGTCGGTTTATCCCATCGGCTGGGATAAGGTTGCCTCCGGCGATTTGCGGTTCATCGCATCCGCTAATGACGCGCCGGGAATGGCTGGTGAGGCCACGCGTGTGATCGTCGCGAGCAAGGATTATGCGGCGAGCCATGAAGAGGTGCTGAAGCGGTTCTTCAAGGCCTATGGCAAGGTTCTGGACTGGGCTTACTCCTCCGACGAGGCATTGCAGAAATATGCCGATATCCATAAAATTTCGCTCGAAGATGCAAGGGAAGTCGTCAAGAAGGGCTATCCCCGGCAGGCCGTCGAGTGGAACCGTATCGGCACTCTCGATGTGACGATGAAGGCTGCCATCCATAACAAGGTTTTGAGCAAGCCTCTCAGTGCTGAGGAAATCGCCGACATTTTCAAGCTGGTCAAAACGCTTCACTGAACTGTGTCATGCGCTTCGGCACTGGCGGAGCGCATGCACTTGAAGGTTTTCCAACGAAGCCCGGCAATTGCCCAGGGCTTCCTGCACGAAGGATGAGTGCCATGTCCGACAATCATGTTTTAAAAGTTGAATCCCTGTCGAAAACCTTCTCGACGAAGGAGGGTGGGCGCGTCACGGCGCTGGATGACGTCTCGCTGACCATCAGCGCAGGCGAGTTCGTGTCTATCATCGGCCCTTCGGGCTGCGGCAAGTCCACGCTGTTCAATATCATCGGTGGTCTTCTGAGCGATTTCGAGGGCAAGATCACGATTGACGGCGAAAACGTCAAGGGACCGCATTCCCATGTCGGCATCGTGTTTCAGGAGGAATCGACGTTTCCCTGGCGGACCGCGCAGCAAAATGTGGAGCTTCCGCTCGAAATCGCCGGTGTGGCCCCTGCCGAGCGCGCGAGACGCGCACGCGAACTGATAAAACTTGTCGGGCTGGAAGGTTTCGAGAACAGGCATCCTGCGGAATTGTCAGGCGGTATGAAGCAGCGCATTGCAATTGCCCGAACCCTGGCGTTCCAGCCTCGCATATTGATGATGGACGAGCCGTTCGGTGCGCTTGACGAACAGACACGTCTGCTTCTGGGCGATAAGATCCTGCAAATCTGGCGGGAAATCAAACAGACAACGCTGCTGATCACCCACAACATCGCAGAAGCGGTGCAGATGAGCGACCGTGTCTGCGTGATGTCCTATCGTCCGGGCAAGATCAAGCGCGTCATCGACATAGACCTGCCACGCCCGCGCACATCTGAAATGATGGAGACGGAGGCGTTCGGTGCCTATGTCGCGCAAATCTGGCGCGAATTGCGCGTCGAGGCCTCCCGCGGGATGGAAGATGCCGAGCGCCTTGCGCAGTCTGCGGCGTAACCGGGATGAGCGGATACGCAATGGCGGATCAAGTCACGTACAGGTCAGGAGTAATCCGGTGATGAAACCACAAATGCAGTCTCTCTGTCGGCTGAGCGGGGTGGACCCGTCATGACGACCTATTATCCTCGATGGTTCTCCGCAACTTTAAGCGTGCTTTTCGGCATCGTCTTTTTCGCGCTCCTGCAAGGTGCGGTCGGCTGGGGCCTGATTTCGCCCTATGTGGTGCCGACGCCGCTGGAAATGCTGTCTGCGCTGCCAGTTCTGTTCCGGGACGAAGCGCTGCTGCTCAAATTCTTTCTGACATTGGGAACGACGTTTGCGGCAACGCTCCTATCCATCGTCATCGGCGTCCCCTTCGGCTGGTTCCTGTATCGCAAGCCAGTCTTCGCAAAGGCCTATGAGTCCTGGCTCGGTGCGGCCTTCGCTGCTCCGCTGATCCTGCTGTATCCACTCTTCATGGTCGTCTTCGGGCGCGGTATCCCCACCATTCTGGCCATGGGTGTCGTCGCGGGCATCGTCCCCATCACGCTGAGCACGCTACAGGGGCTTCGCGGGGTGCCGAAAGTCTATCTCAACGTGGCGCGGACGCTCAGGATGACCGAGTTTCAGATCGCGACAAAGGTACTGTTTCACGCCGCGCTGCCAACGATCTTCACGGGCGTTCGCCTCGGCTTGATCTACACCATGATCTACGTCGTTGCGGTTGAGTTTCTGGCCAATATCGGCGGCCTCGGTTTCCTTATAGGAGATCTCTACACCCGTTACAACATCCCCGGAATGTATGGCGCCATCATCTTCGTCGTGCTGGTGAGCGTGGTGCTTTTCGCGGGAACGGAAAGAATGGAAAAATGGCTGAAATCTCTTTGACACGCCCCGCTCACATCAAGTCCGCCCTTTTCTCCAGCGACGTGACACGGATACGTGTCGCCACCTGCGTCATTCTTTTGCTGGCCTATGAGGGCATCGCCCGATCCGGCCTGCTGTATCAGGATGTCGTACCAAGCCTGCTCTCCATCTTCAGAGCGCTGGGAATGGTGCTGATTACGGGGGATTTCTATTTTCACCTCGGCGTGACGATGATCGAACTTCTTACCGCTTTCGCTTTGGGAACGCTGGCGGGCATAGCGGTTGGCATATCCTTTGGCCTGTGGCGGCTGCTGGGTGAAGTCCTCGACCCATGGGTCCATTATCTTGCGCCCACCCCAAAGATCGTCTTTCTGCCGATTGTCGTCCTATTTTTCGGAACGGGCATGGGCTCGAAGATCGCCATGGGTACGGTCTCGGCCTTTTTCCCCGTGGCCGTCGCCACCTTTGCAGCCATGCGGCTCGTGCGGCCCGTGTTTCTGAAAGTTGCGGTGACGCTGCACGCCTCGACCTGGCAAACGGTCAGGCTGGTCTATTTGCCATCGCTTGTGGCCCCGGTGGTCGGCGCCATGCGCATCGGTCTGGGGGCGACGGTAATCGGCGTTCTTCTGGCGGAAACCAAGATGTCGCGCTCCGGTCTCGGCAATCTGATAGCCCAGGATTACAGCTTTTTCCGAATTCCGGAAATGTACAGCCTCCTGATCGTCGTTTTCTTCATCGCATGGGCCGGGAATGCGGCGATGGAAGCGCTGTCCAGACGCTTGAGCCACTTTCAGGGCTGAGGCCTTGCCGGAGCCTCAGATAAAATAAAATGGACATGTTCATTTTTATTGCGGACATATTCATTTTTTGCTAGGCTTCATTTGGATTGAAAAACCGCGATACGCACAGCGGAATCTTCGCAAGGGAGTGAGGCGATGAACGTGATGCATAAGGCTGAGGACGGTATTCCCGCTTATCTGGCTGATATGAGGGCGGACCTCGAAGCGGGACTGGTCCCGCTCAGAATATTCAATGACAATGAACTTCACGAGATTGAATTGCGGCGGATATTCCTTCGCTCATGGGTCTTTATCGCGCATGAATCGGAGGTTCCCAATATCGGGGATTTCGTCACACGTACAATTGGTGAAGACCCTTATGTCTGCGTGCGCGACGAGAACGGAGACGTGCGTGTTCTGCTCAACAGCTGTCGCCATCGCGGCGCTCATTTCTGTCGCGTGGACATGGGCAATACGTTGACCTTCACGTGTCCGTACCACGGTTGGGCCTACAAGACGACCGGTGAACTGGACGGTGTGCCCGCGCCACGGCAAGGGTATCGCGGCCTGAATCTTGAAGAGTGGGGTCTTTTCCAGGCTCCGCATGTCACGAATTATCGTGGCCTGATCTTTGCCAATCTCGATCCCGACGCTATTCCGTTCGATGAATATGTCGGCGATTACAAGTGGTATCTGGATTGCAATTTCGGCCTGACGGCGGGGGGTATGGAAGTTCTCGGCGAACCGCATCGCTGGGTGGTCGACGCCAACTGGAAGCAGGGCTCGGAAAACTTCTGCGGCGACAGTTCGCACACGCAAACCACACACAAGTCGGTTCTTGAGGCGGGGTTGACGCCAGCGGCGGCAGCCGGTGCGCCGGGCAAGATCCACGGTCTGCACATATCGTGCAACGGCTATGCGCTAAGTGTTCGCCAGGAGGAGGGGCATACCGAGTACTGGGGCTATCCCGAAGAGGTCTATCGCCTCTTCAATACGGGTGGCCTGAGCGAGGCGCAGGTGGAGCTTGCCAAGCAATCGCTGGTCCACAACGGCACTCTGTTTCCCAATTTTTCCTTCCTTCATATGAGTGTCACCGACACGCAGGAGCGTCCTTTGGCCGGGTTCCTGACGGTCAGGACATGGCAGCCCAAGGGACCGGGGAAAACGGAGATATGGAACTGGATACTGGCGCCGAAGGAAGCGTCGGACGAATACAAGCGTCGCGCCTATCAGGTGGGCATGAGCAGCTTCGGCCCTTCGGGCAGTTTCGAGCAGGACGATGTCGCGCTCTGGCCCGGCGTTGCGCGTTCGGCCTCGATGGAATTCATCCAGCGCAACAATATCAAGGCCAATTACCAGATGGGGCTTGGGCCGATGTCGGACGTGTTTCCGATAGAAGACTGGGCCGGTCCGGGCGTGGCCATTCCATCCAGCGCCGGTGAAAGCGGGCTTCGCACATTTTATACCACCTGGTTCGACAGGCTCACCTCCACCAGCCGCCCGGCTGGCCAGAAAATCAAGGGAGAGCTGCGATGAACGAGATTGCTGTTTCGCGACACCCTGCCGCCGACCGTGACGACAGGGAGAGCCTCGATGTTGTTGTCAGCGATTTTCTGTTCCGTGAGGCAGAACTTCTCGACGGTCAGCAGTTCAAGGCGTGGATGGCGCTGATGGCTCCTGATCTCCTTTACCGTGTCCCGGTGCGTACGGCACGGGACAATAGGGATGGGCGCGGCTTCAGCACGACGGCGTTTTTTCTCGACGAAGACTATGCGTCGATGAAGACCCGCGTCCTGCGCATCGGCTCGGACTACGCCTGGGCTGAAAATCCGGCGACACGCACGCGCAGGCTTGTGGGCAATATCCGCATTCGCGCGTCGTCTGCGGGCAGGATCGAATGTGGGAACAATCTGGCGATCTTCACCTATCGGGGAGACGCGAGCGTGCCGCTGATCCTCACGGGTGAGCGGGAGGATACGCTGGTGGAAATCGACGGCATCTGGAAGCTTGAAAAGCGCATGGTGTTTTTGGACGCGACCGTATTGGGGCTGGAAGCCCTGTCGATTTTCCTGTGACGACGGTGCGGCAAACCGGTTTTGCCGCATTCATTCATGCTGTGCAAACCCCCGGAGGAGGTTCTCGATGATACAGCCAAAAGTGACCGGTCTGCGGAGCGTAGAGCTTGGTGTACCGAACCTTCGCCAGTCAGCGGCATTTTACAACTATGTCTGGGGTCTTGAGACGATTGCCGAAGAGGAAGGCACCGTTCATCTGGGCGCGGGCGGCGGCGCGCGCCATGTTCTCACGCTCAGGGAAAAGCCGGTCTCGGGTTTGCTGGGTGTTCATTTCGCAACCAGCGACAAGCGTTCCGTCGAGGGACTTCATGCGAAGACACAGGCCTTCGGCGTCGATGTCGCATCAGCCCCGAATGAACTGTCCGAAAATGTGGGTGGAGGTTACGGGTTCCAGTTCAGGACGCCGGAGGGCGTTGTCCTCAATATCTCGTCGGATGTAGTTGAATCCCAGGTGTCCGTCATCGACACGTCCAAGCCGAACAAGCTCTCGCATGTGGTGCTGAACAGCGGCGATGTAGAGCAGCAGACGCGGTTCTTTGTCGACCTTCTGGGTTTCAAGCTCAGTGACTCGACCGATATGATGGATTTCATTCGTTGCTCGTCGGATCATCATTCGGTTGCCCTGGCACGCGGTAATGGTCCATCGGTCAACCACATCTCCTACGAGCTTTCGAGCATCGACGGCATGATGCAGGGGGCCGGGCGGTTGAAGAGCTGCGGTTTCAACCCGGAATGGGGTCTGGGACGGCATGGACCGGGCAACAATGTGTTTCTCTATTTCATCGATCCGAACGGATTTGTCGTGGAATACACGACTGAGCTGGAGCAGATCGATGAGGCGACCTATAGGCCGAACGATCCGAAATACTGGCGGGAGTTTCCGAACAGGCCGTGTAGGTGGGGCGTGGCGACCCGTCCTTCCGACCGCGTCATGGCGGCCTTTTCCGGTGACCTCAGCGTCGCTGACCCTGCAGATGGCTTGCGTTGCGAGGATATCATCGCGAAAAACCTCGGCCACTGACAAGAATAGTACGATCAGGACAACCCGAACGTACAAATAGGCATGCAAGCAGGAGACATGATGTGAAAACGAAACTGTTCGAGACGGAACAACCGCTTCCACAGCGTCGCGCTCTCAAGCGACGGGATGGCGGCTCGCCGCGTGACGGGCGCAGCGTTCCACCGGCAAAGCGCGAACAGAACAAGTCGGTCAAGCAGGACAGGATCAAGGATGCCGCGCGGGCACTGTTCACCGAAATGGGCTATGAGAAAGCGACCGTGCGGGCCATTGCGGCGCGGGCTGGCGTGGCGCTTGGAACCGTATCGCTTTATGCGCAGGACAAACGTGATCTGATCCTGCTTGCCTGTAATGACGACGTTGAAGTAATGATCGCCTGCGGCGCGGCGATGTTTGATCCCGAAGCCTCTTTCGAGGACAATCTCATCGACTTCGTGCGTGTGTTCTATGAAGGTTATGCCGCCAATCTTCAGCTTGCCAGAACCTATCTGCAGATCAATTTCTTCGCCTATGGGATCAATGCCAAAGGTCTGGCGCTCAACCGCCAGAACAAGCTCGATGCGGTCAGCCGGATCGTTGAGAACGGCCAGCGTCGCGGTGAGGTGAGAAACGACGTAAAGCCTGACGTCATCGCCATGCAATTCCTTTTCCTTCACAGTTCCGCCGTTCGCGGCTGGATACTGGAAGATGTCCCGCAGATCGACGAGGGCGTTCAGGAGATGCGCAGGCTGATCGAATTGCAGATGCAGGGATTGAGTTCCAGACCCGGGAGGTGAGATGATGTCGACAACGCTGCAACCCAAATGCAATGGCACCTGTCCGGCGCAGACCAGAGCATCCGCCGCAGGGCCATTAGCGGCGGGTGAGCCCACGCCCTGCGAGATGCGCTGCGCAGGTGGCGCATTGGATATCGTCCGGCTTTGCGCCATATCGGATATTCCCAAAAGCCGCATAATGGCGGTCGAAATCGGTCAGCTCACACTTGCGGTCTATAATGTCGATGGCGAATTCTTCGTCACCGACAACCGGTGTACGCACGGAGAGGCCAGTCTGGCCGATGGCATGCTGGAGGATGATGTTATCGAATGCGCCCTGCATGGCGGCGCGTTCAACGTGCGCACCGGGGAGGTCGTTTACAGGCCCTGCACCAAGCCGTTACGAACCTACAAGGTTATCGTCGAGGCAGGCGATATCTTCGTCGATCTTCAGCAGACGGCGCAGGACTAGGGCAAAGAAAAAATCGGGAGCCGGTTTATCCGTAAACACGGAAAACCAGAGAGAAAACGGGAGAAATATCCTGCAGTGGTCTATCCATCATATCAATGTGCCTGTGCATGACGTGCAGCACTCACGGGTTTTCTACAGGGACGTGATCGGTCTTTCAGACGGGCCGACCCCAAAAACCATCGGCGCAGGGGCGGGGGTCTTCGAACGCAGCACCGAAGCATACGACCTGCTTGGCGATGGCGGCGGCGGTCTTCACATCATGAAGCCCATCGCCACATTTGCCATGGACAACAAGCTGGCCATCAATCCAACCATTACCGGCCACTTTGCCATCCGGGTCTCTGATCTTGACGCCGTGCGGCATCGCTTGCGCAAGGCGGGTGTCTTCTTCTGCGATGCGGGCAATTTTTCCATGCCGGGCGTTCGCCAGATCTATCTCTACGACCCGTCGATGAATTGCATCGAGATCAACCAGGCCGGTTGACGCGTGACTGAGCCGGAAAGCCGCACTCCGTGCGGCAATTTCGTCAGTAATATGAGCGTAATACTGACTAATAATCATTGGAGGATGCAACCGTGTTACCGATAATCCTGGCAGGTGGAGGCATTGGCGGAGTGGCCGCAGCGCTGGCCCTTGCGCGCAAGGGCATAAGAACGGTCGTGCTGGAGCAGGCACCAGCGCTTGGAGAAATTGGCGCGGGCATCCAGATCGCGCCGAATGCATTCCACTGTTTTGACAGGCTAGGTGTGGGAGACCGCGCCCGCTCGGAAGCGGTCTATGTCGATCAGTTGCGTCTGATGGACGGCCTGACGGGCGAGGAGATCGTGCATGTGCCGCTGGGCGATGATTTTCGCGCCCGTTTCGGAAATCCCTATGCTGTCGTGCATAGGGCCGATCTGCACATGGCCTTGCTGGATGCAGCGCAGAAGACCGGGCTGGTCGATATCCGCACCAACCACAGGATCGAGCGTTACGAGCAGGACAGCGGGTTGGTTACGGTTTTCTGTCATGGGCATGCCCCTGTGACGGGATCGGCGCTGATCGGCGCGGACGGACTGCGCTCCGCCGTTCGTGCCCAGATGATTGGCGATGGTGAACCGATCGTATCGGGTCACACCACCTATCGTTCGGTCATCCCCATCGAACAGATGCCGGAGGACCTGCGCTGGAACGCGGCGACGCTCTGGGCCGGGCCGAAATGCCACATCGTGCATTATCCCCTCAAGGGCTGGAAGGTCTTCAATCTCGTCGTGACCTATCATAACGACGTCAAGGAGGCCGTTGCGGGCAAACCCGTCTCGGTGGAGGAGGTCAGGCAGGGTTTCGAGCATATTCATCCAACGGCGCAAAGCGTCATCGAACATGGGTCTAACTGGAAGCTCTGGGTTCTGTGCGACCGCGAACCCATTGAACGCTGGGTTGATGGCAGGGTCGCCCTGCTTGGCGATGCTGCGCATCCGATGCTGCAGTATTTCGCACAAGGCGCCTGCATGGCCATGGAAGACGGTATCACGCTCGCCGAAATGGTGGCCGACCATCCCGGCGATATCGAGCGCGCGCTCAATGCTTATCAGGCCCTGCGCATTCCTCATACGGCGCGTGTCCAGCTCGCCTCGCGTGCCATCGGACAATATATCTATCACCCCGGCGGCGCTACGGCGACCACGCGCAACCACGTGCTGCAATCCTGGTCGCCTGAGGAATATTATCACCGGCTCGAATGGCTCTACAGCGGTTCCATCCTGCCCAATGCGACGCGCCATGCCGCCTGACCGCGACCCTTTGATCTGAAATCGAGACGAAAAACATGAACTACGTCATATCACCCGCCCCCCTACCCAGCGTTGCCGTTCATGGAGAGGCCATCCGGTTTCCTGTTCGGCGCATTTTCTGCGTCGGGCGCAATTACGAGGCCCATGCCCGCGAAATGGGCAAGGACCCGACACGCGAAGCGCCTTTCTTCTTCACCAAGCCAGCCGATGCGGTCGTCGATGACGAAGCCACGGTTGCCTATCCGCCATTGACGAACAACTTTCATCACGAGGCCGAACTCGTTGTGGCCATCGGCAAACCGGGCTTCAATGTCAGCGTCGCGGATGCATGGGATCTCATCTGGGGATATGCCGTCGGCAACGATCTGACCCGCCGCGACCTTCAGCTCGAAGCCCGTGACAAGGGCAGACCGTGGGACTGGGGCAAGGCATTTGACAAATCCGCAGTCTGCGGCCCGCTGCATCCTGCATCGGAAACCGGCCGCATGGAACATGGTGCCATACGGCTGTCCGTAAACGGTACGGTTCGGCAGGAAGCCGACCTTGCCGATCTGATCTGGTCCGTCCCGGAAATCATTTCCATCCTGTCGCACGCGGTCAGGCTTGCACCGGGCGATCTGGTCTATACCGGCACACCCGCCGGTGTCGGCGCGCTAGTGCCGGGAGATGTCTGCACGGTCGAGATCGACCGCCTCGGAACGATCACGACCACCATCGGCGCGAGTGAAACGGTATGAGCGGTCTGGTCCTGCACAATTACTTCCGTTCATCGACCTCGATCAGGGTGCGCGCGGCGCTCAATCTCAAGGGGCTTGCCTATACCTATCAGGCCCACCACCTGCGCAAAGGCGAGCAGCGCAGCGCCGACTATCTGGCCATCAATCCGCAGGGACTGGTTCCAGCCCTCGTTCTGGACAACGGGACGACGCTGACCCAGTCGCTGGCCATCATCGAGTATCTCGATGAGACCTACCCGGAACCGCCCCTGCTTCCCGCCGATCCGGTCGAGCGTGCGCAGGTGCGTGCACTGGCCTATGCCATCGCCTGCGAAGTCCATCCTCTCAACAATCTGAGGGTTCTGGCCGAGTTGAAGGCGCGTTTCGGCGCATCGGAGGAGGCGGCCGCCCTGTGGTTCAGGCATTGGGTTGCCGAGACCTTCGCGCCGCTGGAGCAGATGCTCGCCAGTTCGTCCCGAACCGGGGATTTTTGCCATGGCGACCAGCCCGGCCTTGCCGATCTTTGCCTCTATGCGCAGGTCGTCAACAACCGGCGTTTCGATGTCGATATGACGCCCTATCCGACGATCCGGCGTATCTTCGCCTCCTGCTCGGCACTACCCGCCTTCGCAGATGCAGCTCCCGAACAGCAGCCGGATGCGGAGTGAAGACATGGCGATGAACAGGACGCTGCCTACAGGCGACACGGAACCATCCGGCGATGCGGCAGAGAGCGGCAAGCCGGTCGATTTCCTGTCCATGCCCGGCCATCTGCTGCGCCGCTGTCAACAGATCGGCGTTGCGGTGTTTCTCGATGAATGCCGGGCTTTCGAACTGACCCCGCTGCAATACAGTGTTCTGGCGGCTCTGGAGAGGTTCGGACCTATGGAGCAGGTCAGCCTCGGTGGCGTCACGGCGCTCGACCGCACGACAGTCATCGTCGTGCTGACCAAGCTGGAGGAGGCTGGAATGGTCACGCGCGCGCCCTCCGAAAAAGACAGGCGTGCGAAAATCGTCACGCTTTCCGAGGCGGGCCAACGGATGGTCGAGGCGGTGAGACCGTCGGTGATCGAGGCCCAGCAAAGAATGCTGGCACCGCTGAACATGCACGAACGTGACCAGCTGCTCGCGCTTTTGAGGAAGATGGCAGAAGGCAACAACGCGCTTAGCCGCGCCCCGCATCGATTGCCCTGACAGGGTGGATCGGTCGCGATCAAGGAGGATATCATGAACGATGCAGCGCATAGCAACATGGTAAAACCGGAGGACACGCCGGAACTGAAGCAGCTTTATGCGGACTTCAAGGCGGAGTACCTCAACCCGTTATGGACCCAGATCGACGACATCATGCCGGTCATCCCGAACCCGAAGGCCGTTCCGCATGTGTGGAAATGGTCCCGTCTTTACCCATTGGCGGAACGGTCGGGTGATCTCGTCCCGGTCGGGCGCGGTGGCGAAAGGCGGGCCATCGGCCTTTCCAATCCGGGGCTGGGCGGCAGAGCCTATGTCAGCCCCACGCTCTGGGCAGCCATCCAGTATCTCGGCCCGCGCGAAACCGCGCCCGAACACCGCCATGCGCAAAACGCCTTCCGCTTCGTGGTCGAGGGGGAGGGGGTCTGGACGGTCGTCAACGGAGACCCGGTTCGCATGAGCCGGGGTGACCTGCTGCTGACGCCCGGCTGGAATTTCCACGGACACCATAACGACACCGATCACCCCATGGCGTGGATCGACGGGCTGGACATACCCTTCTCCTACCAGAACGATGTCGGCTTCTTCGAGTTCGGCTCCGACCGTGTGACGGATTACGCGACGCCGCAATTTTCGCGAGGCGAGCGGCTATGGGCGCATCCGGGTTTGCGGCCGCTTTCGCAATTGACGGATACGGTCAGTTCACCGCTTGCGGCCTATCGCTGGGAATTCACGGACCGGGCGTTGACGGAGCAGTTGCTTCTGGAAGACGAGGGCCAGCCCGCGACGGTGGGGCAGGGGCATGCGGCCATCCGTTATGTCAACCCAACCACCGGCGGCGACGTCATGCCGACGATCCGCTGCGAATTCCACCGCCTGCGCGAAGGCACGGTCACGCCGCCGCGCCGCGAGGTCGGCTCCTCGGTGTTTCAGGTTTTCGAAGGCACCGGTAGCGTGGTGCTGAACGGTACCGAGACGAAGCTCGAGAAGGGCGACATGTTTGTCGTTCCCTCATGGGTCGCCTGTTCCCTGCAGGCCGAAACCCGGTTCGACCTGTTCCGCTTTTCCGATGCGCCGATCATAGAGCGCCTCGGCTTTGCGAGAACGCTTGTCGAAAATAACGAACGGTAGGGGGAGTGGACATCGTGAGTGTCACCGGGGAAGAGCAGGAAAGGGCGGGGCTGAAGGAAAGGCTCGGTGCGGGGGCGCGCTACGATTCCATTGCTGCGCCAGCACGGGATTTGCTCTGGGCCAGGCGCGGAACGGCCTATTTCGCGCGCAAGCTGAACGAGCTTTCCGACGCCGATCTCGATGCACCCTCGTGTGTCGTCGGCTGGAACCGCCGTCACGTGGTTGCGCATGTCGGCTACCATGCGCGCCATCTCGCCAGACTGGTCGAAGCGGCGCGCAGAGGCGTGTCCGTGGAGATGCTGCAGGAGCCGGAAAGCCAGAACGAAAACATAGAATTCGGCGGCACCCTGCCGCCGCACGCGCTACGCTACCTGTTCGAGCATTCCAAGGTGCATCTGAACGTCGAATGGCGCGACCTTGACGCGGCGGGATGGGCTGGCGAGATCATAACGCTCACTCGAGACATTGTTCCTATCAAACGGACGCCGTGGCTACGTGCGCGCGAAATCTGGCTGCGTGCAATAGATCTCAATAATGGCGGCACGCTTGCCGATCTGCCAAGTGATCTGCTGAAGGGTATAAGTGCTTATTCTCAAGATACTCTGAAAAGCTGACAATACATCGACCGCAATCAACCTAGATACCATGGCAACCGTGCTTTTGGGGTCGTTTGCGGGAGGGGGCGGAATCCTACGCTCTCATGAGCGATTTAGAGCGCGTCCGTTTTACTCGGGATCATATCCGCACGATTTAAAGTAGTTGGCGCATTCTTGTGGTTCGAACAGCGTGACGATCTGGCCGACGGTATTCCATAAGCCCTCGACCGTTCGCTCGGCTTTGGCGCGCAAGACGGCCTTGAGCTTAGCGAAGGCCTTCTCGATGGGGTTGAAGTCTGGACTGTATGGAGGAAGGTAGAGCAGCCGGCACCCTGCACCTTCGATTGCGAGACGCACACCCTCCGCTTTATGTGCCGGCAGATTGTCCATGATCACGATATCGCCCGGCACCAAGGTTGGAACGAGAACCTGCTGAACATAGGCCTGGAATGCGACGCCGTTCATCGCACCGTCGAGGACCATGGGCGCGGTCATGCCAGATAGCCTGAGCGCGCCGGTAAACGTCGTTGTCTTCCAATGGCCGTGCGGGACCGGTGAACGGCATCGATCTCCGCAAGGGGCTCGTCCGCGAAACCGAGACATCTTCGTGCTCAGGCCGGTTTCATCAATGAAGACGAGGCGGGCTGGATCGAGATCGAGCTGGCCGTCGAACCAGTCCTGGCGACGCTTCAGCAGGTCAGGACGGTCCTGCTCCAGGATCGTGTCCCAGGAGATGGTGTAGCTTCGGCAATCGCCGTGCCTTCCGGACAGAGCCGGAAACGTGTCAGCTTGCCGCTGGCAGGCTGATGAGGGGATCATCGCTCATCGTGCCGATGGTTTCTAGTGTCATGTAGCGTGACCGCTGTACGGCCCACTCATCGTTTTGCTCCAGCAGCAGTGCGCCGACGAGCCTGACGATGGCGTCATCATTGGGGAATATGCCAACCACCTCAGTCCTTCGTTTGATTTCTCCGTTGAGCCGTTCAATGGGATTCGTGCTGTGCAACTTCGTCCAGTGCTGCCTGGGAAAGGTCATGTAGGCGAGCACGTCCTGCTCGGCGCTGTCCATGAGCGTGGCGAGTTTGGGCACCTTCGGCCTGATCTGGTCGGCGACATTACGCCATTGGGTGCTTGCGGCCTCCGGCGTGTCCTGGGCGAAGGCGGTGGCGATGAAGGCGGAGACGACACGGCGTCCGCTCTTTCCAGCATGGGCCAAGGCATTGCGCATGAAGTGAACGCGGCACCTCTGCCAGGTCGCAGAAAGAACCTTCGAAACAGCCGCCTTGATGCCTTCATGGGCATCGGAAACAGCCAGCTTGACGCCGCGCAGGCCTCTTCTTGTCAGTTTGCGCAGGAACTCCGTCCAGATCGGCTCGGCCTCGGATGTGCCGATCTCCATGCCGAGAACCTCTCGGCGTCCGTCGGTGTTGACGCCGACGGCGATGATGACGGCGACGGAGACGATGCGCCCACCGCGCCGGACCTTGAGGTAGGTGGCATCGATCCACAGGTAGGGCCATTCACCCTCTATGGGTCTGTCGAGGAAGGCCTTCACCTTGTCGTCGATCTCCTCGCACAGGCGGCTCACCTGGCTTTTGGAGATGCCGCTCATGCCCATAGCCTTGACGAGGTCGTCGACGGAGCGGGTCGAAACACCTTGAATGTAGGCTTCCTGGATAACGGCCGTCAGAGCCTTCTCCGCCATGCGGCGCGGCTCAAGGAAGCTCGGGAAATAGCTGCCGGTGCGCAGCTTCGGGATGCGCAGTTCGACGGTGCCCGCCCGCGTCTCCCAGTCGCGGTCGCGATAGCCGTTACGCTGGGCCAGTCGAAAGCCATTCTTCTCGCCATAGCCCGCGCCGGTCTTCGTGCCGACCTCCAGAGCCATCAGCTTCTCGGCAGCAAAGCCGATCATATCCCGCAGCAAATCGGCGTCGGCGCTCTTCTCAACGAGTGAGCGCAGGTTCATCATGTCGTCGGTCATCGGTGGTGTCCTTCAGGTTGGTCTTCAACAACCCGACCCTACCGGAAAACACTGGTGACCACCGCTACCCTGCTACACCATCTCCTGGGACACGATCTGCTCCAGTGCATGTGCGGTCTTTTTTTGAAAGTCCAGCCGCGCTTTCGCAGCCAGACGTCAAGCGCACTGCGGCCGATCGATACGGCTCTCTCCTCATGCAATCGCAGAACCATCTCATTGAGCGTGATGTCCTTTTCATCTTCGATCATGCCGATGATGAAGTCATCGTGAGCATCCAGGCGCGAGCCGCCGCGTCGGCCCTGTTTCGCCGGGGTCAACCGACCCTGCCGCGCACTCGCAATCCAGGCGATGGCTGTCGAAATGCCAATCCCAAATCGTGCTGCTGCTGAACGCGCCGACATGCCATTCCGTGACGCAGCCAGCACGCGGCTACGCAGATCATCGCTGAACGCTCGGGTCATATTGCCTCCGACCAAATCACCAGTCGGAGGGAAGGAATCAGAATTCGGCAGCCAAGGGAATCTCAACGCGATTCCGCGTTCAATGGACGTGCTCTAGGTTTTCCGGCCGCGTTTAAATTACCCCGTTTTCACGAGGGTGGTCAACTTAGTAGCCTGTGCACGGTGCTGGAGATGACGAGCCGAACCGATGGTTATCATACTCTCATCCGCGGATTCTACCGCCTGACCATATTCGATGCGGGCTTGCCTCTCTCTAAGGACGGATGTTTATCCCAACGTACGTCGAGGGTTCCCTGATCTCTGGTCGTCATCTTCAGCATACTGCACAGGCAGAAAAGTCTGGCAAGTTGCAGATTACCTGGCTTGGATCGGTACGTGCCGCGCAATGTCCCAGATGAAGCCTGCAAGTTCACGTGCAACAGCTGTCAGAA
>Ga0255336_101001_pt1 | contig 27007 bp, 22 predicted proteins | sample MeOH1_35cm_T3_17_FD_189102 | JGI IMG/M metagenome (GOLD analysis project Ga0255336, IMG submission 189102) | Sandy soil microbial communities from University of British Columbia, Vancouver, Canada - MeOH1_35cm_T3_179 | ecosystem: Engineered > Artificial ecosystem > Sand microcosm > Unclassified ...
GGCTCAACAAGAGCTGGGCGGGGTCGGATGCGCGCGCGTTCGTCCCGGCCGAGTACTACGGCACCAGTTCCGCGGGGTATAACCAGATCCTTCGTGAGCACGGCGTTCGGGACGACGAGATCGGCACGCACGCCGGCCTCGCCGATACTTCCCTGCTGCTCGCAGTCGCACCGCAAATGGTGCGGCTCGACGACATGAAAAACGCGCCCAAGCCGGGACCTTCCGTTGGTGTTTATGGCGGCGATCCGCGGCACTCGACCGCGCAACTCGGACAAGCCGGCATAGACGCGATCGTGTCGCGAACCATCGATGCGATCAAAAAAGAAACTGCCGGGCGCTGACGCTATCTTCCTCGCCGGCGTCGAGCTGGTTCTTCAGTCAATCATGGGATCTGCCATGCATTCGTGTGCTCGCCGTCTCTTGCACCTCGTCTCTTCGATCAGTTTTGTGACCACCGGTTTATGGTCAACGGGCGCTGCCTTCGCCGCGCCCGCCGTTGCCACGGTGCCCGGCATGCCGCCCGTGGTCGACGCCGCCAATCTTTATAGCGAAGCGGGTGCGGGCCATCTCAGTGCGTCGGTAGCCGATGCTCTGCCGCGGGTCTACGTGCCCAATCTGCGCTCAAACGATGTGTATGTGATCGACCCGGCCACGCTCAAGGTGGTCGACAAATATCGCGTCGGCTTGAGCCCGCAGCACGTGGTTCCGTCATGGGATCTGAAAACCCTATGGGTGGCGAACAACGCCGAGGGCCGCACCGACGGCAGCCTGACGCCGATCGACCCGAAGACGGGCAAGCCCGGCCACGCAGTGATGGTCGACGACCCGTACAACATGTATTTCACGCCGGATGGCAAGGAGGCCATTGTCGTGGCGGAAGCGCGTGCGCGGCTCGACTTTCGCGACCCGCATACCATGACGCTGACCTCCAGCCTGTCCGTGCCCCAGTGCAGAGGGATCAATCACGCGGACTTTTCCATCGACGGAAAATACGCGCTTTTTACCTGTGAGTTCGGTGGCCGTCTTGCGAAGATCGACATGGTGAACCGGACCGTCGTGGGTTATCTTCAACTCGACAAGAAGGGTATGCCACAGGACATCCGCGTGGCGCCCGACGGCCGCGTGTTTTACGTCGCCGACATGATGGCCGATGGCGTCTACGTGATCGATGGCGACAGCTTCACGAAGATCGGTTTCATCCCGACGGGCGTCGGTACGCACGGACTCTATCCGAGCCGCAACGGCAAGCACTTGTATGTTTCGAATCGCGGATCAAACCGTGTTCACGGAGCGTCTCACGGCAAAGGCAGTGTGTCGGTCATCGACTTTGCCACGCGAAAAGTCCTGACGACCTGGCCGATTCCAGGCGGCGGCAGCCCGGACATGGGCAACGTCAGCGCCGACGGCACCATGCTGTGGCTCTCGGGCCGCTACGACGACGTGGTGTACGCCGTCAACACGTCGACCGGTGCGGTCACGTCTATTCCGGTCGGCATGGAGCCGCACGGCCTCACCGTCTGGCCGCAACCCGGGCGTTATTCGCTGGGTCACACGGGCAACATGCGTTGACGCGTGAGAAGAAGCGACGCAAGCCGCACTCACTGCTTCGATAAAACCAGCGCGACCTGCTTCGATCCGGTCTGGTCCGCGATGTCCTTCGCCGTCAAGCCGCGATCGTCGCGCATGTCGCGTTTGGCCCCTCGTGCAAGCAGCAGCGACACCGTCTGTATCTGATCGTAGCCGGCCGCCCACATGAGTGCCGTCAGGTGGTTGTGATAAACCGCGTTCACATCCACGCCCGCATCGAGCAGTTGCTGGACCACAGCGGTGTGTCCGAGTCCGGCCGCATATTCGATCGCAGTCTTGCCCACGCGATCCGTACCGGCCAGGTCTGCATGATGGGCAAGCAACAACGCGACAAGCTCCTCGTATCCGCCGAACGCCGCTGCCATCAGCGGCGTCACCCCCTGCACGTCGGCCTGGCTGACGTTCGCGCCATGATCGATCAGGACGCGCGCCATCGGCGTCAGGCCCTTCTTGCAGGCGCTGATCAACGCCGTATCGCCGATACGGTTACGCGAATCAACAGCGGCGCCTGCGTCGAGCGCTCGCGTCACGCCCGCTTCGTCATTGCTTCGCGCCGCCGCGAGCAGTTGTTCATTGACGCTCAGGTCGCTCGCCCAAACGACGCCGCTGAGAGCACCGAGCGCGAGAGCGGTCGCGCGCCAGCCAGACATTCTCTTCATCTCACACACTCGCAATAAAAGCTTGCTCGGCTTATTGAATCGGCTTATTGAGTCCGCTTACTGAAGATTGACGATGTAATTGGCGAGGTTCTCGATATCCGCATCGGACAGGCCGGTTGTCACGCTTGTCATGCTGCCGGCGTCGTTGGTACGCCTGCGCGCGCGGAAATCCTCGAGCTGCTTGACGGTGTATTGATAGTGCTGCCCAGCCACCCGCGGCATCTCGTTCTGCCCGATGAATCCGCCGAGATGACACATCGTGCACAAGACTTCGGCGGCCTTCTTGCGGCCGGCGTCGATCTTGATGGGATCGGCCTTGAAAACAACCGGCACCGGCTGTTGCGCCGCAAAATAGTCGGCGAGGTCATGCATGTCCTCGGGCGAGAGGTTGGCCGCCATCGGGCTCATGTGCGGATCGCTGCGGCGTCCGGCCTTGAAATCCCGGAGCTCGAGATAGAGGTAACGCGCCGTCTGCCCGGCGAGAACCGGATAGTCTGGATTGGTCGAATTTCCCATCGGACCGTGGCACGCAACGCAAACTACCGCCTTGGTTTTGCCAGCATCGGCGTCGGCATGAACGGCAGCAGGAAGCACCCAGAAACTCACGCACACACTCAATGCAAACGCATGTCGTTGTCCGCCTCGAAGACGCCGCCAGGGACCCCGCATCCGCACGTCCTAAGGCAACGCGAACACAAGCACGCTGTTGCCGCGCTTGAAGTCGAGTTGCGTATTGCCGCCTGCCGCGACCGCGATGTATTGCTTGCCGCGAACGGTGTAGGAGACCGCTGGTGCATTGACGCCCGCACCGCACTGGAACTCCCAGAGCTTCTTGCCGGTGGCTGCGTCGAAGGCGCGGAACAGCCCGTTGCCCTCGCCGTTGAAGATGAGGCCGCCGGCGGTCGCCAGCACGCCGCCGATCAGCGGCTGCGCTGTCTTAAAGGACCACGCGATCTTCCCCGTATCGATATTGACCGCGACCAGCTTGCCCCATTGCTCTTCCGAAGGAATGGTCTTGAAGGCACCGCCAAGCCACAGCTTGCCGCCCGGATAAGCTACATCTTCCACCTGGTACGTCATCGGCTGATGCAGGTTTGCCGCGTATGCCATGCGGGTTTTCGGATCGAAGGCCATCGGCGACCATTCGACGCCGCCATTCGCACCCGGCAGCATGCGTGCACCGGTTGGTGTCGGCAGCGTCCACACACCCTCCTGCGGAATCATGGCCTCGGAGAAGCGAATCAGGTGTCCGTCGCGACGGTCATGCACATAGATAAACCCGGTCTTGCCGCCGTGGATGATGCCCGGGATCATCCGGCCGCTCTTGTCGCGCACGTCGACCAGGATCGGCGGACTCGCGGCGTCGAGGTCCCACAGATCATGGGCGATGTATTGGTAATGCCACTTGTATTTGCCGGTATCGAGATCGATTGCAACGAGCGAATCCGTATAAAGATTGTCTCCTGGACGCACCGCGCCATATAGGTCAGGCGAAGGATTGCCGACCACGAAATACACCGTGTGTTCCTTCCGGTCGATGGCCGGCGTCATCCAGACACCGCCGCCGAGCGTCTTGTAGAAGTCCCCGCCCTTCGCCGCCAGTTGCTGCTTTTCGTTCGCGACGTCGCGCTTCATGTTGCGGCCGACCGCATCGTTTTCTGCCCAGATGCCTTCCTGCCCTGTATCCGGGATGGTGTAGAAGGTCCACAACAGTTGACCGGAGTCGGCATCGAACGCTTTCACAAAACCGCGAATGCCGTATTCGCCGCCGTTCGTGCCAATCAGCACCTTGCCGTCGACCACGACCGGCGCCATGGTTTCCGAGTAGCCAAGTTCAGGGTCCGCAATCTGGGTTTCCCACAGGAGCTTGCCGGTCTTGGTATCGAGTGCGACGAGCTTGGAGTCGAGCGTGCCCATGTACAAGCGATCGCCGAAGATCGCGACACCGCGGTTATTCGGCCCGCAGCAATAGGTGGTGATCGAGCCCATCTTGTGTTTGTAATGCCAGTATTCCTTGCCGGTCACGGCGTCGATGGCGTAGACGTGGTTATACGAGGTGGTGAGGAACATCACGCCGTTCGACACGATGGGCGCCGTTTCCATCGATTCCATCACGGCCGTCTGAAACACGAATACCGGTCTCAGCTTCGACACGTTTGCCGGAGTGATTTGCGTGGCGGGAGCGAACCGCGTCTCGGTGTAAGAGCCGTTGGGCTGCAACCACGCGGCCTGGTTACCGCCGGCCGAATCGAGCTGCTGCTGTGTCACCGGTCGCAGTGCGTCCGGCATGGATGCCGCTTGAGTGGTCGCGGCACCTTGTATCTCGTCGGCGGCAAGCGCTGTTACGCTCGGCGCGAGCATGCCAAGTGCGGAGCAGGCAAACAGGGAGAAAAGCGACGTACGGGATCTGGACATGAGTGTCTCCCGATAGTTATTTTTGTTGTGCGGCGCACTAATTATTCAGTCATCCGCATCGATTAAGAATAGGTGAGCCGAAATGGCTTTTCCAGATTTAATGAATGCGGCTTAAACCGATAAGTACTTGACGCGACGTTATCGGTTCACTTCTTTCAATAACCCTGCGAACGCTATTCCACTCCCCCTTTCAACCGACGATAAGCGCTCGGGCTCATTCCCATGATTCGCCGGAAGTGGCTATTGAATGTCGACACGTCATTGAAGCCTGTCTCCAGCACTACGCTCAAGACGCTCTCGTTGGACCCGCGAAGACGCACGGCCGCCTCGTGCAATCGCGTGCGCATGAGGTACTGGTGAGGCGTCACGCCTACGACCTGCAAAAACAGACGCAGAAAGTGATATTGGCTGGTTGCGGCTTCACTCGCCAGATCCGCCAGCGCAAGCGGCTGATGCGACTCTCGCTCGATCCTGCGCAAAACGGCGGCGACCCGTAGTTCATCGCGCGGGCTTGGTGTGCGCCTGGGCCGCTTTGCGCCGGCTAACGCTGACGACACCGTGCCGGCCAGACACAACGCCAACTCTTCAAACGCTGCAAAGTCGCCGTCGGCGCGCGCAGCTTCCGCTGCCGCGACGATGGGTATCAACGCCGGTAATGGCGGCAGATTGGGCACATCGAATGAAATGTGCCGCGCACCCGGCACGGCGGAGATTATTTGCTCGAAGAACTCAGGTGTGAAATGAAAGGAGAGGCAGCGGTCTCCGGCGCTGTGCTCGTGGCTGCATTCATAACAATGTTGCTCATTGCCGAGCAGCACTGCCCCCGGCGCAAGCGTGGCCGACCCTTGAGTTGAACGATAGCGGAAGGTGCCCGACGTCACTGCTGCAATGCACAGGGCCTCGTGCTGCTCTTCGAAAGGCCGGTCGTGCGAACTGGCGGTGCAGACGACGTCATGGACGCGCCATCCGGAGCCGGCTGCAAGGAGATGGGGAGCGGGAGCCATATCCAAAGATATAGCAATTTTCCCCAAGCCGTGTGAGCCGTTGCTGCTTAGGATAGGAAATCCAATGCCTGACGGAGTTCTTACCATGCCCACATCGCAATCCTTGATTGATGCTCTTCATACCAATGAGCCCGCTGCCGATCGCGCCGAAAAAATGAAACTTTACGGCTGGTTGATTGACCGCGGCGGCCGCTGGGAGATGGACACGATCGTCTACGGCGACGACGGCACGCCGCAACCCGGCCGCGGTGAAATTCATTTCGGTTGGGTGCTCGAGGGTCGTGCGATCCAGGATGTATGGATTCTTCCCGGGATCTTCCACGGCACGACGCTGCGAGTCTACGACCCTGCGTTGGACGCCTGGCACATCCTGTGGAGCGACCCGCTCCGCCAGTATTATTCGCGGCAGCTGGGCCGTGCTTCGGGTAACGACATCGTCCAGGAAGGCCACAACAGCGCAGGCGATGCCGTGCGCTGGAGCTTCACGGAAATCACGCCGAACTCCTTTCGCTGGATTGGCGAACGTTCCCAGGATCAGGGGAAGACGTGGCGCATCGACGCAGATTTTTCTGCGCGCCGCTTGATGGATTAGCAACGCGAGCATTGGCTATGCAGACACCCGTACGCCTCTATGGGCGTACGTTATGTCCGGTCGCAGGATGCGTTGACCGCCTACAGATCGAGACCGAGTTGCGCTCTACCCAGCGGCGTCAGGTCGTCGGTGGTAGCTCGTCCGACGAAATCGACTTCGAAGTGGTCAGACGGAAAGTCGGGCGGACTCTTCCCTTCAAGAAAGGTGGGCAATTGACGCTCCAGATACTCGTTGTTCTTGGCACACGCCGGCACCGACGCGATATACATCACGTTGCTGTACCCGGTGCCATGATGTGCGTCTTCCACCGCATGGATCACATCGCTGTGCCAGAACACCGTATCACCGGCTTCCATCTTCGGTATAGGTGACAGCGCGTCGAATAAGGGTCCATGCCATTCCGGCTTGATCGACAACGCGCGTCCCGGCATTGCGCCGCAAAGGTCATCTTCGGCAACGTCGTCCTGAAGGGCGCGCAGCAGGATATAAACCATCGAGTTGGCAATCGGAACGAGTTGCAACGTTCCGTCGCCCGGCCCTTGGGGAGTCAGCGCCGTCCAGCCCTGGAATGTGCGAAACATGGAACAGACCGCCGGCGACGCAATCTCCAGCACGTCTGGCCGGAACGCGGCGTCGAACGCATCGTAGCGTCGCCAGTTGCCGTCGAACACATATCGGTATACCTTACGAAAGTTGCCTTCGATCCAGCGTTCGACGGAGCCACCATCGCAGTGCGCGGACAGACCTAGCGATTCCGAGCCGGGCGGCCGGCGACGCAGACGGTCGGCATAGACTGGCACGTGGTCAGGATCGAAGTGCACGCGACCCTCGCTTTCGTTGCGCCACAGCCGGTTCAGGAACACGCGCGCGGCCGTGAGCGTTGGTGCCTGCCGAGCCAGCGCTTGCGGCCTGGACCAGTAGATGCCGTAGATCTGCGGCTTGCTGGACGGGAGTTCGCCGAAATATTTATCCTCCGCGCGATGCTGCAGCCGCCTATCGAGATCGTTGCGCTCTACATAGTCGGCAATCTCCCTGTCCCAAGCTTCGACGAGCTTACGGTCGAATACATTGCGGATCACGCACGCCCCACGCGCCTTCACGAGTTCGATCTGCGCCGGCCCGACGCGCTGTTCGGCGATGTCGGAAAACTGGATCTCGGGAATGACGGCTTCGCCCCGGTCGCGTCGCTCTGCGATAAGCCGTGCTTCTTCACTGATCGCTTTTTCGACTTCAGCGAATACCTCGCGATAGTTGGGCAATCTCTCGCGGAGCTCGCGTTTTGCCTGCCGGATAGCGGCGGGCAGATCATCAATTTGCAGTGCTGCCATGTCTGTCTCCGTTTGCGTTTACTACCACCGGAGCATAGGCCGTGAGTACGCCGAGCGGTGATACTATACAGACAATTATTTTGCAATTTCGGCCATGAAACCAGCGTATGAGCACGTCGAGTTCGGCGACAGATGTTCAGTCCGCATCTATCACAGGCGCCTGCCACGCATTCCGTTTGAGTGGCATCACCACCCGGAGTACGAGTTGACCCTGACCATGAACAGTCAGGGAAAGCGGTACATCGGTGATTCGGTGGTGGACTACGAGGCAGAGGATCTAGTACTGGTTCCGCCAGATCTTCCGCATACGTGGGCATCGAACCGCTCGATCGATCCGTCGTCACCACAGGTGGCGATCGTGATCTGGTTTGATGGCGACTGGGCGCGGCGGCTCGCGGATTGTTGTCCGGAATATGAAGCGCTGCACAGGCTGCTGCGCAGGGCGGCCTGTGGTCTGGCATTCGGACAGGACGCGGGAGCGGCGATGCGATTGCGCGCGAGCGACCTGCTTTCGAGCGCGCCGCGTGAGCGTCTTGCCGCGACGCTCGATATCCTGTGTGCGCTCGCTGATGCGCCAGGAGCTCCACTCGCATCGCCCAGCACATTCAACGAGAGGACCGAGGGGCCATCGGGACATGAGCCCGAACGGATCAACCGTGTGCTCTCGATGATCGACGCGCGGTTCGCCGAGCCGCTGCGGCTGCCGGAGCTTTGCGCGGCTGCAAGTCTGTCGGAACGCACGCTCACGCGTTATTTTGCTCGGCACGTCGGCGAGAGCGTGGGCCGATACATCACCCGCGTCAGGATCGGCCACGCGTGCCGGATGCTTGCCGATACGTCATTGCCCGTTTCAGTAGTCGCGGCACGGTCCGGTTTCGCGAACCTTGCAAACTTCAATCGGCAGTTCAAGGCAATGAAGGAGACAACGCCTGCCGCGTATCGCAGGCAGTTCGCGTCGGGAAGCGTGCTGGATGCGGTCTTCTCTCCGCCGCTGACTGAACGTTCACCATCGCTTCGACGTGGAGCTGCAAGGCTAACGCGTTCTCAGGCTGAAGACTAAACTCGGCGAAGCGCGGCAGGAAGAAGCTGGCCTGAGTTTTCACGTCTGCAGTGTGCATGGGTCTCCATGCGCAATGACATCAGAATGGCCGTATCGCTTTCTCGCCTGCTTGTTTCACCGCGTGTAATTAGCCCTCCAACCGGAACACCCCCACCATCGCGCGCAGCCTTCCGGCCTGTTCATCCAGCGAAGCCGCGGCTGCCGCCGCTTCTTCGACCAGTGCCGCATTCTGTTGCGTGGTTTCGTCCATCTGCGACACCGCGCGGTTGACCTGTTCTATGCCGGTGCTCTGCTCGATCGATGCCGCTGCAATCTCCCCCATGATGTCGCTGACGCGCTTGATCGACTGCACGATCTCGCGCATCCGTTCGCCCGCAACCGCGACCTGGCCCGTGCCGTCGTCGACGCGTGCTACCGACGATCCGATCAGTTCCTTAATGTCCTTCGCCGCCGACGCGCTGCGCTGCGCCAGTGTCCGCACTTCGCCGGCGACGACCGCGAAGCCGCGACCTTCGTCGCCGGCTCGCGCCGCTTCGACCGCTGCGTTCAGCGCAAGAATATTGGTCTGAAATGCGATGCCTTCGATCACGCTGATAATCTGGCCAATTTTCCGCGACTCGTCAGCGATGCTCTGCATCGTGCCGATCACTTCGTCCACCGCGCTACCGCCGCGTTCGGTTGCATTTGACGCGAGCATAGCGAGCTGGCTCGCCTGACGCGCGTTGTCCGCGTTCTGCTTCACCGTCGCGGTCAATTGCTCCATGCTCGCAGCGGTCTCCTGCAAAGACGCCGCCTGTTCTTCCGTGCGTTGCGACAGGTCGGTGTTGCCTTGCGCAATTTCACCGGAGCCGGTCGCGATTGAATCGCTCGAATGCTGAATACCCTGCACCAGATCGCACAGCTTCAGACGCATTTCGCTCAACGCAAACAACAGGCTCGATCGGTCCGACGGCGCGAGCTTGATGTAAGCGCCCAAGTTGCCCGCCGCGATTTGCGCAGCAAATGCAGCTGCGTCCGCCGGCTCGCCACCAAGCGCGCGAGTTACGCTCCGCGTCATGAACCAGGCCATGGCGCCGACTGCCAGGAAGATCGCAATCGCGATACTGACCAGTGTCTGAGCGAGCTTCCAGTAGGCGGCATTGATGTCGTCGTGGAAGAAGCCCGTACCAATCCACCAACCCCACGCCGGAATCGCGACCACGCCTTGCAACTTCGCTTCGAGCGGACCGTCTTGCGTGCGCTTGATCAGCACATCCACCAGCGCGATATGGTTGTTCGCGAGACTTTGCTGATACGCCTGCGTATCAGTCAGATTGCCGTTCGTGGTCTTGTTGCCGCCCGTCTTGGTACCAATCAGGCTCGCGTTCGGATGAACGAGGTTGATACTCTCGGTGTTGGTTACCCAATAATAACTTTTGCTATCTGCATTCAACTGGCTGAGTGCCGTTTTGGCGGCGGACTGCGCGTCGTCGCGACTCATCTTGCCGCTTGCTTCCAGCGACTGGTAGTACAGCGTCAGATGTTCGGCCTTGTTCAGCAGCGTGGCGATTTGCCCTTGACGGCTTTCGATGAGCGCATGATCGAGTTGCGACAGCGCGATCGCGGCTATGCAGATGACGCCCGCCAGCGCTGTAATAACAAGTAAAAGCAGTTTGGTCGATACTTTCATGGGTGTTGAAGCGCGCACGGCGCATCCTTGTCGAAGTGAACGCTACAACTCGTATATCGGCCCGCCAATATTGACCTTTAGGCTTCCTTTTCGTCTGACTAATGCAAAAATAGACCTCCTGTTTCAGCCCCTCTTTAACGATCACAACCGCTTACTTAGCTTGGCGATACCTGCACCAACGCATCGATGGCAAGGGCATAACCCTTTACGCCCAGGCCGACGATAATCCCGCGCGCCGCTGGCGAAATATATGAGTGGTGACGAAACGATTCCCGCGCGTGAACGTTGGAGATATGAAGCTCGATCAGCGTGACGCTCGCGCCCTTGATAGCGTCGTGAAGGGCAATCGATGTGTGCGTGAAGGCCCCCGGATTCATCACAACACCCAGCATGTTGCCCGCCGCCATCTCCCGGCCGGCCTCGTGAATCCAGTCGATCAGCACACCCTCATGATTCGACTGCCGGCACTCCACCTCCACACCGAGCCGCTCGCCGGCTTCCTTGCACAGCGTCTCGACGGTCGCGAGCGTGTCGTAGCCATACTGCGCAGGTTCGCGCTGGCCTAGCAGGTTGAGATTGGGTCCGTTGAGAACGAGCACCTTTTTCATGGCATCACCTCATCAGTATTTGATCTGCGCAACCGCGCGCAATTGCTCGGGCGTAGCCGTGCCGAAACCAAAGAACTCGAGGTACGCCGGAATCATTTCGAAGAGCATGTCGGTGCCGACCTGCACCGCGCAGCCCTTCTCTTTGGCTGCGCGCAACAACGGGGTGTATTCGGTTTTCATGACGACTTCGCCAACGAACGTGCCAGGCGAAATGCGGTCGATGTCGAACGGCATCGGGTCGCCGTCGTTCATGCCGAGCGGCGTGGCGTTGACGACCACGTCGTAGCCTGCGGGGTCCCTGGAGCCTGTCGTGACCACAAGCTGCGGATAGTGCTTGCGCAAGCGGTCGGCAAGCGCCTCGACCGCTGCAGTGCTGGTATCGAAGAGTGCGAGTCCTGCTACGCCCGCTGCCGCAAGCGACGCCGCGATCGCAGAGCCCACGCCGCCACTGCCGAGCACGAACGCGCGCGTACCGTTGAGCGGCCTGCCCTTGCGTTCGACGCCTCGCGTGAAACCCGCACCGTCGAACTGATCGCCGAGCAGCGTGCCGTCGGGGCGCAGGAGAATCGCATTGCATGCACCGGCAATGCGCGCGGTAGGCGTCAGTTCATCGACGAGACTCGTGGTCGTCACCTTATGCGGCATGGTCACCAGCGCGCCGCGAATGTTGGCGAGCCGGAACAGGGATGGCAAGACGCTCGCGTAGTCCTCGGCCTTCACGCCCATCGGCACCACCACCGCGTCGATGCCGTTCTGCTCGAACCACGGGTTGTAGATCATGGGCGCTTTGAATGCCGCCGTCGGATAACCGATGTGGGCAATTAGGGTGGTTTTTCCGCTAATCATTGCTGCGTGCCTCAAAAAGTTTGGCGCTCAGTCCGCCAACTCGACGCGACGTACGTCGCCGACGATAAACACATACGACAGCGCGCCCACCAGCGCAGCCGCCCCGACGTAGGCCAGCGCGTAGAAAAACGAGCCGGTCCTGGCTACGATAACGCCGATCACCAGCGGCGTCACAATGCCGGCCAGGTTTGCGCAAAAGTTGAAGATGCCACCGGTCAGCCCCATCAGATTCTTCGGCGCGATGTCCGAGATCAGTGTCCAGCCGAGCCCGACCATGCCTTGCCCAAAGAACGCGAACGAGAGAATGGTGATGACCATGACGTCGCTGCTGACGAAGTTCGCGGAGATGATGGTGGACGCCCCCAACAAACCGGCGATGATCGGAAGCTTGCGCGCAATGTTGGCCGAGCCGGTCCGCTTGAGCAGAAGATCGGACACCCAGCCGCCGAACATCACGCCGATCGCTGCCGCGAGAAACGGCATCACGGCGAAGAAACCGACCTTGATCCAGCCCATATGGCGTTCGGTTGCAAGATAGGTCGGGAACCAGGTGAGGAAGAAGACCAGCGTGGTGTTGCCCGCGAACTGGCCAAGACATGCGCCCGCAATCTGGCGGCGCTTGAGCAACTTGCCGACGCTGCTCCACGAGAACGCCAGGGTCTGCTGGCCACCGGGCGGCTCGAGCCCGCCGCCTGCGGAGATGTAATCGAGCTCCGCCTGATTGACCGTCTTCGAGTCATGCGGTTCGCGATAGAAGATCCACCACACAAGCCCGAACGCAATGCCGACAACACCGACCACCATGAACAGCGCACGCCAGCCGAAGCTCCCCATGATCCAGAACAGCGCAGGCGCGAAACACGCGAGGCCGAGGTATTCCCCCACCGTGTAGATGCCCGTCGCCCGGGCGCGCTCGTGTTGCGGAAACCACGTGGCGACCACGCGGCTGTTGACCGGGAAACAGGGCGCCTCGCTGACACCCAGGCCAAAGCGAAACAGCAGCAATGACTTGAGACCCACCGCAAAGCCCTGCATCAACGTGAAGAACGACCAGAACGTCAATGCAAGGAAGTACGTGACCTTGCTGCCGAAGCGATCGAGAAAGATGCCACCTGGAATCTGGGCCAGCGCATAGGTCCATGAGAACGCCGAGAAGACGATCCCCATCACGGCCGCGTCAATACCGAGTTCCTTGGTCATCGTCGGTGCCGCGATGCCCAGGACCGTGCGGTCCAGATAGTTGATCATCGTGCCCACGGCGAGCAGCGCGAGGATCACGAACCGCGTACGCGAGCGCGTGCGGACCGCGGCGCCGGCGTGCACCGCCGGAGAGTTATGAACGTCTTGCATGAGGCGTCTCCTGACTCAAAGTGATGATATTCCCGCCCTGCGAACCTGGTCAGCGAGCGATGTTATTGGGGGTGGCGATCCTAGCGTATAACCGAGGGTCGACGCTGAATTGTGCTGCGGTCAACCCGGGTATTCACCCGGGCGAGCCGTGTATGCGCTATCACTGCAATGCTACGTGCAGCGAAGCACGGCGAACCTCAAGCCCGCCGCACCGTCCGGTCCTCAGAACCGGTGGATGATGCCCACGCCGGCAGCGAACTGGCTTTGCGACGACGACGGAGCCGACTGGAAGCCGTCACCCAATGTAGCGGTCGCATTGATGATGCTCGATGCGCCCGCCGTGCCGAGCGTCTTGCCCTTCGCGCGCTGGAACGCCTGCAGCGCATACAGGCCGGTTCGTTTCGACAGCGAGTAATACTGGGACAAGTTGAACTGATGATATTGAGCGACGCTGTCGATGCCGTTCGCTTTCGTTGCGCGGGTATAGCTATATCCCGTCGCGAGATCGAGCGTGGACGAGGCGTGCCAGTGAAGCACCGCGCCGGCCGTGTTGAAGATCGCGGTATCGCGGTACAGCGAGTGGATGCCGGGGATGTACTGCACGTTCGAGTAGGTCGCTGACACGTCCCACGAACTATTGAACGCATAACCCGTGCCGATGGCGAAACGCTGTTGCGCCTGCGCCGTCTGGTAGCCGTTGGTCACTGCCGACACACCCGACTGTCCGGCCGAGTTCGTGGTCGAATCCGTGCCGTATGCGCCGCCGCCCGGAGTCGAGTTGTTGATGCGCGTGATGCCCGCTGCGATCCCGAACGGACCGTTGGTGTACTGGACCGCGCCGCTCCATGTCGAACCCTGGTTCACGCTGCCCGGCACGCCCGCGAACGAATACGAGCCACTGAACGTGATTCCATACAGCTTGGGCGACGTATACACCAGCGAGTTATTCGCGCGATAGATGGTGTCCAGTTCGTCGACGTCGCCCGGATGCGCGCCGTAGAAACCGGTGAGCCAGGTGGTCGGGCTATACGGAGAGAGTAATGAATAGTAAGACGTGTACTGGCGTCCGGCCGTCAACGTTCCGTATGTGGGGTTCGTCATGCCCACCCATGCTTGTCGGCCGAATTCCGCGTTGGTGAACTGCTGTGCGCCATTGGTGCTGTTGAAGCCCGACTCCAGTTGGAAGATCGCCTTGGTGCCGCCGCCGAGATCCTCGGCGCCCTTCAGGCCGAAGCGGCTGCCCGCCCATACGCCCGACGACATCTTGATGTTCGAACGACCGCCCTTGGTGGAACCGAGGGTCGTCTGGCTGCTTTGATAAGTCAGCGAGTTATCGACGATGCCGTACAGCGTCACGCTGGTCTGCGCATGTGCGGACGTCGCCATCGCTACCGTGATGACGACCGCGGCTCCTGCCTGTCGGGATTGCTTCATCTGCGTCTCCTCCTTCGATTTTTCGTGGGGTCGTGGCTGCAGGCGGTTACCTGGGTGAACTCGGGAAACACTTGCAACGTTCATTAATCAGCTTTCCTAACCTGTTACGCTACTTCTTGATGACGGTCGGAACGATTCTGCTACTGCGGGAATTTTTCAGCCGAAAATAAAGCTCCGTACTGACGGAACATGCCGCGCTTGGCTGATTGGATCAGCATGTCCACACAATAAAGTCATGTTCGGTTAAGGGCAACGTCTTGCTACTGAAAGAAATCGATTATCGAACGCATTCGTTCGATAATCGCGCATTATTGGGGTTTGCACTTATCCGGACATGTCCGCTTTGTCGGTATGCCGCCACACCTGATCGAAGCCGATCGGCTGGCTGTGTACGAGTTCTCTCGCCGCAGGCAGCGTCCTGCGCAAACGCTCGTTCAGATCGACGGGTTCCGTCAGCCGACGGTTAGGCACATCCAGACTGGAGGGCACATCCGGCGGGAGTTATCACTATTAGCCACTGTGCCGGGCGGCCCCGTCCACCGGCGCGAACGAAATGCTTAATCCCGGGCCTTGCCCAGCGCGATCAGATTCCCTTCCCCAAACCCGTGGTGCCCACGCCTCTCGACGATTTCAAAAAACATATCACCGCGATCGCGCTGAATAAACGTTTGCAGAAAGAGCCGCGCGGTCCCATCCGCGGCAATCGTCCCGTCCACCAGAATGCCCCTCGACCGCAACGCGTCCACGTCCAGCCCATGCCCGGGCAGACGTTCATCGAGTTGCTCGTAATACCGCGCAGGCGGCTGCACAAAACGAATGCCCCGCGACCGCAAGATATCCACCGACGCAAAGATATCCGTTGCCGTCAGCGCAATATGCTGGACGCCTTCGCCCGTGTGATCGGGCAAATAGTCCTGCATCAGACTCGTGCGATAAGTCCCTTCCTCATAAACGGGAATGCTCAGCGTCTGGCAAGGCGACACAATCACAGGCAGATCCTGCGCCACCTTCCAGTCCGGATGCACCGCATGGATCTCCTTGAAATGAAGAACCTGCAGATAAAATTCGAGCCAGTCCGCAAGCCGCCCCGCACCGACCGTCTGCGTGAAATGGTCCACCTTGCTCAAACCCGAATCGTTGGTGTTGAGCATCGCGCGCGTTTCCTTCGGGTCGAGCCACGCGAAATCGATATCGTAGATCGACAAGGCTTTTTCGCTCGGCTCCTGCCGGCCTTCCCAATGGTCCACGAAGTAAATGTGCGAATCCCCGATCCCCTGGATCGCAGGGATCAACAACTCGTTCGGCCCGATCCGCTCACCCTCGAAATCCCACGCCCCAAATTCGACGGCACGCTCGTGCGAGGTTTGCGCATCGAACACTCGCAGCCCGATGGCGCAGATGCCCACACCATGCGTTTCCGCAAACCGCGACGCGAACGAATCGTCGTCGGCATTGATGAGGAAATTCATGCTCCCCTGCCGGAACAGCGTGACGTCCTTGCTGACATGGCGCGCCACCAGCGTGAAGCCGAGTTGCTCGAAAAGCGTCCGCAACCGAGCGGGGTCCGGGCTCGAAAATTCAACGAATTCAAGACCGGCGACGCCCAGCGGATTGTCGCTGTCCTGCGGGGATTGCGCCGAGGCAGCGCCAGGCAGGGAAGCATCGTTGTTCATTGAAAACCACCTCTGAGAAAGTCCGGTCCATATTCGTCTGCGCGCCCGTGCGCCAGTCGCCGCAAGTAGCAAGCCACACGTGCAAACCACGTGTGCGTGCGCCGAAACAGATTATCGTCTCAGGCATCAGCGCGTCAAACTGTCCGGCGCCGTCTCAGACTACCTGTCCTCTCACTGCGCTGCGGCCGGACGCTCCTGATGACGTCGCTGGGCATGCGCCGCGAGCCGAACCGGTGCGTTCACCGCACCATAACCGTCATAAGTGCCCCTGCGCTCCACCACTTCCAAAAAGAACCGATCGGCGAACTGCTCCGTGTAGACGTGGAAAAACTCTCCGCCAGCGTTGTCCCGATCGTACAGGATGCCACTTTCACGCATTTGCGCGAGCTGCGCCGGGTCGAGATCAAAGCGCGCTTCGAGATCGTCGTAGTAGTTGCGTGGAATGTGCAGGAGCGGCACGCCCCGCTCGCGCAACCCGGCAACCGCCGCAAAGATGTCATCGGTCGCGAAAGCAACGTGGTTCAACCCCGAGCCGCGATAGGTCGACAGCGACTCCACTACGGCCGTGTGCCGGTCCGCCGACGCGTTAAGCACGATCCGCACGGAACCATCGCGGCTACGCACCGCGCGGCTCCTGACGAGGCCATACGGGTCCGGCAAGAGGACCGACGGTTCGGCATCGAAACCGAATGTCGCCTTAAAAAAAAGCACCCACGTATCGAGCGTGTCAGCGGGCAGATTCAGACACACATGGTCGACGCGGCGCAGGTTGTCGGGCCGGTCCTGCTTCGGCGTATCGACCAGGTTGAAATCGGTTTCATAGAGCGTGGGCTCGCCCGGCGCCTCGTCAACGAAGTACTGCAAGCTGTTGTCCGGCGCCTGCACGCCAGGCACCACGCGCTCGTTAGGCCCGACCTTGCCTGAAAAAGGCACGTAGCCGAAAGCGGCCGCGCGCTCGAAGGCTTGCGCGGCATTATCGACGCGATACGCCGACGCGCAGACCGACAAGCCATGCGCCTGATGAAACGCGCTCGCGAAGGAATCGGTTTCTTCGTTCAGGAGAATGCACGCGTCGCCCTGGGCGTACAGCGTGACATTCTTCGAGCGATGCCGGCCTGCCGCGCGAAAGCCCAAGCGTTCGAGCCATTGCGCAAGCGTCGGGCTGCCGGCCGGATCGACGGCGAATTCGAGGAACTGGAAACCGGTGTGTGCGGGCGCGGCGGGCGGATGGAACAACGTCTCCTTCGACGTTTCCTTCAAAGCGCCCGCACATTGTTCCTCCAGGAACAGCAGCGAACGATAACCGTCCACCGCCGTCGCCGCGTTGGGCGCCGCTCGAAAACCGTCGTTGAAGATCTCCAGCGAGAGCGGGCCCGCGTAGCCCGACGCCAGCACCTGCCGCGTGAAGCCGGTCACATCCAGATCGCCTTGCCCCGGAAAACAGCGGTAATGCCGGCTCCATTCGAGCACATCCATTGCCATCTTCGGCGCGTCCGCGATCTGCACAAACGTGATCCGGTCCGCTGGAATACGTGCGATCTCATCGACTGAATCGCCGATGGAAAGCGTATGGAAGCTGTCGAGGATCAACCCGAGGTTCGAATGATTGAGGGTATCGACCAGCCGCCACGCATGTTTGTACGAATTGACGTGCCGCCCCCAGGCGAGCGCTTCATAACCCGCCATCACGCCTTCAGCGTGCGCGAGTTCGGCGAACTGCCCGAGCTGATCGACGATCAATGCATCGCCGCCGATGGAATCCGCCGATGCATTGCTGCAGACCAGCACGCGATCCGTACCCAGCTCGTGCATCAGTTCGAATTTGCGCCGTGCCCGCTCGAGGTTTCGTGCCAGTCGTTCGGCCGAGACCCCCTCGAAATCGCGGAAAGGCTGGAACAGCATGATCTTCAGGCCGAGGTCGGCGCAGATACGCTTGACGTCGGCGGGGGAGCCGTCGAAGTAGAGCAAGTCGTTCTCGAAGATCTCGACGCCGTCGAACCCGGCGCGGCTGATGGCCTTGAGCTTCTCGACCAATGTACCGCTGACTGAGACGGTGGCGATTGAACGTAGCATCGTAAGTTCTCTTTCAACATGCGAAGCGTCACCGGCATGGCAACGTCGCGGTAGTTCCATGGCCGGTAAGGACCCGCTAAAGCGCCGGCAAATGCAGCAGTTCGCGCGCTTGCGCCGCCGTTGCGACCGGACGTCCGTAGTCGCCACACAACGACGCCACACGGCTCACCAGTTGCGCGTTGCTCGTGGCAAGCGTGTCCTTGTCCCAGCGAATATTGTCTTCAAGACCGGTGCGGCAGTGGCCGCCCAGCTCCAGCGTCCAGTGGTTCACTTCTAGCTGGTGCCGGCCGATGCCCGCAGCCGTCCACGTTGCATCGGGCAACTCGGCGCGCAAACGCTCGACTTCGAATTCGAGAATTTCGCGCTTGGCCGGCAACGCGTTCTTGACGCCCATCACGAACTGGACATGCACGGGCGATGTCAGCAAGCCCTGCTGGACCAGATCGACGGTGCTGTAGAGCATGGCCAGATCGAAGATCTCGATCTCGGGCTTGACGTTGTGATCGAGCATTGACTTCGCGAGCGAGCGCACGAAGTCGGGAGGATTTTCATAGACCGTGGTCGGGAAATTAACCGACCCCGTGGCGAGCGAGGCCATGTCCGGGCGCAGGTCGAGCATCGCGCCGCGCTGTTCGAACGAACGTCCGCGGCCACCCGTCGAGAACTGGATGATGATGTCCGGGCAATGCTGCCGGATACCGTTCTGAAGCGTTTCGAAACGCGCGCGGTCCGAGCTTGAATTCTCTTGCTCGTCGCGAACATGCAGGTGCACGAGCGAGGCACCCGCTTCATAGGCCGCGTGCGTGCTTTCGATCTGCTCGGCTATCGAAATAGGCACCGCCGGGTTGTCCTTCTTGCGCGGCACGGAGCCCGTGATCGCGACCGAGATGATGCAGGGATCAGTCATGATTGTCATTCCATTGAACAAGGTGTTCGTCTGCCAGTGCGGCCATGCGGGGCAACAACGTGCCCCTGCCCTTACGTCTTTTTCATCCGGCTGGCGACCAGCACGGACAACAAGCAGCCGATGGCCAGATACGCCGCAACCGGATGCCACGAGCCGCCGGCGAAACTCACCAGCGCCACCGCGATGAACGGCGTGAACCCGCCGCCGACCACGCTCGCCACCTGATAACCGACGCCTGCGCCGCTGTATCGATACTCGGTGCCGAACAGCTCGGTGAACATCGGCTGCTGGACGCTCACCACCATGTCATGCGCGATGTTCGCGAGCATCACGGCGAAGACCACGATCCAGACGGTCGAACGCGCATCGAGTGCGAGGAAGAACGGCACGGCGCTCAACATGCCCACGACCGCACCGATCATGTAGATCCGGCGACGGCCGAAACGGTCGGCGAGTATTGCGAAGAACGGAATGGTCACGATGCTGACCGCACCCACGAGCAGCCCGATGTTGAGGAAGAACTGACGCGGCATGCCGAGGTTGGTCGTTGAATAGCTGAGAGCGAACGCCGTGACGATGTACATCGTGAAGAGTTCAGCAAGACGTAACGCGATGATCAGCAAGAAGGCTTTCGGATGCTGGCGCAACGCCTCGAAGATAGGCAGGCGTTTGGTCCGCTGGCCTTTCTCGATCACCTTCTTAACGAACTCCTGCGACTCCTCCATGCTCGACCGGACCCACAGGCCGATCAGCACGAGCACCACGCTGAACACAAACGGGATGCGCCAGCCCCAGGTCTTGAAGGTCGCGTCGTCCATGGTCTGGCTGAGGATCGAGACAATGCCCGTTGCCAGCACCAGTCCCACACCGTAACCGACCTGCACGCCGCTGCTATAGAACGCTTTCTTCTTACTAGGCGCACTCTCAACGGCCATCAGCGCCGCACCGCCCCATTCACCGCCGACGGCAAACCCCTGGATTGCGCGCAGGGCGACCAGCAAGACCGGCGCCCACCAGCCGATGGATGCGAAGGTGGGCAGCAAGCCGATCAGCGCAGTCGACAGACCCATCATCATCACAGTCAGCACCAGCATGCGTTTGCGGCCAAGACGGTCGCCGTAGTGACCGAACACAAAACCACCCAGCGGGCGAAACAAGAAGCCCACGCCGAAGGTTCCGAACGCGGCGAGCGTGCCCATTGCAGGGCTGACTTTCGGAAAGAACTCGGTGTTGAAAACAATCGCGGCGATGATGCCGTAGAGCAGGAAGTCATACCAGTCGACCACTGCACCGACAAAACTGCCGAGCGCCGCCTTGCGTGCGCGACTCCTCTCCCGGTCGACGGTCGCGACGTCTGAGGGCTGGATAGCGATAGTCATTCGTTGTCTCTAATGTGTATTGATGTTGGGCTGCGGGACGTGGGTCCTGCAGGCAAAAGCGCATGTCGCGCCGCAGTCAGTGGAGCATAGTGCGGCGGCCCCGCCCGATCAATGTTTGCCGTGAAAATTAAAACGATTATCGAACGAGAATGTGCGATTAACGATCGTTTTTCGGGTTAGCACTAAGCCATGACACCGGTGTTTTGAGGGCAAAGCGCGGCATCTGGGCGACGCCGCAGCGCGGCCGGCGTGATCAGGTCCAGCAGATAGGCATCGTCCGAACGCACGGCTCGCGCGAGCTCCGGATAACCGAAGAACTCGAGATAAAGCGGCGTTTGCTGGATGAGCATGTCAAAGCCGGGTTCCGCTACCAGGCCCCGCGCACGGGCCGCACGCAACAGCGGCGTGGGCTGGTTCTTCATCAGGATGTCGCACACGACGGCATGCTCGCGAATCGCGCCGACATCGACAGGAAGCGGATCGCTCTCCTTCAAACCGAGCGGCGATGCATTGACGATCACGTCGTAACCCTGCGGATCGTTGGTCGGCACATCGCTCGCGGCGATGCCGAAATCGCGCCTCAGCACGCGAGCGAGATGCTGCGCCTTGGAAAGCTCGGGGTCGAAGAGCGCGAGCTCGGCAACACCCGCTGCCGCCAGCGCAGTCGCCACGGCCGACGCAGCGCCGCCTGCGCCCAGCATGAGGATCCTCTTGCCCGCGTAAGCCAGTCCTGCGCGATCCAGCGAGCGGATAAAACCCGCGCCATCGAACAAATCTCCCTCGAGCTCGCCGCCCGCATTGCGCCTGACGGCATTGACCGCATTCGCGGCCAGCGCAGCCGCTGAACAGCGGTCCACGGTTGCCGCCACAGCCGCTTTGTGCGGGATGGACAGCGACACGCCGCCTACGGTCGGTGAGGCGAGCAGGTTATGCAGCGTTGCAGTGAGATGCGCCGCGGTGACTCGCAAAGGCACCATCACGGCATCGACTTCATGCCGCAAAAACACCTCGTTGAAGACCTCCGGCGCACGCACCTGATCCACTGGATCGGCGATGCAATAAAACACCCGGGTCGTGCCGGTAATTCTCATGATGTCTCCGTTCGTTCATTAAGCCAGTGGAATAAAGGATAAGGATTGGCCCGGTTGATACGAAGGAATGTTTCCGGCAAGTGGGCGATAATCGCTCACACATCATCACTGATCGCACGTAATGAGGGTTATTGCTTATGACCAAACGACCGCCTTTGGACAAGCGCGACTGGATCGCGGGACTTGAGAAAGGGCTTGCGGTGCTCGAGGCCTTCGACAGCGAACATGCCCGGATGACACCGACGCAAGCGGCTGCCCGCACGGGCATGACGCGGACGGCGGCGCGCCGGCATCTGCTGACGCTTGAGAGCCTTGGTTATGTCGAAAGCGATGGCAAGTTGTTCGGACTGACGCCGCGCGTGCTGCGCGTGGGCTGGTCGTATTTCGATTCGGCACGGTTGCCGAAGCTGGTTCAGCCGTATTTGCAGCAACTGAGCGCGACGCTCAACGAGTCGGTTTATATCAGCGTGCTCGATGAATGGGAACTGGTTTTTATCGCACGCAACGGGACTTCGCGAGTCATGACGACGGGGTTCGTGCTGGGCGCCCGGGTGCCTGCGCCGCTTACGTCGCCCGGGGTTGTTTTGCTCGCGTACAAGCCCGACGAAGAAGCGGTTCATGAGTGGTTGAACACGACTGTATTGACGCCGTTCACGCCTCATACCTTGACGAACAAAGTACGTCTGCAAGAGAAGATCCGACAAGCCCGGGCCGACGGTTTTGCGGTCATCGAACAGCAGTTGCAAGTGGGCGTGCGTGGTATCGCGGTGCCGATGAAGGACCGGCACGGCGAGGTCGTCGCTGCGCTCAGTACGAATATGCCGATGGGCAAGGAAACAACGGAGGCCGCTATCAATCGGGTCGTGCATCACTTGCAGGAGACCGCATTGGCGATGCTCAATGTGCTTTAGGGCAGGCGTTTTTCGCGCGCGCCGCTGGAGCCTCCCAAGGGTTCCTCCTGCGGCCAAGCGACGTCGATTCCGGGTGGTTTTCACGCGCGTTGATACCAGCACCATCGAAAGCCCGACACACCCGATAAAGCGCCAAACTACGTATCGTCTGCGCGTCTTTTGATAACCTCCGCAGGTTCCGTGACACCGCTCTTGCCGTTAGACGCGTTCTTCGTTTGTACGTTGCCTCGCCTGTCATTCACGCCGCCATGAACCTCCGACACCTGCACGCGTTTGTCGTCCTCGCGGAAGAACTCAACTTCAGCCGCGCAGCGGAGCGGCTGCATGTTGCACAGCCCGCCTTGAGCCAGCAGATCCGCGCGTTGGAGGAACGGCTTGGCACGCAACTCGTGGACCGTGGAAGCCGCCCTCTGCGCCTCACTGAGGCCGGCAGCTATCTTTGCATCGAGGCCCGCCAGATTCTCGCTTCTTTCGACCAGGCCGCGCTTGGCACCCGCGAGATCGGTCTTGGCATGCGCGGCTGGCTCGGTATCGGTTTCACCCGCTCGGCGATGTACAGCGTGCTGCCTCCCGCGCTCAAGTCGTTTCATCGGGCTTACCCCAAGGTAGAACTGAAGCTCTTCGAAATGCTCACCGAAGAGCAAGCCGATGCGCTGCACGAGACGCGAATTCACATCGGCATCGGGCGGCAGGTCCCGGCCATAGCGGGCTGTACCACGCTGCCGCTGCTGCGCGAACGCGTGATGGCCGTTCTCCCGCTTGACCACCCGCTCGCGGGCGAGAAGAAGATACGCATCACGCAGCTTGCCGACACGCCCCTCGTGCTTTACCCGAAGCATCAGAATGCGCAGTTCTCGCGGTTCGTTGAATCGCTCTATCGCAATGCGGGCGTTACGCCGCACATCGCGCATCAGGCTTATGAGATCCAGACGGCCATCGCATTGGTTGCTGCGGGATTGGGCGTGACGTTCGTTGGCGAATCGGTGGCCCGGCATGGGCGCTCCGACGTGGTGTACCGCCGCCTGAGCGGACCGTTGGCGTCGCAGACCACGACGCTTGCGGCAAGCTTTCGCAGCGACGACAGTTCGCCCCATCTGCACGCCTTCCTCACGTGTTTGTCGCCCATCGCGCAAGACTTGCCGCAAGACCTGCCAGAACTATAAGAAAATTATTATAAAAAGATAAAAAGACGGTCTTGGACGTGCGGCATGCCGGTTCGTAACATGACTCATTCAGGATTAGTCGTGTGCAGGAACAAGTTATGCCAGATAGGTTCTGGCTGTTCTTACCGCGTTCGTCCACCGCGCTGATATTCAACGGTAAGTGCCAGGCCATCCGGCACCGGGATTAGGGTTTTCTACTACTGCCGACTTTCGGTTCGCTGCCGGGGCATCGCTTATCCGGCCCTTGGTTCGCCCTATTCCCGTCGCTCTTTGGATGCAACTGGCGGCAACCCTTAGCGATGCTTACAAATTCCTGAACAACGCAGCATGTCTGCACGCATACCCCGTTGAAAACCGGCCATGCCGACGGCAGCCTGCAAGCGGGTGACGACCGGGCATTCGATTCATCCTGCAAAGCAAGACAAGCCGGAACGACGCCCGAACCCTACGGGCGCTTTACAAGAGGAGACGTTGATGATCGATCCAATAGAAACCGCGACCATGCGCCGAGTCTACGGCCGCCTCATGCCGTTGCTCTTCGCCATGATGTTTTTCAACTATCTTGATCGAATAAACATCGGGTTTGCCGCGCTCGACATGAACAAGCAGCTTGGCTTCAGCCCAGCCGTGTTCGGCTTCGCCGGAAGCATTTTCTTCTTCGGCTACATGTTGCTCGAAGTGCCTAGCAACCTGCTCCTTCATCGCGTTGGCGCGCGGCGCTGGATCGCGCGCATCCTGCTGACCTGGGGAGCCGTTGCCGCCGCGACAGCCTTCGTCTTCAACGAGTCGAGCTTCTATGTGTTGCGCTTCCTGCTGGGTGTCATGGAGGCCGGTTTTCTTCCAGGCGTGGCGGTGTATCTGACGAAGTGGTTCCCCGTGCGCTACCGGGCGCGGGCGGTGGGTGGCTACATCATTGCCGGATCGTTCTCCGCGGTACTCGGCGGTCCCATTTCGACCGCGCTCATGACCTACGCGAATGGACCGCTCGGCCTGCAGGGATGGCAGTGGATGTTCATCCTGGAGGGTGTCCCAGCGATGCTCCTGGGCCTGCTCACGCTGCGCCTGATGACGGAGCGTCCCGCCGACGCCGCATGGCTGACCGAAGCACAAAAGGCGTGGCTCGAGTCCACCCTGACGAAGGAACGCGAGGCCCTTGGCGCCGACAAGCATTTTCCGATGTTGCGCGTAGCCAGCGACATCCGCGTATGGAGCCTCGCGTGTTTGTTCGGTTGTGCGCTCGTGGGCATCTACGGCCTGTTCTTATGGTTGCCGCAGATCGTCAAGAGCCTGGGCAACCTGAGCAACCTCGAAGTGGGTTTCCTGTCCGCCGCGCCGCCGCTCCTGGGTGTTCTTGGCACACTGTTGATCAGCCGCAGTTCCGACCGGACCGGTGACCGGAAGAAACATCTTGCATTCGTGTACGGCATGAGCGCACTCGCTATCGCGGGCAGCGCCTATGCGCCGAACCCGGTGATCGCGTATGCGCTCCTGTGCGTGACGGGGCTTTTCATCTACGCCGGCAATCCGCTTTTCTGGAGCCTCGCTTCTTCGTTCAGAACCGGCGCTGCCGGCGCCGCGACGATCGCTCTCATCAACACCGTCGCCCAGTTCGGCGGTCTGGTCGGCCCCTGGAGCATCGGGCTCGTTCGCACTGCCACGGGCAACTTCAAGCTCGCGCTCCTGACTATCGCCGCCTTCCTGGTGGTGGCAACCATCATCGCGCTGGTCATGCGCGTCACCCCTTCGGAAGAGGAGACCGACGCGCTGCCGGCGGGCGACTCCCGTGCCGGAAACTTTCACTGAGCCCTGATCTGGAACCCAGCAATGATTATCGATTGTCACGGTCACTACACGACCTCCCCGCGCGAGCATGAAGCCTGGCGCGCCGCCCAGATAGCAGCGCTGAAAGACGGCGCCTCCCCGCCGCCGCGTCCCGTCATCACGGACGAGCAGATCCGCGACAGCATCGAAACAGGGCAGTTGCGCATTCAACGCGAGCGCGGCACCGATCTCACGATCTTCTCGCCACGCGCCGCCGGCATGGGCCATCACCTGGCCACCGCCGACGCAAACGCGCACTGGTCGCAGGAAAGCAATGACCTGATTCATCGCGTGTGCCAGATGTTTCCGCGCAACTTCGTGGGTGTCTGCCAGTTGCCGCAAGCACCCGGCGTGGCGCCTGCGAACTGCATTCCCGAGTTGCGCCGTTGTGTTGAAGAGCTTGGTTTCATCGGCTGCAATCTCAATCCGGACCCATCGGGCGGTTACTGGACCGGGGCGCCGCTGACCGATCGCTCCTGGTACCCCTTGTATGAAACGATGGTGGAACTCGACGTGCCGGCCATGATTCACGTGTCCTCGTCGTGCAACCCCAATTTCCACGCGACCGGCGCGCATTACATCAATGGCGATACCTCGGCGTTCATGCAATTGCTAACGGCGGACTTGTTCGCCGACTTCCCGGACTTGCGTTTCATCATTCCCCACGGCGGCGGCGCCGTTCCTTATCACTGGGGCCGATATCGCGGGCTCGCTCAGGATATGAAGCGGCCCCTGCTAAAAGATTACCTGCTCAAGAACGTGTTCTTCGATACCTGCGTGTACCACCAGCCCGGCACCGACTTGCTGGCGAAAGTGATCCCAGTGGAGAACATCCTGTTTGCATCGGAGACGATCGGCGCGGTCCAGGGCATCGACCCCGAGAGCGGTCACTACTACGACGATACCCGCCGCTATATCGACGCCATTCCCTGGCTCACGCCGGCCGATCGCCAGCGCATCTACGAAGACAATGCGCGTGCCGTGTACGGGCGTTTGTCGAACCAGCTTAATCGTCAGCTTTCCTGAAGGAGATTATTGTCATGAATCAACCCGGATGGCGCCGTCATGCGTCCGCCCCGCAAGCCAGCCCCGAGATTCTGGAAACGCTGCGTGGCCTCGCCGTTTCACTGCTCAGCGACAACATGGCGCGTGTCAGCGGCACGGTGGGGCTCATGCCTTATCACAAGCCAAAGCCCATGGCCGGGACGGCGGTGACCGTGCGCACCCGTCCCGGCGACAACCTCGCCATTCATCGCGCATTCGATTTTTGCCGGCCCGGCGACGTGCTGGTGATCGACGGCGGCGGTGATGTCACGCAAGCGCTGATGGGAGAGATCATGGCGACCTTTGCCGAAAGCCTCGGTGTGCAGGGCCTGGTGATCGACGGTGCGATTCGCGACGTGGGCGCGATTCGCGAACACGATTTCCCGGTCTATG